>Ga0172382_10013120_pt1 | contig 10712 bp, 10 predicted proteins | sample Leawel138RmetaG_FD_122245 | JGI IMG/M metagenome (GOLD analysis project Ga0172382, IMG submission 122245) | Leachate microbial communities from a municipal landfill in Southern Ontario, Canada - Leachate well 138R metaG | ecosystem: Engineered > Solid waste > Landfill > Unclassified | place...
AGTGTAAGTGGCATATTATTTATAATCCGTACCGGTTGGTCGCCAGCGATGAAGAGGCTCGTCATCACTGAGAAGTCCAACGCCGCCCGCAGGATATCCACGATACTGTCTGATGACGGTTACAAAACGGAGAAGACTGGTAGCACTCCCGTGCTGCGTTTCCAATCCGGAGGGGACGATTATGCGGTGATCGGCCTCAGAGGCCACATCATCGAGTTGGACTACCCGGAGGCGTTCAATGATTGGCGAGGCGTGCCTCCCGAGGACCTGGTCTTCGCACCTCAGGAGAAGGTGGTCAAAGCCAAAGGCATCCTGGAGACCATCCGTGAGGAGATGCAGGATGCGGACGAAATCATCATCGCCACCGATTATGACCGGGAAGGAGAGCTCATCGGCCTGGAGACCGTGCGTCTGGCCGGTGTGCCGCGGGAGAAGACCCGCCGGGCCCGTTTCAGCGCTTTGACGAAATCGGAGGTGGAGGGGGCCTTCCAGAACCTCAGCAACCCCGACGAGCGTCTGGCTGATGCCGCCGAGGCCCGTCAGGTCATCGACCTGGCCTGGGGTGCCGTGCTCACCCGTATGGTGTCCTTGTCCTCTGGACAGCTGGGCCGTAACTTCCTATCCGTGGGACGGGTGCAGAGCCCGACCCTGAAACTGCTGGTCGACCGTCATGAGGAGATAGAGAGCTTCGTGCCCCAGTCATACTGGGAGATCGGCGCCCTCTTCGGGGAAGAGGAGTTCCCTGGCGACCATGTGCAGAACCCGTTCTGGTCCAAGGAAGAGGCGGACGCAGTATCCGCCAAGGTCCTGGATGCAGACATGGCCACGGTGCTCCGCTACACGGTGGAGGAGAAAGAGGAGTTCCGTCCCGCGCCATTCGACACCACCCAGATGCAGGTGGAGGCCAACCGTATCGGCATCCCTCCTTCCGCGGCCATGAAACTGGCCGAGGACCTGTACACCGCTGGTTTCATCTCATACCCCCGCACGGAGAACACCGTCTACCCTCGCAGCCTCAGCCTGCATAACATCCTGGAACGCCTGAAGGAATCCGACTTCGCCCGGGAGGCGGAGGAGATCCTGGCCCAGGAGAAGATCTCACCTTCCCGGGGCAAGCGCAGCACCACCGACCATCCCCCCATACACCCCACCTCCGCCGCATCCTCGGCGAAGCTGAAGGGGGACAAATGGAAGCTCTACGAGCTCATAGTCCGTCGTTTCCTGGCCACCTTGGCCCCTCCGGCGGTGGCCAAACACACCGAGTGCGAGCTGGACGTCCGAGGGGAGAGCTTCCTGGCCAAAGGCTATCAGGTCATCGTCCCCGGCTGGAGGAAGTACTACCCTTACAGCAAGGTGAACGAGAGCTCCCTGCCATTGTTGACCGAGAGAAGCCAGGTGGAGGTGCGCTCCATCAAGCAGTCGGAACTGCAGACCAAGCCCCCTTACCGTTACAACCAGGGATACCTCATCCAGGAGATGGACCGTCTGGGCCTGGGCACCAAGAGCACCCGCCACGACATCATCGGCAAGCTCTATTCCCGCAACTACGTGCAGGGCAACAATCTGGTGCCCACGCCCAGCGGCATCGCCCTCACCTCCGCCCTGTCCAAGTACGGAGGCACAATCACCGAGACCTCCATGACCTCCACCCTGGAGGAGGACATGGGGAAGATCGCCTTGGGAGAAAGGACCTTGGAGGCCGTGGTCAAAGAGTCCCAAGAGATGCTGGAGGCGGTTTCCAAAGCCATGCGCCAGCATGACGGTCAGATCGGGGATGAGATCCGCACCGCCCTCAAGGAGCAGCAACACATCGGCACCTGTGCCGCCTGCGGAGAGGAGCTGGTGATAAAGAAATCCTGGCGTGGCAGCAGCTTCATCGCCTGCACCGGTTACCCGGAATGCCGCAAGGCCTATCCCATGCCTCGTTCCGCCATGGTGCAGGTCATCGACTCCACATGTCCAGCCTGCAACAACCCGCAGTTGCGCGTCATCCGCCGGGGACAGCCGCCACAGGAGGTCTGTGTGGATCCCGACTGTCCTACCAACGTCGCCCGCAACAACCTCGGCCCCTGCCCCAGCTGCAAGGAGGGTGAGATTAGGATATTGTTCTCCAAAGCCGGCAAACGCTTCGCTGGCTGCACGAAGTGGCCGGATTGCGACCGGACCTATCCCCTTCCACCCCGTGGCCATCTGGAAGCCGCGGCGGAGCCGTGCCCGGAGTGCGGCTCGCCCGTTGTGGCTTTGGCTAAGGGGCCGCAGTGCATCAACCCGGAATGCCCCACCCGCCCCAAGAAGGCCACCAAATCCAAGGCTGCCACCGTCGGCGGCAAGGCGGCCAAGACAACGGCCACCAAATCCAAGGCGAGGCCCAAAGCCTCTTCCGCGGGCGAGAAAACCGGCATAAGCGCCGCTGCCAAGGCCACCAAGAGGAAGGCGGCAGCGAAGAAGAAGATCAAGAAAGAGGAATGATTCGCCGGTGGCCGGGGTCACGGCAGGCCGGGTCATGGCATTCCGGATCGTCGCAGCCTTCTTCCCTGATCACTTGCACCAAGGCATCCGGCAGGGATGTCTTCAGCCTTCTCAGGAAGATGTCCGTTACCTGCTCCTCGCTGATGCCATAGACGATGACGTTGGCGCTGAAATTGTAATCTTGCAGGTCCCCGGACAGGCTCTCCCTGTTCCTGACCTTCCCATCATCGGTAGTGGAGCTGATGCTCAGGAAACCGGCACCGCCCTCCACGGCGGCTTTAACATGGCCGACCATCCAGGAACCGGCCTGAACGCAGGCCCGGGTCACGTCGCCGATGATATCATTGAAAAGCTGGGTGGCCTTTTCCGGAGGCATGGGAGGCTCCAGACGTCCTCGGACCTCGAAGGCCACCGCCGCCGGACGGTAGTGCTCCTCTTGGGTCATCCCATCAGGTGCTCCGCGGCCCGTTCCATGTTCTGGCCCTCCTCCGCTTGCACAGGGATGACCGGGCCCTCGAATCCCAGGGAGCGAACGAAAGCCTCGATCTCCTGGACCTCGTCCTCGCCCACGGTGTCCACCTTATTGATGAGCACCATGCTAGCCACGTCGATCTGGTTGCGGAGGGGCCTCTCGAACATCTTCTTGATCTTCAGGAAGCGCTCGGCGTCCAGGACGATGATGACCTTCACCCCGGTGATGTTGATTCCGGAGACATCCTCCAAGGAGGTGATGATGTACTCCGGGTCAGCGATGCCGGTGGGTTCGATTATCACCATGTCCGGGTCCATGTTGACCTCCAAGAGACGGAGGGTGTTGATGAGGCCGTCCTTGAGGGTGCAACAGATGCACCCTCCCTTCAGCTCCTTGACGTCCAGCCCGTACTTCTCCAGCACAGCGCTGTCGATGCCTTTCTTGCCGATGTCGTTCTCGATGACGGCGATACGCAGCCCCTTACTCTCGTTCAAACGGCCCAGAATATCGATGATGACGGAGGTCTTGCCGACCCCCAACAGACCAGAGACTATAACCAACTGCATCCGACAACCTCCATGAGACGGCCAACGACAATCGTTGCCAGCATTGATAATGTTTGTCTTACCACAAGTAATCGGAATCCTCTTCCAAACAGCCGGAGAAATGACGCTCCAGGATGTCGATGTCAGCGGAGATGCGGTTGTTGCGGCAACTCATGCACTCGATGTCCTTACCCAGCCTCTGTTTGAGGTTGATGACCCGTTTATCGAGGTCCACGATGCAGCCGCAGGAGCAGTAGACCTTGGTGATCTCGCCCATGGGCAGAAGCCCCTGGTAGGACGAAATACTCATGCGGGGACGCTCCGCCGCCGGGCTTCGCACCCTAAGTCCATAGCTACCGCTGCATTCGTATTACCATCCAATTCGCATCTCCCCCCAGAGATGACAGGGAAATCATTTCGGGAAGACCGCGTTCTCCTTCATCCCTGCTATCTCTCACTATCTTTGTAATCAATATAACCCTTTCGATAACAGAAAGGACGCCTAACCGTCATTTAAATACCGGACGTATCACTCTGAGACGGTGAAAGGAGGCTAGATCGCCTTGATTTCAGAAGTATCAACACCATGTCCAGACCTTTGACGCCGTTAATTGTTCGACGGTCTACCACTGATATATAATCCTGAGTGCGGAAGCAACAGATATGCGGATTAAATATTGTTAACATCCTCTATTTGCCGTAGCACGCTGTCACGGATTTCCTTGGCGCTGCGAGGTTCGTTGCATCTCCTGCCACCCTTCAGCAGCGGCACCTCCATCATCTCCATCTGCGAGCCGCAGCCGCAAACTATACTGTCATCGGAATGCAGGGAGACCTGCCACTGGTAGCATTGCGGGCAACGGTAAGGGTACTTCCGACCGCTGAACTTCCCCCGCTTGGACATCGGCTCCCCGTCCACCTCCACCAGGTCCAAGGAGAAGTCCAGGGTGGGGGCGTTGCTGATGCTGGTACCCACCGCGAAGCTGTCCACGCCACTGCCGGAGAGCTCTCGTATCTGCTGTTCGTCCAAGCCGCCGGAGGCGATTATGCGCACCTTCTCGTGACCTTGCATGTCCATCTCCCACCGTAGCTCCTGCACGATCTGTCGGAAGGAGCCGCGGCGGGAACGAGGGGTGTCCAGACGGATGCCTTGCAGATTGGGCAGGGTCCGGCAGGCCTTCAAGGCACCGGACCTTTCGTCATCGTAGGTGTCCACGAGCATTATGCGGGGGACGGAGGACGGCATGACGGCATCGAAGGCCCGCAGGGCGGCCTCGTCGCTGCCCATCAACAGCATCAAGGCGTGCGGGACGGTGCCCACAGGCTCCTTGCCGATGAGCTCCGCCCCCCGAGGAGAGGCCACGTCGTCACAGCCACCGATGTACGAGGAGCGGTCCAGCATGGGGCTGATGGCCGGATGCATACGACGGTTGCCGAAGGACAGCAGAGGCTTGCCCTCCGCTGCCGCCTTGCAACGGGCGGAGCGGGTGGCCACGCCGCTCGGATGACAAAGCATGCCCAGGATGGAGGTCTCCAACTCGCCGAAGTCCACATAACGCCCTTGGATGCCCATCACCGGCACGCGGGCACCGTTCGCGGCCCTGGGCTGGAACACCGTGCCCTCGGGGATGCCGTAGAGGTCCACAGGAAGCCCTTCCAAGAGCCTCAGGACCTCCTCCGTGCCGCAGAGTACCGCCCAAGGCCAGCCTTCCGGCAGGGAGCTGGCGGTGAACTCCCCCTTCACCACGACGTCCTGCAGGGACTGACTCTCCAGCACCTGCTTGGCACGACGGAAGTAGACGTCCATGGTACGGCCGGAGCGGATGTCATCCGCGTCCGCCAGGAAGAGGTCCTTCAGAACGTCACCTCCGAGGAAGGGACGATACTGGTGCCGTAGAGGGCCATCATCTCCTGCAGGGCCCGGGTTTGAATGTCATCGGTCATGGTCTGCACGCAATCGTTGGGAACCACGGTGCGGTATCCACGATAGAAGGCGTCCGCGGCGGTGTGACGTATACAGACCTCGGTGAGCTGGCCGGTGAGGATCAGGGTGTCAGCGCCGAGACCGTCCAGGTACTCATCCAGACCGGTGCCGTAGAATGCGGTGTAGACGGACTTCTCGAAGACCGGTTCACCAGCCAAAGGCTCCAGCTCCGGAACGATGCCACACTGGTCGGAACCCTCCATGGCATGGTCGCCCATGATGTCCAGCTCCGGGTCGCCCATACGATGGCAGTCCCGCACATAGACCACGGGAACACCGGCCTCCCGGGCCCGGTCCAACAACCGTCGGATCGGCGACACCACTTCCAGCATGCGAGGGTCGCCCAAGCGGCCCGTGACGAATTCCTCGATCATGTCCACCACTAGGACGATCCATCTCATGGATGGGGTATGAGCTTTTTACATTAAGGTTATGCTCAGCGGCGGAAGGGCTGGAAACCAGGGAATCTGGCCTTGGAGCCCAATTCCTCCTCGATGCGCAGCAGACGGTTGTACTTGGCCGTCCTCTCGCCTCGAGCCGGAGCACCGGTCTTGATCTGCCCTGAGCCCCATCCCACCGCCAGATCGGCGATGCTGCTGTCCTCGGATTCCCCGGACCGGTGCGAGACCACCACGTTGTAGCCGGCCACGAAGCTCATCTGAGCGGCCTCTTGGGACTCGGTGACGGTGCCGATCTGGTTGACCTTCAGCAGGAGGGCGTTGGCCGCCCCCGTCTCGATGCCTCGGGACAGGCGCTTGGTGTTGGTGACGAAGATGTCGTCGCCCACTATCTGCAGGCGTGAGCCCAGTCTGCGGGTCATCTCCGCCGTGGCCTCGAAAGCCTCCTCTTGGAAGGGGTCCTCGATGCTCAGGAGAGGATAGCTGCTCACCAACGCCGCGTAGTGGTCGATGAGCTCCCCCTCGTCCAAAGACTTGTTGTCCAGATGGTAGCGGCCATCGTGGTAGAACTCGCTGGAAGCAGCATCCAGAGCCAGGCCGACCTCCTTGCCCATGGCGTATCCTGCCTCCTCCACGGCCTCGATGATGACCTCCATGGCCTCGGCGGAGGTGTCCAATGCAGGAGCGAACCCGCCTTCATCACCGATGTTGATGGCCGAGGCGCCGTGCTTCTTCTTCAGCAGGGACTTGAGTGACATGTAGATCTCGGCGGACATGCGTAGGCACTCCGTGAAGGAGGGCGCCCCGGCGGGTATGACCATGAACTCCTGGATGGCCAGCTTCCCACCGGCGTGCTTGCCGCCGTTTATGATGTTGAACATCGGCACCGGCAGGGTGACCCCGTCCTGGCCGATGTGCTCGTAGACCGGGATGCCCTGTACCATGGCCCCGGCCTTGGCCGCTGCCAGCGACACCGCGGTAATGGCATTGCCCCCCAGCCGGGATTTGTTCTCCGTGCCGTCCAGATCGATCATGGCCCGGTCGATGGCCTGCTGGTCGCAGGGGTCCATCCCTCTCAAGGCCTTGTCGATCTCCCGACGGATGTTCTCCACCGCCTTCTGCACGCCTTTGCCGCCGTAACGGAGCCCTCCGTCCCTGAGCTCCAGGGCCTCGAAGGTGCCCGTGGATGCCCCGGATGGGGCGATGGCTGTGAACTTGTGGCCGCCGATGCGGATCTCCGCCTCCACGGTAGGATTGCCCCGGGAATCCAAAACCTCCCGGGCCCAGACACTGTCGATATTCATAAGAAACGCCTCGTTGCGAGGATCACTCCTCTATCTTCCTGGTCTCCATGTTCCGCTCCAGTAGGGCCAGGTCCTTCTCCTCCATGAGCCGTGGGTCAATGGATATGAGCAGTACGGACTGGGCCTCCACCAGCATGTCCATGATCTGGTGGACCATCTTCAGAACCTGGTTGAAATCGTTGTTGAGGATGAGGAGCGGTAGGCCTTCCAGAACGATGATGGCCTTCTTAGAGTGCTCCATGAACTCGGTGATGATGGATGTCAAGGACCCCAATTTGGAGGGGTCCACGAATGCTTTGCCGGAACGGGTGGTGAGCCAGATGATGGGAGTCTCATCCAGTTTCCAACGCTCCCGGATGTTCTTGGGATGGTCGCCGGTGATCAAGAGGGCCGGGCTGCCCTTGGCCACATACATGGCGGCGGCATCGAAGATGGCCTGCGGCTTCTTCTCCTGGAAGATGTAGGCCTTGCCCTCCTCCAGACGCATGGCCTTCTCGCTGCCGTTGGGAGAGCTGCCGTCCTTCTTGGCGAACAGCCCTTTCAAGGAGAACTTGCCTTTGGACTTGTCCGTGGTCTGCTGTCCCATGACGCCTTGGATCTTCTCAATCAGCTCAGCGCCTTTGAACGGTTTCCGGATGTAACCGCTCACAACGTCCTGCAAGCCGAAGATGTCGGTGCCGATGTCCATGTCGGCGGTGAACATGATGACCTTGAGGTTGCCGGTCAGCCCATCGTCCTTGAGCCTCCGGAGTATGGACCAGCCGTCCATGTCCGGAAGGTTGACGTCCAGAAGGATCAGTTCGGGCCGGAAGGAGCGCACATAGTCCAAGGCATCCTTGGCGTTGCCCACGGCTAGAGTCTCGTAGCTCTCCGCCGAAAGTATCTCAGACACTATCTCTTGGATGGCGATGTTATCATCGACTATCAGAACCTTCATTCTGTAGTTGCCCCCAGTCTTCTTCCCATCGACGGTAGCCCGTCGGTCTTTGGGAATCGTCTTCAGGTATATTAATTAAGCGAGCTTTCAGCCCTGCCAGCCACGAAGCATGCGCTGGCCAGAGCAATATTGAGAAAGTTGTTGGATGGCCTGACGGCCATGTTTTCCGGGAGGACGCCTAAGCCTTCCTGCTTTCCTTGGCCTTTGCCCGAAGTTTGGAATATCCGCACTTGCGGCAGTTGGTGGCCTTGGGAGCGTTGGTGGCGTAACAGCTCATACAAACGCTCTTGTTGAGCAGCCTCTCCTCCGCCTCTTTGAAACGTGCCATATGATTTTCCCCAGCCTCTCAATATTGATGTGTTATTTATAGGTTGCCAAAGGTCAACGCTTGGAACCGCCCATCATGACCAGGTACGCCAGGAGCGCTTCCAGCTGAATCCTCTCGTTGCTGCCCTCGATCAGACGGAACTCCACCTCCCCGGTGCGGTCGATGAGGCGGACCTTCTCGCCATCGCTTATGCTGAGCTCGAAGAAGGTGCGATGGATCTGCTTGATTACGTCTTGACCGGATAGGCCGTAGTTGATCATGATCTCATCCAGCATGTCCCGGGCCTGAACGAAGTCGCCGGCCAGGGCGGTCTCCAGCATGGCCTTCACCTGCTCCGGGCGGGCCATGCCCGTGGTCTGGTAGATGATGTCCATGTCGATGGGCAGCTCCATGGATGCCGCCACCTGCAAGGAGTTGACTGCCCGACGCATGTCGCCGCGAGCCACATGGACCAAGGCGTCCAAGGCCTCCGGGGTGATGTCTATCCCCTGCTCCTGCACTATGCGTTGCAGGTAGCCGTGCACGTCCTCCGCCGTCAGGGGGCTGAATCGGAACACGGCGCAACGGGATTGGATGGGGTCGATGATCTTGGATGCGTAGTTGCAGGAGAGGACGAACCGGCAGATCTTGGAGAACTTCTCCATGGTGCGCCTGAGTGCGGCCTGGGCCTCCGGGGTGAGCGCGTCGGCCTCGTCCATGAATATGACCTTGAACTGGGAAGCCCCCAGCGGAGAGGTGCGGGCGAACTCCTTGATCTTGCCCCTCACCACGTCTATGCCTCTCTCATCGGAGGCGTTGAGCTCGATGAAGTTCCCCTTCCACTCCTCCCCGAACATCTCCCGCACCAGGGCCAAGGCGCAGGTGGTCTTGCCGGTACCGGCGGGGCCGGTGAACAGCAGGTGGGGCATGTTCTCGGAACGAACATAGGATTTCAAGCGCTCCGTGACGTGCTTCTGGCCCACAACCTCGTCCAGGTTCCGGGGACGGTACCTCTCTGTCCAAATCTCCTTCATTCCAAACCCGTTCCTCATGAGACCGATGCCATAGAAAATACTTATGCCCTACTGTGCCGGAAATGGATTCTGACTAACATAGTAAGCTTATTATCGCTGGGGGAGGCTATTGGGGAAGATGAAGTTCATTGACGCCTATAGAATGGCTGTGGAGATGGGGGCCGCCAAGGACCCCCGCGATCGTGAGGACGTCGAGGCCATACTGAAGAAGGCGACAGAGGAGCTGGAGAAGGCCGACGACATGAAGAAGGAGGTCTTCGACCAGGAGCGTCTATGGAACCCTTACGGGGACTCCCGCATCAGCATCGGCGACCCCGACCAGGAGATCGAGGCCGTTCTCTGGGGGATCGACATGGGCACCGGCGAGGCCCTTCTGGCGGACCGGCTGAACCAGAAAGGAGCCAAGATAGGGGCCTTGATCGGGCATCACCCCATCGGGCTTTCCAAGAACCCTTTCCCAGATGTCATGTACATGCAGGAGGACATGTATCACGCCATGGGCGTGCCCATCAACGTGGCGGAGGGCTTGATGTCCAAGCGCATCGAGGAGGTCTTCCGGGCGGTCATGGCCTCCAACTTCAACCAGACCGTGGACGCCTGCCGTCTCCTGGGCCTGTCATTGGCCAACCTGCACTCGCCCTGTGACAACATGGTGCAGGATTACCTGGAGACCCTTTTCCAGGACAAGGAAGCCAAGAGGCTGGAGGACATCATCGAGATTTTGATGACTGTGCCCGAGTACCGGAAGGCCGCTGCCTTCAACTCCCCTCCGACCATCATCGTGGGCAAGAAGAGCGGCAGAGCCGGGAAGATCGTGTTCAAGATGACCGGAGGCACCTCCGGACCCAAGGAGATATACGAGAAGATGGCCGATGCCGGCGTCGGCACCGCGGTGGGCATGCACTTCCCAGAGAGCCATATCGAGGAGGCCCGGAAGAACAACATCAACCTGGTGATCGCCGGGCACATGTCCTCGGATTCCCTGGGGATCAACCTCATAGCCGATGCCTGGGAGAAGGAGGGCATCGAGATCGTGCCTTGCTCCGGGTTCATCAGGGTGAGCAGGAACTGAACATGTTCGACAGCAAGAAGAGCAGCATCATCAAGGACTTGGACAAGCTGTCCTTCGAGTACGTCCCGGAGAAGCTGGTGCACCGGGAGTCGCAGATGGCTTCCCTGCGCATGCTCTTCCGACCGGTGATGGAGTCCGGGCGCTCTGCCACGGCGTTCCTCATCGGCAGCGTGGGCACCGGCAAGACCGC
>Ga0172382_10013121_pt1 | contig 10711 bp, 9 predicted proteins | sample Leawel138RmetaG_FD_122245 | JGI IMG/M metagenome (GOLD analysis project Ga0172382, IMG submission 122245) | Leachate microbial communities from a municipal landfill in Southern Ontario, Canada - Leachate well 138R metaG | ecosystem: Engineered > Solid waste > Landfill > Unclassified | place...
AAAACGGATAATTCCCATCCCTACGTAACTCATCGCGAGGGTCCAAATAATGGGGTTCGCTTTAAATTTACCCACCACTATTCCATTAATAGCTCCAATAATTAATCCAACTATTAACCCCCCTAAAATCGCCGGGAAGAAGCCGTATTTAAGGAGTTCAACACTGACAATGCCACTCAAGGCGATGGTTGTAGGAGCCGATAGGTCGGCATAGTGCCCTGAGTAGGTAATGAAAGACATCCCCACAGCCACAATTCCCAAAAGAGCAGTCGCATCAATGATGTTCATGAAGTTTTTAGCAGTTAAAAAATTAGAAATTACACCGGAGAGTTGCAGAACTATCCCGAGTATCACAAACAGGGCCGCAATAGCATAAATTCCAACGCTATTAAGGATAGCAGTAAAGCGACTAGTCTTTAGGGCTCTAGTATCAATTTCAATTCTTTGCACTTGGTTCATACACTCACCTCAGTATTCGCAGCCAGTAGTAAAGACTCTTCTGAACACTCTTCTTGCTCCATTATTTTAGTAAAGTACCCTTTACGCATTATGATTACCCTGTCGGTAAGCCTGACAAGTTCAGGCAAATCACTCGATATTATTAAGATGGCACTCCCCTCTTGTGCTAACCGTTCGATTGTCTGGTGGATAATAATTTTAGCCCCCACATCAACACCTCTCGTGGGTTCATCTAGGATTAATACCTTTGGCTTAATAGCCATCCACTTAGCGAGGAGCAGTTTTTGTTGGTTGCCTCCCGAGAGATTGTCGGCAGTGCGGTCCAGTTTTGTGGGGTAGATTGAGAGCTCTTTGACCAACCTTTCGGCATCTTCTCTCCCATATTTCTTGTTGAAGATTAGTCCTTTAGTTAACCGCGGTATAACAGCCGAAAGGATGTTATCATCCATCGTGAGGCGCAAGGCAAGACCTTCTAACTTCCTATCTTCAGTCAGATAACCCAAACCCCTGAGAACGCGCTCAGCCATGGAGAGTTTAGTAATCTCCTCTTCTCCTAGGAAAATTGTCCCCTCGTCACTTTTTTCCAAGCCACAAATGACTTGGGCTAATTCTGACCGACCGGCCCCGGAAAGGCCACAGATTCCCAGGATTTCACCCTCGTGTAATTTTAAGTCAACATTATGAAAGAAACCGAAGCGCGATAAATTTTTAACCTCTAGGCGCACAGCGCCCTTCTCGCGCTTCTCTTTCTGGTAAATATCTTTGATTGAGCGCCCTACCATCATGTGGACAATTTCTTCACGGGTGATCTCATCGATTGGCCTAGTGGCGACCTTTTTGGCATCCCGCATAACAGTGACCCTATCGGCGATTCTAAAGATCTCAGGGAGGTGGTGGGAAATATAGACTATCGCCATACCCCGCTTTCTCAGCCGGTCTATAATGGCGAACAATCTTTCGACCTCTTCACGGGAGAGGGCACTGGTAGGCTCATCCATAACCAAAATACAGGGATTTGTCCCCAACACTTTGGCAATCTCCACCAATTGAGCCTCATGTTGACTGATATCTTCCACGGGGAGGAGAGGATCAATGTCCAAACCAACGGTTTTGAGTAATCTTTTGGCTTCCCTAACCAGCTTTTTCTGGTCAATAAAAAGGCCTTTCTTGGGGAGCCGGCCAACCAGTAAATTCTCGGCCACTGTTATCGGCTGGGCTAGGCTCAGCTCTTGGTAAATCATCCCTATTCCGTACGACTTGGCTACTGCCGGAGAATTGAGATTAACCATCCTTTCGTTGATAAAAATTGAGCCTGTGTAATCGTTAAATGAACCGGCTAGCATCTTCATCAAAGTAGACTTCCCTGCCCCATTTTCACCTACTAGGGCATGTACTTCGCCGGCATAGACCTCAAAGTCGACATTATCGACGGCAATCGTGGCAGGATAGCGTTTTCCGACACCGACCATTCTTAAGGCTAATCCGATATCTTCTCTACTCACATTCAACCCCTTTTCATTAATTCCTAAAACTCAAGAGCGACATCAAACATCGCCACAATATTCTCCGGAGGGACATCGGGCATAATATTGTGGATGGCATTAAAGACAAACCCTCCATCTTTATTAAGAATCTCAATATTTTCCCTCACATGCGCTTTAACGGCATCTACCCCCTTATTATTAAGGGTGTAACGCGTATCGGCCCCGCCTCCCCAAAAAGTCACATCTTTTCCAAATTCTCGCTTCAAATATTTGGGGTCCATATGTTCTACGTTTGTCTGTACCGGGTTAATAATTTCAAAGCCGGCATCAATCAGATGGGGCAATACCCCTGAAATAGAACCGCAGCTATGGAGGAATGTATGCATACTACTATTAGAGTGGACGTAATCACACAATTTCTTATGACGCGGATAGAATATTTTACGGTATATTTCGGGGGCCATAAAAGGTCCGCTATCCATTCCTAAATCATCTCCGAACCGGATGATATCGGCAATATCTCCTACGGCATGGCAAACGTTTTTCAGTGTCTCCAGATGGATCTCCATCAAGGCATCTAATAACCGCTCGACTTTCTCCGGCTCCAAATAGATATCCATGAGGAAGTTATCCATTCTTCTCAAAAAAGTTCCCCATTCAAAGAGGTTACATCCGGCCACTATAACTAGCGCTTTGTCACTGCTCGCCCGTAAGTTGAGGGCCTTCTCTCTGAGTTGTGTCCAGAAATCGGCCTCAGAAGCCCTGTCCCAGGGACTGTGCACCAAAGCCGACCAAAGGACAGTATCCATCGCCGCCGGCAACGCCGAATAGTCACTAGGATAACCGTCGATATAAGGGAAATAGATTTGGTCAAAAAAGGTCGCCCCCTCAGGCATGCGAGCAATATCCAAGTTAGCCTTGTTGGTGGCAATCCACGATTTGTCTTTATTAAATCGCGGTTTGAACCACTGGGGATAAAAAGCCGGGCTACCGTCAGCTAATTGTATTGGGTACCAGTCGTGGGGATTTTCATTGAAAGCTCGCCCAATATCTAGAGCACTAACTTCGAACCTATCGATTATAGTTTGCGAAGGCTCTGCCAATTGCTGAACAACATCATAAACCTTGGCGTTATCACCCTCTAGGTGGAGGTACTCGGTTAGATTGTTGTAGGCAATCGCCGAGATGCCCGAACTGGGCGTTGATCCCAGGTCAATCGGCAATCTCTGTGGCTCTTTATGACGAATAGCATCTAAGACGCTTTGCCTACCCCTCATCTCAATTCAACTCCGGAATATCGTGTTTCCCAAGGTTTAGGGGGAAAACACCATATTTGCGCACTAAGTTGAGTGCAAATTCGTACCTCTCCGCCGAGACGTTAGAGGGAACCGAGTGGTCGCTTTGGAAAATATAGCCACCGCCTTTGGCTGCGTTTAATTTTCTGAGGATAATCCTCTCTAGCTCATCCATGGGGGCTTCAGCCCACTCGAGAACATCCATATTGCCAACGAAGCTAATCTTATGGCCAAATTCCTTACGTAATTCAACTACATCTAATCCCGATTTCGCCTCTAGCGGGTTGTAGCCATTAACGCCGATTTCAATGAAATCATTGAAGATGCTACTGGTATTGCCACACCCGTGGTAAATTACCGGTATATTGGCCTCCTGGCAAACTTTTACCATCTTTTCAACAATCGGTTTGAACCATCTGCGCCAGTAAACCGGAGAGAAAAGCATCCCATTAACATAGGCGACGTCACCCCAAATAACCATTCCGTCCAACATTCCGTCAGCGGCTTTGATTTGAGCTTTAGTCATCTCCACCAAAAAGTCGCCTACCCTTTCAATGAATCTGCCAAGCTCCTCAGGATAGAGACCAATCCACAGCATGACATTTTCACTACCAATAATACGCCAAAGTTGCTCATGACCTTCTGTTATGCTTCCAAAAACCGGTCTTTTAGGGTAGATAGATTTAACAGTTTCAATCCATGGGGGAATATCGCGGACAAAACCATCGCCCACACCTGCTATTTGGTTGTCACCACGACCAAAATAGCGCCTATCATCCCAAGGGTCATCAAACTCGAAACTATCGAGTTCATCGATATCATTGATGGAGAAAGAGAGGAATGCCGGCATTGGATCGGCAAACTTTTTTCTAATTATGGCCTCATAGCCGGTCCTTACAACTACCTCTTGATCATTTTCTTTGATTATTTCAAAGTTTTTGATATGGGGGTCCATATTGGGGGTGGTACACTCCCAGTCTAAGTCGTAGTAATCATAGATATTGGTCTCTGCTGGTAAGTCTAGTTCCTTTTTCCACCTTTCCAGAAAACTTCCCCAGAAAAAATCACTGACCGGGACTCTATCAGCCTCTTCATTACGCAATGTTTTATTGACCCTTTCCAGCTTTTCCAAGCAACTTTTTGATCTCTCCATCCTTAACTCCTACTCTTGATGAAAAATTTCTTCCATATCTGCCCACCACTCCCCATCTGCTCTTTTTTCATAGGGTTGCTGCAGTGGCATTTGGACTGCCCACCATTTTTGGGTCTCTGCATCTGCAGCCATTTTTGCCATGTCTGCCTCATAGTCATCCCCTACGTATTCAAAGTAGGAGAACAGGAGCCCGTCGTGATGATAGATGGAATAATTTGTTATATTACACTCACTTATCATTTTAGCGACAGTCGGCCATATGGCTTTATGATAAGCCTTATATTCTTCAATTTTGTCCGGTTTTACTCTTATAAGTTGCCCAACGCGTTTCATAAACAGACCCTCCTTCGCGTCTTTAGAGTAACACAGATTGGCAAGTTGTCAACATAATTTTACCAAGATTTTATGATAAATTTATCATTATTTGAAAAACTTTATCACTTTATAAATTTCTTATTCTAGTGTACAATGTTTTTCAGGAGGAGCTTCAATTGAGTAAAAAACCAACCTTGAAAGATGTTGCTGATAAAACTGGTGTTTCGGTGCCAACTGTCTCAATGGTCATCCACGGCAAAGGTAGGATTACCAACGAGACCCGTGAGAGAGTCCTGCAATGTGCCTTAGATATGGGATACCCTATTCATCAGAGAAAAATAGCAAAGAAAGCTAGCCCCAGCAATGTTGTGGCAATTCTTTTCAACATTGACCCTGAGTGGAGCTTTATATGGGACTTTATCCGTCCTGTCATCCATGAGATTGAAAACTCCATGCGCGATGCTTCTTACACTACTATTATTATCCCGATAACCAATCAGATGAGCATAGATAAAATCCTCGCTAAAATTACCGACTCAGGTGCTAACGCCGTATTTGCGATGCATTTTGGCAATACTCCACTGTTTATAAACTTAGAGCAAAACGCTATACCGGTAGTTTTGGTGATGAACAACGATCTCCAGGACAAATTTCACAGTATTTGCGCCGACGACTTTCAAGGAGCCTATGAGGGAACCCGTTACTTAATAGAGAAAGGGCACACGAAAATCGCCTATATCGATACTGTTCGCCCCAACCTACCACGCCTTCTCCATGATAGGTTTTATGGGTTTAGAAAAGCTTTGGCAGAAAACAACATCCCTTTTCCTAAAAATTTTTCACTGAGGTATTGTATTGACCAAGAAGCGGAGTTTCTGAGCAAATTGAGTGCCTTGCTCCACTGTGAAGACCCCCCCACGGCCTTTTTCTGCTTAGACGACGAGCTCGCTGCCCGAGTCATTAAACTTCTCACTAGCCTTAACAAAAAAATACCGGAAGATTTTTCAATACTTGCACCAGGAGATGTTTTAGACTACGACTCTCCCCTTGTACCAAAGATCACAACCATGCAGATCAATACGGTTCAAATGGGTATTGCAGCAGCAGATATGATGCTTTTAATCCTTAAAGGCGAAAAAAACAACCAGTTAGTTGTAAAAATAAGGCAAGAGTTAGTTGACAGAGATTCGTGTTCTATCCTTGGTGATAACCGCGGGGGGCATCGTAGTAAGAGCTCTTAATTTATAGTTAGAGCTCTACGCCCCTATACATTAAACTCAAACACTGTCTTATGACTATAAACCTCTTGCGGTTTAAGCAGGCAATTTGGGAAATGGGGATGGTTCATAGCATCAGGAAAGTGTTGCGTTTCTAGGCAGAAGCCTGCATGTTTTTCATAAGGTAACCCCTCTGGGCTTTTGTCGGTGCCATTTAAGAAGTTGCCACTGTAGAGTTGAACCCCTGGCAGGGTGGTATAAACCGCCATAGTACGTCCAGATACCTCCTCTTTAACGTAGGCGCATTTCTTGAGGGTATTACTCTGATCAGTTAAAACATAGCAGTGGTCGTAGCCTCCGACCTGCTCGATGTCTGTGCCGATCTTTTTTTCTTGAGTAAAATCAAAAGGTGTTTCTTTAACAGAGCGCAGAGCCCCCGATACAATCAGGTTTTCGTCTACAGGGAGATAAGCATCACAGTAAAGTTTTAAGGTGTGGTTGAGGATATCACCATGGCCGGCTAAGTTGAAGTAGGCATGGTTAGTTAAACTCACCGGAGTTGTTTTATCAGTTGTAGCCAAATAATCTATCTCCAATTTTCCCTCTTTATAGAGGTTATAGGTCACCTTAACGTCTAAGTTTCCCGGATAACCCATCTCACCGTCTCTACTCAAATAGGTTAACACTAGTGAGGCCTTCTCGCCATCCTCGGCTGTCGATGCTTGCCACACCTTGGAGTGAAAACCTTCGGGGCCCCCATGGAGGGAGTTAATGCCGTTATCATTGAGTGGCACTTGGTAATCCTTGCCGTCAATGGAGAACTTGCCCCCTTTAATTCTGTTGGCAAAGCGCCCCACAAGGGTGCCAAAAAAAGTTGTGTTATGCTCATACTCCTCTAGAGTGCCATAACCAAGGGTAATCTCTCCCATCTCTCCGGCTCTGTTGGGAGTTTTAATACTCACTACAGTGCCCCCTAAGGTGATAACACTCACCACAAAAGGGCCTTTCTCTAAAGTATATTTTTCAACCTCTTTATTCCCTAGGGTTGTAAACCCATATTTCTCTTTAGTTATCATGAACACCTCCTCCTAAGAGGCGATTATAGAACTAATTCCAGCAACTGAACAGTGACAAATCCCTCTAATATTTTACTATCCACCAAGGACCCTTTAAGAAAATAGTTTTCATAAATACCTTAAGTCAGTAAAATACCTTCTATAGCAAGACTTAAAATTGAGAGGTAATTACCAATGGGATCAAAAAAAAGAAGACTCTCCCCAAAAGAGACTGATGTGTTATTGAGTACTCTAAAAGTGCGCTTTTTGAAAAACATGGAGCGTCATCAAGATTTTGAATGGGAAGAAGTTAAGACAAAATTACTGGTAAACGATGACAAATTAGTTGTGCTGCACGCAATGGAGAGGACCGGGGGAGAGCCCGATCTTATCGCCTTTGATGCCGCTAAAGGTGGGGCGGTTTACGTTGACTGTTCACCAGAGTCCCCCATAGGTCGCCGCAATGTTTGCTATGACCGTAAAGGGCTCGAGTCAAGAAAAGAGCATCGACCTCAATTTAACGCTCTCGATATGGCCTCTGAGATCGGCATTGAAATCTTGAATGAAGCAGAATACAGAAGTCTACAAGAGTTTGGAAAATTTGACACAAAAACATCAAGTTGGATAAAAACTCCCGAGATTATAAGGGGATGTGGCTCTGCTCTTTTTTGTGACCGTCGTTGTGATACAGTCTTTGTTTACCATAACGGAGCTCAGTCTTACTATTCTTCCCGCGGTTTTCGAGGTTTACTCAGACTTTGACGAGAGTGATATTCCTATAGTGGTATTACTTTAGTCTATTCTCTGTTATACTAGCGCCAAAAAATTGACTCCAGAGGTTTAGATTATGACTTTAAGACGCAAAGTAGGCTTGGTAATTAGTTTGGCAGCTTTTGCTATCTCCATTCATACCCTCCCCCCTCTGGTAACCTACTTTTCAGATCGGTTCGCCCTCTCTCCGCAACTCTTTGGGGTTGTGTTTCTCCTGCAGTCCCTCTCTTTTACCCTTTGTGCAATGGGCATCGGCAATCTCCACAGGAAAAGAGACCTTCCCTTGGTCACAATAGTCCTGACGGCCCTCTTTATCGCGTCGGCGCTCCTTTTCTTTATTGGTTTTACCCCCTCTTTCAGCCTCCTCATCCTCATGATGATTGTAATCGGTGGTAGTGGCGGTTTAGTTGAATCGGTAGGAACCACCCTTTTATCGGAGGACTCTAAGAGTCAAAAACTCCTCCACCTCTCACAATTCTTTTTTGCCGTTGGGGCTTTCAGTGCCCCCCTGATTGTCGGCTTATTCCTTAAAGTAGGGTTGAAGGTCCCCCAAATAGGGATGGCAGTGGGTGCTTTTGCCCTAGTGGTCGCTACTGTTGTCCTTTTTTTAATAACCGGTAACTCAAAAGTGAGTGCGGCAGCCCCGGCGGAAGAAGCTCCTCCAGCAACCACAAATGAGGCTAAAAACGGATTCATCTGGCTCTTTTTAACGATTATGACCTATGTAATCTTAGAAAACTCATTGGCTAGTTGGCTGCCTGTTTATCTAGAGACTACCTTTGCCTTTAATAGCGCCAATGCTAGTCTTACCCTTACCTGTTTTTGGGTTGGCCTCAGCATAACCAGATTAGCCTTTGTTTTCTTAAAAAACTACTCCACAAAAAAATCGATTTTAATCTATACCCTACTTCTCTTCATCTCCTCTATTCTCTTCCTCCTTTTAAGAGTGACCAGTCCTACATGGTTGGTAATGGGTGTGGTAACCCTAGTAGGTCTAGCTTGTGGCCCTATTTGGGTCCTTATAGTGGAGAACTCACGCGAAAGGTTTAGCGGTGGCCATCTCGTCATGTATCTAGTTGGTGCGGGATCACTGGGAGGTCTAATCGGGCCCCTGCTGACCTCTTTTATTTTCTCTCTAACCTCTATTGCCTACTTAGGGTCTATCCAGATTGTCTATGGGGTAATTTTTACAGTGCTGACGATACTGGCTTTGAAGACAAAAAGAGAAGCTGGAAATATTGATTAATCAATATAATTATCTTGACGCATCAAAATAAATGCTCCATATTTACTCTAGAGGGAGAGTTGTTATGAAGAGAATCGCTTTTGTTGTCGTCTTAGTTTTAATTATATTGCTTAGCGGATGCAGTCGTAATAGTACTGAAACTCCACGCAGTAGTAGTCGCCCTAAAGTGACTACCACTATCGGCATGATTGGGGACATCGCGCTCAACTTAGCAGGAGACTACGCTGAAGTGACCTCCTTAATGGGTCCGGGTGTTGACCCCCATCTTTATAAAGCGACGGCCAGTGATGTAAAGATCTTGAGCGAGAGCGACTTAATCCTCTACGGAGGTCTCCATTTGGAGGGAAAAATGGGGGATGTCTTAAAAAGCCTCTCTCGGACCAAAAAGACAGTTGCCGTTAGTGAATCAATTCCTAAGGAGAATTTAATCGGTCTAGGGGACTCTTACGATCCCCACGTCTGGTTCGATATCAACTTATGGCTGTATGCTGTCAAAGCCGCTTACGACAGTTTGGTAGAACTCATCCCGGAGCGTGCTACGGAAATTACTGAAAACTATAACCGATATGTTGAGCAGCTGCATGCCCTCGATGAGTTTATAAGAGAAGAAGTGGCTAAACTAGATGCTGAACAGAGGGTCCTCATAACCGCTCATGACGCTTTTGAATATTTTGGCAAGGCGTATGGCTTCGAAGTCAAAGGGCTACAGGGAATTTCAACAGTCAGCGAAGCGGGAACCCGTAATGTTCAGGATTTAGCAAACTATATAGTCGAGCACCAAATCAAAGCTGTTTTTATCGAGACCTCAGTCCCTAAAAAAACAATCTACTCTTTACAACAGGCCGTGAAGGCTAAAGGATTTGCCGTGGAAATCGGGGGGGAGCTCTTTTCAGACGCCATGGGAGACAGTGGCACTAAAGAGGGCACTTACCAAGGTATGTTAGAGCACAACATTACAACGATTGTTGCCGCATTAGCACTCTAAGGGAGAAATTATGAACGACCTAAACAACATCGCCATAGAAGTCGAAGATTTGACCGTTGCCTACCACCACAATCCGGTCCTCTGGGATATCGATGTCCAGATTGAAAAAGGGGTCATTAGCGCCATTGTCGGCCCCAATGGAGCCGGTAAATCTACCCTGTTAAAATCTATTTTGCAACTTATTCCCATCTCATCAGGGTCCATCACTTTCTTTGGACGCTCCTTAAAAGAGATGCGCAGGGAAGTGGCCTACGTCCCCCAACGTAGTGAGGTTGACTGGGATTTCCCCACCACAGTTTTAGACGTGGTGATGATGGGCTCCTATGGAGCCCTAGGCTGGATTATCCCTCCGGGTAAACGGGAGAGGGAATTAGCCCTTCAAGCCCTGGAAAAAGTAGGCATGACTGAGTTTGCCAACCGCCAGATTAGTGAACTCTCCGGTGGACAGCAACAGCGGACTTTTATCGCCCGCGCTCTAGTGCAAGATGCCTCTATCTACCTGATGGATGAACCTTTCGCCGGCGTGGATGCTGCCACTGAACAAGCTATTCTCAAAGTCTTGAGAGAACTTCAATCTAAGGGAAAAACTCTCGTAATAGTCCACCATGACCTGCTAACGGTTAAAGCCTACTTCGACCACGTCATCCTCCTCAATGTCCACACTATTGCGGCGGGACCGGTAAAGACTACCTTTACTCAAGAGAACCTACAGAAAGCTTATAAAGGTAAAT
>Ga0172382_10013122_pt1 | contig 10710 bp, 11 predicted proteins | sample Leawel138RmetaG_FD_122245 | JGI IMG/M metagenome (GOLD analysis project Ga0172382, IMG submission 122245) | Leachate microbial communities from a municipal landfill in Southern Ontario, Canada - Leachate well 138R metaG | ecosystem: Engineered > Solid waste > Landfill > Unclassified | place...
CGGGAAAACAACGTTCCCTATTTCGGTATCTGTCTGGGTATGCAGGTCATGGTGATTGAGTTCAGTCGGAACGTTCTCGGTTTTGACGGTGCGGACAGCACCGAATTTGCTCCCGAATGTGAACATCCGGTGATCAGTCTGTTAGAAGAACAAGTCGACTTGAAACACTACGGTGGAACCATGCGCCTTGGGGCCAGTCAGTCTCGCCTTTTGCCGGATACTCTGATCCGCCGTATCTACGGAACCGAGATCATCACCGAACGCCATCGGCACCGTTATGAGGTCTCAAATACCTATCGACAGCGGCTGAACGAAGCGGGGTTGATTACCAGCGGCGTCACCGAAGATTACTCACTGGTCGAATCACTGGAGTGGGCCGGTCATCCCTGGGGTCTTGGCGTACAGTTTCATCCGGAATTCAGTTCCAAACCGGTGGACGCCCATCCACTGTTCAAATCGTTTGTTGCGGCAGTGAAACAGGGCGTCCCGTCAGGTACGGAATAGGGGGCACCTTGGGGCACCTGTATCGGTCTACCGCATCCCGGTTTTTCACCCTGTTTATCATCTTTCTGGGTATGGTCTCCTGCAGCTTCGACTACCAGGAGGGAATGGTAGAATCTGAAACACGGACCGGTATCCCGCAGGTAGAAGTACTCGACGTTCGCATGGTCATCGTGCGGGAAAACCGGGTCGAGCTGACGGCCGATCGAATTGCCACCTATCCCGAGGAGGGTATCCAGGAATTTTCGAATATGGAGTTTCGGGAGTACGGACCCGACGGCAGTGTACGGATTGAAGGCAGCGCTACCGGCGGAGTACTGTACCTGGACACCGAAGATATCGAACTGCGGGGTACGGTCCGTATCGTATCGATAGGTGACGACGCCCTGCTGGAGAGCGAATTTCTCTACTGGCAAAACGCCGACCGGGTATTGCGGTCCAATGGTGACGAGACCGTTCTGATAGAAAAAGGTGACGGGACCCGGCTGGAGGGTGGGGGGCTGCGCATGGACGGCCGCCGCAACGTTGTCGAGTTCAAAAACGGCGTGGCCGGTGTCTACTACGGTGAGGAGTCTGAGTGATCATAGGAGCGGCCCGAACTGCCGGCACTGTGTTGACAGTGGTATTCCTCATTGCATTTGGCACCCGGTCGCTGCGTGCGGACACGTTCACCTTTTCCGGTGATCGTACTTCAGTGGTACTGACGGAAGGGAAAGAGCGCACAGTTCTGCGGGGTAACGCCGTAGTGATCAGCAACAGCTTTGAACTTCGGGCCGACGAGATCGAACTGTCCGGTACCAATTTTCGTCACGTTGCCCTTCGGGGCGGTGTGACCATTCACGATGTTGAAAGAAATCTACGCATCCAGGCGCGGTCGGTGGGTTTCGACCGGACTACCGAAAATGTGCGGGCCGAAGGCGGCGTTCTCGTCGAAGATGAAGAAAACGAACTTCTTCTCAAAGGAGAATATCTGGAAACCCGCGGCGGCGGTGACCTGATCGTCGTTCAGACGGCGGTCCGGGTACTGAAAGAAGACTTGACCGCTCGGGCTCAGTTTATCCGATACCGCCGGATTGACGACGTGGTAGAACTTTCGGGCTTTCCCGTCCTGTTCTGGAAAGGTGACGAATACCGGGCGACTCGTATTATCATGAATCTGGAAACGGAAGAAATCGATATGCAGGGCAGTGTGCAGGGATCCGTCGTCGTTGAAGACGAAGAGACCACCGATCCTGAGGAGAGTTCATCAGATGAGTAGCACCCTTCGGGTCGAAAACCTGAGAAAACGATTTGGCCGCAAAGAAGTGGTCAGAGGGGTCGAGTTTTCCATGGAAAGCGGTCAGGTGGTGAGCCTTATGGGCCCCAACGGCGCGGGGAAGACCACCGTGTTCTACATGATCGTCGGTTTTATATCGCCTTCGGCGGGAGCAGTCTATTTCAACGATCGAGAAATAGGGCGGCTTCCCATGTACCGGCGCGCCCGATTGGGTATTACCTACCTCCCCCAGGAGCCGTCTGTGTTCCGTAAACTCACGGTTGAACAGAACCTCATGGCCGTTCTGGAACCGAGAAAGGACCAGACGGCGGAAGGAAGACGCCGGCGGGTAGACGAACTGCTGAACGAACTGGGAATCAACGATGTACGACGGCAGAAAGCGTACACCCTCTCCGGCGGAGAACGGCGACGGACCGAAATTGCCCGGGCTTTGGCTATAGAACCGCAGTTTCTCCTTCTGGACGAACCGTTTGCCGGTATAGACCCTCGCGCGCGGTATGAGATCAAGACGATAGTCAGTCGCCTCGCTCAAAAGGGAATTGGTGTTCTTATTACCGACCACAATGAACGGGACACCCTGGAAATATCTACCTATTCATACCTGATACACCACGGTGAAATAGTAGTCGCCGGTACTCGGGAAGAGATCGAGGCCAACGAAATGGCCCGTACAGTCTATCTCGGGGACGACTACCAGCGATAACCGCCATAGTTACAACCGCCGGCCAAATTGACAAAGCGGGCTACCTCTCCCATTATAAATGGTATGCAGTACCAACGCCCTGCACTGGTTCAGCGCCAGGAGCTGCGGATGACACCTCAGCTGTTGCAGAGCATCCAGATTATGACGCTCCCATTGCAGGATCTCAAATTCCGAATTCAGGAAGAAATAGAGACAAATCCAGCGTTGGAAATAGTAGAAGAGTCTTCCAGTGTTTCGCTCAACGAAAACGAAGACCGAATAGCCGGAAATGAAGAATACGAAATGTTCGAAAATTCCTCAGATCCGGGATTTACCACTTCAGGGCGATATGATGGCGATGAAAACAGTAAACGGATGTTTATGGAAGGGGCCCTTTCTCAGCCGGAGTCCCTTTACGACCATCTGCTTTGGCAGCTCCGCCTGCAGCCGCTGAAAGAGGATGATTTTCGGGTTGGTGAGCTCCTGATCAGCAACCTCGATGAAAACGGGTTTCATCTGGAAGACCCGATGAAGGTGGTCTCCAAAGCTGACCACCAACGGATTGCCCCGGTTTCTCAAGTAATTCAGATGCTGGAACCGGTGGGTACCTGTGTTCGTGATTTTCGTGAGTCTCTGGTCGTGCAGGCGCGACAGTTGGTAGATGCTCCCTCACTTGTCATTCCAATCCTCGAAAACCATCTGGAGCAGGTGGAACGGGACAAGCTGCAGGAGATCGCCCGGATGCTGGAGGTAACCGTCGAAGAAGTTGAAGAGGCAATCGAAGTTATCAAATCCCTGAATCCATTTCCGGGACGGATGTTTTCCGCCGATGATTCAACGTACGTCATACCGGACCTTATTTTACGTCGGAGGGACGGTCAGTTTGTTCTCGTTTTCAACGACGAGGAAATACCGGTGCTTGGCGTTAATCCGATGTTTGCCGAGATAGCCGAAAGCGACGACACCGAGGCAAAGAAGTTTGCCAACCGGGGGGTGCGGGATGCGCGGTGGTTCATCAACAGCATCGACCAGCGAAACAACACAATTCTTCGGGTTGGCCGGGCGATTCTCGAATTCCAGCGGGATTTCTTCCTGAAAGGAAAAAAATACCTCGTTCCATTGACTCTTAAGGACATTGCTGCCGAACTTGATCTGAGCGAAGCAACAATTTCTCGTGTGACCAATGGAAAGTACCTTCAGACCGAGTGGGGAATCTTTGAGTTGAAGCATTTCTTCTCGAATCGTATTGCCGGTACGAGTTCCGGGTACTCGAGGTTCAGCAAGGAGGGTGTAAAAGAGATTGTGCGGGAAATCCTGGAACAGGAGGAGCAGGCTGCCGGCAAGCTCCTTTCGGATCAGCGGATTTCCGATCTGCTTGCCCAACGGGGAATAAAAATTGCACGACGAACCGTTGCCAAGTACCGCAAAGAACTCAATATTAGCTCGTCTTACGAGCGCTGATAACTCTACGGGAGGTATACCATGGACATGACGATCAAATCGGTACATTTTAACGCTGATGACCTGACAAAAGAGCTCATAGAGACTCGTTTGCAAAGACTGGACTTCGCCGCCGACAAGATCGTTGACGTTGACTTCACCCTGACCAGGGAGAAGGGACAAAAATTTGTGGTAACGGTAAAGGTGTCTTTCCGTTGGGGTTCCAACGCCGTCATCAAGACGGGTGGTTACGATTTGCACAAGGCCATTAACGAACTGTTCGACAAACTTGATCTGAAGGTGCGCAAGGAAGTCGAAAAGATACAGGAGCACAAACTGTAACCATGGAGCAGTTCACCGTGCTGGATCTTCTGGATCTGGACCTGAAAAAACACAACGATCTCGAGCTGCGGTGTATCGGGGCACGGCATGGGCTGTTGCGACGGATCACCATGCCCGACCTGAACAGGCCGGGCCTCGCTCTGAGCGGGTTTTTTGAGAACTTCGGGGTTCAGCGTATCCAGATTTTCGGGCGAGGTGAGCAGGCCTTTCTGGAAAAGCTCGCGGTTGAAGAAAACACCGCGACCATAAAAGAGTTTTTTCGCCAGGATATCCCGTGTTGTGTTTTTACCCATGGGCTAGCGCCGACAGAAGAGTTCATAAGACTGGCGGATGAGGCCGACGTTCCGGTATTACAGACCACGTTGGATACCAGTGAATTTGTGATGCGCGTCATCCGTGCTCTGGCAAATGTCTTTGCGGCCAGACAGACTATTCACGGGACCCTGATCGAAGTATTCGGGATCGGTATCCTGATTCTTGGTGACAGTGGAGTTGGGAAGAGCGAGGCGGCTCTGGAGCTGATCGAGCGGGGGCACCGCCTTGTGGCGGACGATGCCGTCGAAATACGTCGCATAGCCGGTAATATCCTGCTGGGGCAGGGTGTAAACCCCGCCCTGGGACACCACATGGAGATCCGTGGACTGGGGATTATCAATATAACCCACCTTTTTGGTGTCGGCTCCATTCGGGAAAAGAAACAGATTCAGCTGATTTGCCAGCTTGAAGTCTGGGATTCCAAGAAAGCCTATGATCGCATCGGTGCAGAAGAACGGACCTGGGACATACTGGAAGTGGCAACACCATACCTGGAAATTCCGGTCAAACCTGGTCGAAATATCCCTATTATCATTGAAACGGCCGCGATGAACGAACGCCTCAAAAAAATGGGGTATTACAGTGCACGGGAGTTCAACCAGACGGTTATGCGCTGGCTGGATAGCGAGAATGCGCGAAAAGCTTATCTTCAGAAAAAAGGAATCACATGAGGACGTCTCCATGATTGAGCGAGAAGTGGTGGTGAGGAACCGGGCCGGCATACACGCCCGACCGGCGGCCTTGATCGTACAAACGGCATCTCAGTTTTCGTCGCATATCGAGTTCAAAAACAGTCACGACACCATCAACGCCAAGTCGATTATGGGTATTATCACCCTCGGTGCCGGTTATAATTCGACCATCACTATCTCTGCCGAAGGCGAGGACGCGGCGGAAGCGGTTGATCGGTTGGCTCAACTCTTTGATAACCGGTTCGAAGAAGAGTAGTTTTCTACCTACCGATATGAAAGTGTTTCGGAACGCGTCGGCGTCGAGGACAACCCTGGCCAGCCTGGGGGCGCTCTACGGTGTCACCGTTGTTCTTACGGTACTGCTTTCCAATCGGATTCTTGCAAATCCGGGGATACTGGACGGACCGGGGATATGGGTGATCCTGTTTATCGGCCTGCTGTTACCCCTGGGACTGCTGGTCGCCATTGGATTCAGTCTCGCCCGCCTGCGTCGGGACCGGAAGTTGGGGAAACCGGGAGCGGGCTTCAAGGCCCGGCTGACCGGTTTTTTTTCGGTCGTCGTCCTGCTGGCCGCCATTCCCCAGGGGATCGTCGCCATCGGTGTTCTTTCTTCGGCAATGCAGATGCTTTTCAACGCCGAGACCGGCACTTCCTTGCGGTACGGTCTCGACCTTGCCCTGGACTACTACGACGAACACATACATAACCTGGAAATACTCGCTGCCGACGGTACGGTTCAACGCATCGTCGATGCTCACCGGACGGAACTCCTTGTTATGGACCCTGACACAGTACGACCGGTCTGGCCGGAACTGATCCAGCGTCAACCCCGGACGAAGGGGTTTCAGCTTTTCGACGCGGCGGGTCAGGAATTGCTCTTTCTGGGAGAGGAACGGACCCGCCGTGATGAATCGCCTTCCCAGCTCAGCCCCGGTGATGCCGGGCGGGTAAACCGGATTTCGATTGACGGCGTGGGGCTGCTGCGACTGACTTCACCAGTTCGACTGTCCGGCAATGGTACGGCAGGTCTGGCGGTACTCACGGTGGGGTTACCCGACGGCTTTGAGAACAAAGCGGCCGCCATAACCGAGACGATACGCGTTTTTTCGCGCCTGGAGGTTCTGCGGCCCGCTTTCGTTCTTGTCGTGGCGCTGATCTACGGGTTCTTTACCCTGCCGCTTCTCTTTTTGTCGATTCTGGCAAGTTTTTTCTTTTCCGATCGGATAATACGGCCTATCGAATCGCTGGAAGAGGCGACCCGCAGGGTTACCGAAGGAGACTATTCGGTCCGAATCTTGAGCCGCCCTGGAGAGGACCTGGGAGCGGTGATTACCTCTTTTAACCGCATGGTAAACGAGCTTGACCGCGCCCGTCGCCGCATTGCCCAGGCCGAAAAGGTGCAGGCCTGGCAGGAAATTGCCCAACGGCTCGCCCACGAGGTTAAAAATCCACTTACCCCCATAAGGCTTGCTGCAGAACGCCTTATTAGACGATATGAAGCGGGAGCAGAGAACTTTGACGAGATTCTCCGTCGGACTACTTCCACCATTGTCAGAGAGACTGAGGCCCTCACATCGCTGCTCAACGAGTTCCGGTCTTTTTCCCGACTGCCCGGACCTTCGAAGGAGCAGGTTCTGCTTCGGCAGCTCTGTGCGGAGGCGGCGGCGGTCTATGATGAAGATCCGAATGTTCAGGTTGATCTCACCGGTATCGACGAAAACCTCGTGGTATGGGCCGATCGAAGACAGCTCCGCCAGGTCTTTGTGAACCTGCTGACCAATTCGGTTGAAGCCAGCGGGAGAAACGTGCGGGTCGCCTGTGCCGCCGATATTATCGAACAGGGTGGAGCTCTGGTCTGTCGGATCAGAGTGGAAGACGATGGTCCGGGAATTCCCGAACACCTGAGAAATCAGATATTTCAGCCCTATGTCACCAGTAAACCTGACGGTACAGGTCTGGGTTTGGCCATTGTGGAACGGATCATCTACGATCATGATGGACGTATACATATGGAAAGTGCCCCGGGCAGTGGAACGACCTTTATCATGACACTACCGGAGCGGGACGGATACTATGAAAACGGTACTAGTGGTTGACGACGAAGCGGGAATCAGGGAAACACTGGGAGACATCCTGGAAGACGAGGGGTACACCGTCCAGACCGCAGGCGATGGACTGGTGGCTCTCGGTATTCTGGAACGGGAACTCATCGATTGTATCCTCTTGGACGTGTGGCTTCCCGGAAAGGGCGGGCTGGAAATACTGGAGACGGTCCGGTCGGACTATCCGACCGTACCGGTGGTGATCATCAGCGGTCACGGAACCATCGATATGGCGGTCAAGGCGGTGAAACAGGGTGCCTATGATTTTCTGGAAAAGCCGCTGAGTCTGGAACGGGTCACGACGGTGGTGCGCAACGCCATTGAGGTACAACAACTGCGGCGGGAAAACGTCACGCTTCGCAACCGCGTTCGACCGGTCCAGCGGATCCGAGGAACCAGTGACGCTATTCGAAGTGTTCGCCTTCTGATTGAACAGACCGCCGCCAGTGACGCCAGGGTGCTGATAACGGGAGAAAACGGAACTGGTAAAGAACTGGTGGCCCGTGAAATTCACGACCGGAGTGAGCGGCGCCACGGTCCGTTTGTTGCGGTTAACTGCGCAGCCATCCCTGACACCCTTATTGAGAGTGAACTTTTCGGTCACGAAAAGGGCTCATTTACCGGAGCCGCCGGAGAGCGGAAAGGTAAATTTGAGCTGGCCGACGGGGGGACCCTCTTTCTTGACGAGATTGCCGACATGACCATCGGCGCCCAGGCAAAAGTACTTCGGGCAATTCAGGAAATGAGGTTCGAACGAATAGGCAGCGAGTCATCGATCACGACGGACGTCCGTATTATTGCTGCGACCAACAAGGAAATTCGAGAAGAGATCCGGCAGGAGCGGTTTCGGGAGGATCTGTACTTCCGTCTGAACGTTGTTCCAGTGCACATGCCGGCTCTTCGTGATCGGACGGACGATATTCCGATGCTCCTGAACGAATTTCTGCAGGAGGCCAAGGCGGACATAACGGTTGATGAAGGTGCTCTTGAGGTATTGCAGAGCTACCCCTGGCCAGGAAACGTTCGCGAGTTGAAGAATTTCGTCGAACGGGTTAGCATTATGGCTGGTACCGATCGTCTTACCGAGAAAGAAGTCAATCGCTTTCTCGGTAATCGGGGTACCGCAGCAAGGATGTCGCCTCTGGGTGACCTTCTGAGTTTGAGTCTGTCCGATGCCCGGGACAGTTTTGAACGGCGGTATCTTACAGAAAAGCTTCGCGAACACGATTACAACGTGGCGCGGACGGCTCAGGACATGGGCGTGTATCCCAGCAGTTTGCACGCCAGAATTAAGAAGTTTGGGATCGAGCTTAAGAGATGAACACGAGACCGATAACGGCACGACAGCAAGAAATCCTCAATTTCATCATCTCGTATATTCAGGATTATAAGTATCCACCGACGATCCGGGAGATATCGGAGAATTTTGCGATCTCTACAAAAGGGGCCCACGATCACGTGAAGGCTCTGGAGAAAAAACGCCGTATTCGTTGTGATACCGGACGGTCCCGGGCTATAGAGGTCCTGAACCCTCCTGAGACTCCGTCTTCTGTTGACGAGGTACGGGAGATCCCGCTATTGGGGAATGTAGCTGCCGGTGCTCCTCTGCTTTCAGTCGAAAACCAGGACGGAGCGGTGAAGGTCCCGGCGTCGTACCTGCGGAACAAAGACTATTTCGCTCTCCACGTCCAGGGTAACAGCATGATCGGGGCCGGGATTCTTGACGGCGATGTGGCGATTATCGAACAGCAGCCCGTTGCGGAAAACGGCGACATCGTTGTTGCTATGGTTGAAGAATCGGTCACCCTGAAACGGTTTTACCGTGAGGCCAATCGGGTTCAGCTGAAGGCGGAAAACCCGGCCTATCCTCCCATCTACACTCGGGATGTCCGTATTCTGGGTAAACTGGCTCACATCGTCCGGAGCTATACCTGAACTATGGCACAGTCACTTCCTCCTGTTGTCCTCTACCTCGGGCCCGAAGAGGGGGACAAACAACGGGCAATACAGGAAATCCGGGGCGCCTTTCAGAAAAGGTACGGTGATGGTCTGGAAGAGCATACGTTTTATGCTTTTGAGACACCGGCACACCACATCACCGGTATTCTTCAGAACGGGTCCCTCTTCGGAAGTGCCACCATTATGCGTTACCGGTGTGTAGAGTACCTGAAAAAGAAAGAGGATATCGCCTCTCTGGTAGAGTACGCCCAGCAACCTGTGGACGGCACGGTCCTTATCATGGAGAGTTCCGACGTATCTGTGCATAAAGACCTGGAAAAGGCAGCCGGCGGCAGAAACAAGAAGATCTTCTGGGAGATGTTTGAGGACCAGAAACAGGGCTGGCTTCAGGGGTATTTCCGTCGCCATAGCGTACGGATAGATCCGGATGCAGTGGAGTTGATGCTGGAGTTGGTGCAGAACAACACCATGGAACTCAGCATGGAAGCCGACCGACTTATCGCATTTATCGGCGACCGCATCACCGCAGATGACGTTGATCAGTATATCTACCACGCCCGGGAAGAAAACGTCTTCACCCTATACGATGCAATAATCGACAAAGACCTGGATCACGCGTTGGATATCCTGTTGAAACTGATGGTCTCCTCCGACGCCGTGCAAATTCTGGGTGGTCTCTCATGGCAGCTGGAACGGCTCTACGGTATCCACGTTTTACGGTCACAGGGTGTCCCGGAAGGCCGGATATTTGACGAACTGCCCGCGTTTCTGGGACAGAAGCAGCGAATTACCAGCAAGAGGGCCCAAAACAGCCTGACCAAGGCTGCAAGCGCGTACAGTTTGCAAGACAGTGAGGCGATCAAACTGCTGACCGGTGACATGGATGCCCTGCTTCGGAACATACCGACGGCTCTACACGGTGATTTGATGCAGCAGTACATCTACAGCGTCATCGTCCGGGGCGGTCGGTGGAACCCCCAGGGTGATGGAGGGCACCGTATGTGGGAATACCCTGCGGTTGCCCGGCCCGCTGAATCAGTGTAAAAAGAGCTGCTTCTTGACGTACTCCTGAACTTCCAGGGCTTTTTCTTCGGAGATACCGGTGCTTTTGGCGATGATATCTACCGGAGTTTCAATGATGCTTTCGACACCCGGAAAAGCTCGAAGGATGCGGGCCGCCCGCTTGGGGCCGATGCCCGGTACTCCTTCCAGGGTGGAGGTAACGATGTCTTTTTTCTGCAGCCCCGCCCGGTAGGTCGTTGCAAAGCGATGAGCCTCGTCCCGAACGTACTGGACTACCCGGAGCGCCGGATTTCCCTGAGGCAGGATAATTGGACCAGAGCGATCCGGGAGAAAGAGTTCTTCTTCCTTTTTGGCGATGCCGACGACGGGAATCGAAAG
>Ga0172382_10013123_pt1 | contig 10710 bp, 7 predicted proteins | sample Leawel138RmetaG_FD_122245 | JGI IMG/M metagenome (GOLD analysis project Ga0172382, IMG submission 122245) | Leachate microbial communities from a municipal landfill in Southern Ontario, Canada - Leachate well 138R metaG | ecosystem: Engineered > Solid waste > Landfill > Unclassified | place...
GATCAGTGTCGTCGGCCAGGCCCACTCGCCATGGCCGCATTCTGTGCAGTTGATTCAAGCCGCGAACCTCACCCATGTTGATCAGGGCGTGCTCCAACCCCGCATCGCGCAGAAGCTCCGTCACACGGTCGGTGATGTAGCCTTGAGCGATGCCGTTGAGCGTGAGAGCCATGCCTGGAATCGCCAACCGCACATCCCGACCGTGTATTTCTATGGCGCGGTAGTCTACGCGCTGCAAGGTTTGCCTCAATTGGTCTTGATCCGGAAGACTGCCGTTTATGCGTATGGCATTGGCATAGAGTGACCACAAGGCTTGGACGCTGGGGTCGAAGGCGCCGCCGGTAAGGCGGCTATAGCTTTGGGACTCTTGGAGCAGGCGCAGCAGGTCGCCAGGGGCATTATCGAGATGGCCTTGGTGATTCAATCGAGCGAGAGCGCTGTCCTGCAGATACAGGCTGAAGATGTTTTCCAGCCGCTGGGTTTCGGTTAGGGCACGGTGTATGAGTTCTTGCGCCCATGCAGGGTCCGGGTGATGGATTTGCAGTTGTGCGTCAGCGCCCAGTGCGATGCCGTGCCAGGTGGTGGGGGTAGGTATAACTGAAGCGCTTGCCTGCCGAATGGCGCGTGGGGATAGTGCGAGCAGGCTGGTCGCAGCGATGATGCCGATGAAACGGCGGCGGGGGATAACTGGATGGTTCATTGCGCGGCTCCGACAGGGGGGCGTGCATCCGGCGGCAGCTCGGGCAGCGTGTCGCCGGCCCCGAATATGTAATCTTGAGGGACGTCGCGGAAAGCGACGATTTCACCGCCGTAAGTCTGTTGGTAGGGGCGGGCCGCGTCCGCGTCGCTGAACGGCAAGGCGTCGTATATGCCCATACCGCCTATGTACTGGCTTTTAATCAGATACCAGGCGGTATGAGCATTGATCCAGGCGTCGGCCGGGAAACTGTGATCAGGCCGGATGCGAGCCATGTCCTGTACGTAAGTGGCTGCGATGGCCCGCGGCTCTTCGGGCAGATGGGTGTAGGCGAAGACTTCGCGTATGGTGGTGAACCAGACCGGTGCTTCGTGATCACGCAGCAGGATCTGGCCTTTGGGCCCTTTGTGTTCGAACAGGAACATGCCGCAATAATGCCCTGTAGCGTCTTCGGGTACAGCCGTTACGGGCGGCGGCGGTGGGTGGCTGCTGCCCGTTTCGCCGCCGCAGCCAGCGATGGTCAGGCCAAGACACACCCAGGCGCCCGCCAGCAGGAAACGCTTCATAAAGACCTCCGTCGGAATGCGGCGGCGGCCAGGGTAAAGGGCGCGACGATCCAGAGCAGCTGGACGCCAAAAAGCATGGATACGGGCATGCGCGTCTGTTCGCTCAGGCCGGCCATACCGGCAAACATGGACACGTTTTCGTATCCGGTCAGGTTGAGCAGACGGTAGACGTCGGTAGGGTTGAACAGCAGCACGATGTTAAGAACACTAGCGGTGATAATGTGCCCCTGGTCTGCGACCAGAATACCGAGCAGGGCCATATCGTAGATGACGACCAGGAAGAGCCAGACCCCAATGGCAATGCCTGCGGCCGTGGCGCGTTCCTGGACCAGTGCGCTGATCAGATAGCCCATGGATAGAAAGCTAGCACCCAGCAGAATGCTGGCGGCGATGAGAAAGATAAATGGCATCCAGGCGCTGATATCGATGCCCCCATGGGCTATCTGCAGTGTGACGCCAGCCAGGCCATAACCAAGTGTGGTGGCCAAGGCAAGAATGACCAGATGGCCGAAGAACTTTCCTACGACGACCTGCCAGCGAGCTACAGGGTAGCTGAGTAGCAGCGCCATGGTGCCCCGTTCGACCTCGCCGACGATGGCATCGTAAGAGAGCAGCATGGCAATGAGAGGCACCAGAAAGATCGAGAGGCTGGAAAGACTGACCACGGTAACGGTCAAAGGGTCGACTTTGACGGTGCCGGTAGGCGCGCTGCCCAGAAAACCCAGTGAGAGCGCCAGCGCAGCGAGCAGCAGGGTGACGGCCAGCACCCAGCGATTACGCAGACCGTCGCGGATTTCCTTGCCGACGATAATCAGGATGGGATGCATGTTCAGTTGTCCTCCCGGCGCAGGAAGTGCGCATACATTTCGTCCAGGCCCGGCGTTTCGAGTTCGATATCCGTCAGGCCGGGCATGGACAGCGCTTCTTGCAGGCGGCTGATTTTGTCGGCTTCGGCACAGCTGCGTTCAAGGCGATGCGGCCCGGCGCGCTGCCATCCTGCGGGTGTGTCGATGATTTCATCCTGCAAGGTCAGGCGCACGCGGACCGGCAGGTCGGCGTGGCGTCGCAGATCGGACAGCGTACCGTCGGCGATCTTCCGGCCGCGTTGCATGACGATGACCCGATCCGCCTGGCGTTCCAGCTCGGCCAGGGCGTGGGTGCTCAACAGGATGGCGGCGCCAGCATTGCGCAGTTCGCCAACGATTTCATAGAAGAGCAGACGTGAGGCAGGGTCCAGGCCGGTTGTGGGTTCGTCGAGCAGCAGAATGCGGGGTTTGCCCAACAGTGCCTGAGCCAGGGCCAGCCGCTGGCGCATGCCTTTGCTGTAGCCGCCTACCCGGCGCCTGGCAGCCTGAGCGATGCCGACACGGGCCAGCAGTTCAGCATTGCCTGCTGTTGACAGGCCCTTGAGCCGGGCGTAAAAGGCCAGGGTTTCCTGGCCAGTAAGCGAGGGATGAAGGGCAACGGTTTCGGGTAGATAGCCAATATGGCGACGTATGGCAGCCGCGGCACGGCTGCCGGTATCGTGACCGAATACGCTGACGCGGCCTGACTCGGCGCGTGTGAGGCCCAGGATCAATTTGATGAGCGTGCTTTTCCCGGCGCCGTTGTGGCCGGCCAGTACCGTACATTCACCTGGGTTCAGCGCAAAACTGATCGTGTCGACTGCTGCTTGGCCACTGTATAACTTGGTGACCTTGGTCAGGAGTACGGGGGCGGCAACCGCCCGGGCTGTTTCGTTTTGCGGGAAGAGGGCCACGCCGCGGACGGGGCGGCCCGCCTGCGTCGTGCCGGCTTGGTCAGCAAGCGGGGTGGTCGGGCTGCGCAGGGCGCTGGTGGATGCGCTTGAACTCATTTGATGGCCTCGGATTTACTGAGGGTGGGCGTGTCGGGCACTGCCATCAACGGGGCACTGTCTATGACGCCGCCCGGCAGGATCGCGGGGAACTGGGTTTGTGCCCAACGCACGATGGAAACGGCGGGGCTATTGAGCAGCAGGCGAGCCGAAGGGGCGCGCCAGATCACCTGATCGATGATGCCATTGGGCCGGTAGGCGGTGTCGCCAATGCCGACGCCGTTCAGGTCAAAAGCGCTGAGGTCGCTCCAGTAGTTGCCTAGACCGTCTACGGACCATTCAAGAAAGCGGGTACCCACGTACTTGACCTGATTCTGGTTGTTGATGAAGGCATTGCCGGTGATGGCGTTGCCTTCTGAACCGGCGGTGTAATGCACGCCGATCTCGCAGTTCCTGAAGACGTTGTCCATCATGCGGTTGAAGTTGGCGTTGTAAATGAAGACGCATTTTTCACCGCCATCGAGAACGTTGCCTACGATAGCGGACTGCTGGGTGCCGTTGAGCATCAGGCCCTGGCTGGTGCTACCCAGGCCGATGTTGTCCCGGGCGATGAGAGAGCGTGAGAACATCAGCGCGTAGGCGATTTCATTGCCTTCCGACACGTTGTCGCTGACCACGCTGTCATTGGTATACATATAGTGCACTGCATAACGCACGCGGCTGAAGTGGTTGCCGCTGAACACGTTCTGCTTGCTGGCATTGGAGAAAATTCCATCACGGCCCTCTGATATGGTGTTATCAATGATTCTGGAACCTGGGGAATTCCAGATCGTGACGCCATTGCCGCGTTCATTGGTGCGCAGGCCGGTATTGCCGACGATGCGGTTGTCACGCACCTGGGCATCATGGGGGCCCCATACGTAGACGCCAACAGAGTTATCAAGGATGTCGTTTTCGGCGATAAGCGCCCGGTGGGCGCCCCTGTCAAGAAACACACCGGCGTCCATGTCGGGCAGGCTCAGGCCGGAGTTGCTGACCGTCAGATGACGTAGCGTCACGTCTGCTGCCTGAACCCATATGCTGCGGCCCTTGCGTTCGCCGATGATATGGGCGCTGCGGTCTTCCGGCCCCTGCACGACCAGGGGCTTGTCGATGATGACGTTGCCAGGATATGCGCCGGACGCGAGCTGCAGCGTATCGCCGGGCAGAGCCGCTGCAACGGCAGCCTGCAAGTCGGCGCCGGCCTGCACCTGGATGATGGCGGCGCGCGCCGTCCCGAACATGGCCGTAACGGCCATCACCAAGGCGGCCAGGACCAGCGAGGATGGGAAACGGTAGCGCGCCATGTTGTCAGGCCTTTGCCTTGGGCTTGACGTACATCTGGCCGGACATTTCCATGTGCAGGGCATGGCAGAACCATTGGCAGTAATACCAGTGCACCCCCGGACGTGCGGCAATGAAAGTGACGGAGGATGTCTGTTGCGGCGAGACTTCCATGGCGATGCCATAGCCAGAAAGCGTGAAGCCATGCGACAGGTCTTCTATCATTTCCATATTGGTGACCACGACTGTGATTTCGTCGCCTTCGTTGACCTCGAAGTTGGGCACGCTGAAAACGGGGGCAATGGCCGTCATGTAGACGCGTACCTTATTGCCGTCGCGAATCACCTGTGACGCCCCTTCCAGAGAAACGCCGTCCTTTTCTGCCAGCTTGCGGGCATCATCCCACCATGCATCGTCGCGCGGCCATCGATTGAGCGGGCGAACCTTGCTGCGGTGAACCAGCAGCATATCGTGAGGTTCGGCAAAGCTGGGGCCATCGTGTACGAGCTTCATTTCGTCACCCGAGATATCGATCAGCTGGTCGTTTTCGGGCTTGAGTGGGCCGACATTCAGGAAGCGATCTTTCGAAAACTTGTTCAGTGATACCAGCCACTTGCCATCGGCTTCCTTGGTTTCGCCCATGGTGCTGTGGTTATGACCGGGCTGATAATGGACATCAATCTTCTGAATGATGGGGTCGACGTTCTCGCCCGCATAGGCCTGCTTGGCTTTATCGATATTCCATTTGACCATCTGGCTGTCGATGAACAGCGTTGTGTAAGCATTGCCCCGGCCATCAAACGCGGTATGCAGCGGCCCGAGACCAAGCTGTGGTTCGGCTACGACCGTGTCGCGTTCCTTGATCTTGTCGTCGAAAAGGTCATCAAGCTTGCGCACGTCGATGACGGTGACAGTGGGTGAGAGCTTGCCGTTGAAGACGACATGGATGCCGTCGGGGGCCGCATTGCAGCCGTGCGGTGAGTTCGGTACAGGAATGTAACGCGTGTATTTGGAGCCGCGGCGACCGTCGATCACCGGTACCCCGTTCATTTCCTTGTAATCACCACTCTTGACGGCTTCTTCGATGCGCTTGATGTTGAATACGACGGCCCAATCCTGTTCGTGGGCGGACATTTCCCCGACATCCAGGCCTTTTTCGGAGTTGTAGCAAGTGGAGAAGACGTATTTTCCCTGGTAGTCGGCGTCGCAGTTGTCCAGGTTGCCGTCCACCATGACTTGCCAGGCGATCTTCATGGTGTCGCCGTCGATGGCGGTGAAGATGGCCCAGAAGTTTTCTTTGGGGTTATCCATGACCGTGCCGTCGTTGGGCAGGGGCACGATATGTTCGCCATTGCAGAAGACGTAGCCGGTGCGCGGATAGCGCTGCGGGCGCAACCCATGGATGCCATCGGCATTGGGGATTTCGATGATCTTGTCCGTCTTCATTACATCGCAGCGTATGCGTGCTACACGCGTGTTGGCCTTGTCATTCACGAAGATATAACGACCGTCATAGGTGCCATCGGTGAACGACATGTGCGGGTGATGCAGGTCGCCGTTGGGCAGGACGCCGCCTATGGTTTCAACAAAGGCGCGAGTGGCCGGGGTCAGGCCTTCAAGCATGATCTTGCGGCTTTCATTGGTGATGCCCCAGCCCGTGGCGCTGCAGATGTTGAACACGGGAATGCGCATGAGTTCGCGCATGGAGGGCACCCCCATGACCCGCACTTCGCCAGACTGGCCGCCTGAATTGAAGGCATAGTATTCGTCGAGATCACCTGGCTCGACATGCACATTCTGGCCACCTTTCCTGCTGGTGGCCGCATTGACAGCCGAGAGCTGAGTGGCGCCGACGGCGACGGCGCCGCCCAGTGCCGCTGTTCCGAGGAAGGTGCGCCGGCTAAGGCCGGAACGGTCGGTTTTCTGATGTGACATGGTGTGCTCCCTAAAAGAGTTTTTCGTATTCACGGCCTGGGTAAATGGGCCGCGAAAGGGGTGCATCAAAGGTTGATGAAAAAGGTCAAAGAAATCAGTTCCGGTTTCATGCCTGCTTGCAGGGTTGTAGGGATAGCGGTGTGCTTTGAGTCAGGCTTCGCGTGGACGCACTTTCGGGCTGCGTTCAATAACGGTCGTTTCAAGGTTGGCAGGAACCGGTTCTTTGCGTCGGCGCTTGGCGTTCTTCTGGATCAGATGCGGGCATTTCTGTTCGTGGTGGTAAAGCATCTGGCAGTTCAGACACTGGATGCATTCGTTCGGGTTGATATCGCCTTCGGGCGCGATGGCCTGTACCGGGCATTCCACCGCGCAGCGCTGGCAGGGGTTTCCACAGGTACGGTAGCGACGCAACCAATCGAAGATGCGCAGACGCGCGGGAATGGCTAGCGCCGCCCCGAGAGGGCATAGATAGCGGCAATAAAAGCGTTCTATGAACAGGCCGGCGATCACCAGGAGTACGGCAAAGATGACGAAAGGCCAGTCGCGGACGAATTTCAAGATGATGGCCGTCTTGAAAGGCTCGACTTCAGCAAGCTTTTCGGCCAGTGCCATGTCATAGAACAGCACCCCGAACAACAGCAGGAAGATCACGTATTTCAATGAGGCCAACCGGGTGCTGACACCATAGGAAATCTTGAGTTGCGGTATATGAAGCACTCGCGCCAGTTTGTTGGTGAGTTCCTGCAGTGCGCCGAAGGGACAGAGCCACCCGCAAAATGCACCCCGGTTCCAGAACACCAGGGAAATGGCGGTGGCGACCCAAAGTATGAAGACGATGGGGTCCATCAGAAAATATTCCCAGCGGAAATCGGTCGTCACCGCTGACGTGAAGGTGAGCACGTTCACCACCGATAACTGGGCTGAGGCATACCAGCCCAGCCAGAACAGGGTGAAGGTCAGATAGGCAATGCGGAACCGTTTGTAGAAGGTTTCGTGCCGGGCCAGCGTATCCTGGAAGAAGAAGACCCCCACCAGAAGCAGCAATGCCGCGGTCAGGATGGCTATCTGGCCAGTTTTGGCGGCCCATATCTGCTTCCATAAGGCCGGGGACGCGGCAATTTCGGCCTGAATGGCGGCCCGTCTGTCAGCTTCATCATCGCTGCCGGCCGGAATAGTGGAAGCTGCCGTAGAAGGAGGTTCTGGCACTGTAAGGGTATAGTCGGCCGGCAGTTCGTAATTCAGGTTGTAGTTGATGAAGGCCTTGTCGGTGACGCTGATGACCCGCTGCACCATCAGTTGCAGCCGCCAGGGTTCGACAGGGTCGAAGTTGGCTGTGGCCGGCACGGTGAACAAGGCGATTTCACGGAATCTTGGTGCACCGTCCGCCATGAGGTCCGCCAGCCGTTCGTGGTCTATATCGGTGAAGTGGAAGCTATCGAGATCCTGAACGACTTCGATGCGGTCGAAGATCCCGCCGCGCACGTAGCCGGACCCTTTGAAGGAGTAGATGCCGTTGCCGGCCACCAGGATGGCGTGCTGGCCGGGCTGTAACTTTTGCTGCAGGTAGTCGTATTCGACATCGCCCAGCAGGCTGCGGCCAATGGACGGCACACTTACCAGAGCGGTATAGAGGTCAATGAAGGTTTCGTCGGGTTCGCCGGCCTGTGGGTGATCGGCGGCGGCATCACGACCGCTTTCGACAAACGACTGGTTTACTTGTTCGACAGTGACGTGCAGGCGGGCAACGGCACCGTTATCCAGCAGCTGCGCCCAGCTGGCGATTTCCTGCTTATCAGGGTCAATTTGGCGTTTTTCCCGAAGGGTGTCCGCTGGAGCGGCTTGGCCGGCCGCTTCCCCGATGCGGTAAAAGCGGGAGATCGCCATGGCCGAACGCGTAATGCTGTCGCCTACAACGAGCAAGGTGACAGTGGCACCGCTGATGATGTCCACGGGTGGCGGTGCCCCTGGCGCGGGCGGGTCTTTAATGTAATTAAGGCCGACATAGCCGTTGATGAAATCTTCCACCCTGGCTTCAGGAATCCCGATCAGTACGATGGGTTCGTGGTGTTCCATGAGACGCGCGCCAACGATGGTGCCATCGTTGGATAATGCAACCAGGGTGTCGATGGGGAAGCTAGAATAGCCGCGGGTGTTGACGACGTCGGTGGTGATGTAGACGTAACCCAATAGTTGGTCGCCGGCATAGGCGCGGGCGACAGGCGGGTTGCCTTCGACGGGACCCAGACGATCTGCGCCGGGAAAGACATCGGCGGCCGAAAGCTGTGGCATGAAGTCGGCGAGCCGTGGTGTGGCCACAGCTGTCTGAAACAGCATGCAGACCAGCAACAGGCCAATAAAAAACCACGGGGCGTGTGCACGCGTGGTTGAACCGGATGGATATTTGATTTGCATCGCACCCTGCTGTGATCGGTCAATCAGGGCAGATGGTATGAGGCGGTCCGACGCCTTACCTTGCTCTACATCAATTCTAGAAATGCAGCTGCTTAGCGACCTTCTTATTGCATGGGGTATTGATTTAGATCAGATAATGGTGGGGCTATCGTGAGAGCGTCAGCGGAACGCTTTACCCCACATGACTGCCATGAGTAGCCCCCGCCGGCGCTTCCATGGCGTTGAGTCCTTTGATAATGCCGCAGTGTTCCACAGCGCGGCCTTCGGCACAGCGGCGGCGCAGGTCGAGCAATTGACGTCGCAGCTGCGACAGTTCCTGGATGCGGGCATTCACGTGGCCGATATGTTCGTCCAGCAGGCGGTTTACGGGCTCGCAATCCCGGGCGGCCGAATCCAGTGAATGCAGCAGGCTGCGGATTTCGTCGTGGGTCATGTCCAGGCTGCGGCAATTGCGGATCAGGCGCAGGCGCTCTTGATGAGCGGGTGTGTACTGGCGGTAATTGCTGTCATTGCGGCCCGGTGGTGGCAGCAGCCCGGCTTTTTCGTAATAGCGGATGGTTTCCGCACTGCAATTCGTGGCGAGGGCGAGTTCACCGATTCTCATGTTTTGCTCCCGTTCGGGCGATGGCACTACGGCAGCCTGTATGTGCGGCTGCACACCCATTTTCTGTGATGCAGGCACCGGATCACCCAGCTTGACTGCTTTCGTCCTATTCTACGCGCATGGGTAGGCACTGCTTTCAATCACGTAGGACGAGCAACGTAACCAGGGTCTGGCCTGTGCGCCGTCATGAAAACAGACACATAGGATTATAATTTCATCCACATGATTTTCATTCTTACAAGTTTTCACAGGTAAACGATGCTTGCTATTGTGGACGCATACCGGTCCGGCTTACTGGCGCGGCAGCACTGGGTGTCCAATATCGTCGCCGGTCTTATCGTGGGGGTCGTGGCGCTGCCTCTGGCGATGGCATTTGCCATTGCGTCGGGCGTGAAGCCGGAACAAGGCATCTACACCGCAATCATCGCAGGCATTCTGGTATCGCTTTTCGGTGGCAGCCGTGTGCAGATCGCCGGGCCCACCGGGGCTTTTATTGTGATTCTGGCCGGCATCGTTGCCGAGCACGGCGTGGCCGGCTTGCAGATCGCGACCTTGATGGCCGGGGTGATTCTGCTGCTGTTTGGTTTGGCGCGTATGGGCGCTGTCATCAAATTCATTCCCGCTCCAGTCATCGTGGGTTTCACCGCCGGTATCGGCGTGGTTATCTGGGTAGGGCAGTGGAAGGATTTTTTTGGCTTGCCCGCTGTCGAGGGCAGCCATTTTCACGAAAAACTGTGGGCGTTGCTGCAGGTGTTTCCGCAGCTGGACTTTGCGACCACGGCGCTGGCCCTGTTGTCGCTGGCATTGTTGATCCTGACGCCTCGCGTGTCCGTTCTCGCCCGGGTGCCGGGTCCCTTGGTGGTCCTGGTTGTCGCAACCCTGATACAGGCAATATTCGGCTTCGAATCGGTGGCAACCATAGGCAGCACCTATGGTGAAATCCCGCGTGGTCTGCCCACCCTTGAAGTCCCAGACATCACCTTGAGTCGTCTGGTGGAACTCATCGGCCCCGCGTTTGCCATTGCAATGCTCGGCGCCATCGAATCCTTGCTGTCGGCCGTGGTGGCGGATCGCATGGCGGGGACCCGCCACCATTCGAACCAAGAACTTGTAGGGCAGGGCCTGGCCAATATCGTGGCGCCTTTGTTCGGCGGCATTGCCGCGACCGGGGCTATCGCGCGCACGGCCACCAATATCCGCAATGGTGGCAACAGTCCGCTTTCCGGTGTGGTTCACGCCTTGTGTCTGGTGTTTATTCTGCTGTTTCTTGCGCCGCTGGCGGCCAATATCCCGCTGGCGGCGCTGGCTGCCATTCTTTTCATCGTGGCCTGGAACATGAGTGACTTGCGGCATGTCGTCAAGCTGCTGCGCGGCGCGC
>Ga0172382_10013124_pt1 | contig 10709 bp, 7 predicted proteins | sample Leawel138RmetaG_FD_122245 | JGI IMG/M metagenome (GOLD analysis project Ga0172382, IMG submission 122245) | Leachate microbial communities from a municipal landfill in Southern Ontario, Canada - Leachate well 138R metaG | ecosystem: Engineered > Solid waste > Landfill > Unclassified | place...
GCCTCCTCGGGCCAATGACCGCTTGCTGTCAGCGAGTCACCAACGCAAAGTACGTTAACAGGTTTTGAGGGCTGCTTAGGCATTGCTACATCAAGCATCGTACTTGCCTGTCCGAGCAAAACTTTATCGGGTCCGTAAACCGAAATTGTCAGTTCATATTGTCCCTCTTCCTCAGGAGTAAATTCAAAATATCTCGGGCAGTTTTTACCCTTTTCACAAGTTGCAAGTATATCATAAACATAAGGGTTTGGCGCATTTATTATGCCTCTGTAAAAAAGCTGAAAGGTATCGCCAACCACAAGACTGAATTTATCAGGCAAAACAACATTGACTTTTTCCATTTTGAAAGTCCTTCCTTTTATAGTTCTTTAATTGTATGAACAAGGTTTCTGTATACCGCATCGGCAACCATCATATATCCCTCGTCAGTCGGGTGAAGTCCGTTTATCCCGATAATCTCCGTCTTTTTACTGCGAGTATTAACCGGGACCTCTATCACCGGCATAACATTTTCCACATCATACTGACCGGAAATATTTACAAACTCCACATAATCTTTAAATTCGGGCAGCTTAACCCATTCCTGATGAACCTTGTTTGTTTCAAGAACATAGCAATTATATCTGTTAAAGTCACAAGCAGGCATAATTGCACCGTAGCTTGTACCGCAACCGCCATTTACCGACGCCTGCATCATTCCCATAATTCTTACCCTTGCATTTGGGTAGGACTTATGAACAAGCCTTGTAATTATCTTTGCTTTTTCTGCATTTTCAAGGCATAAATCCCTAATCGACAACCCCGCCTCATAGGCTTCAACAGTACCGTTTCCGCCAAGCATTATGTAAAAAACATCTATTCCGCCGAAACCATGACGGTCGCAGTATTTTTTAAAATCAACCTTGCCCGATTCATCATCATAAAAAGGGCTTTTCTTTTCTTCGCTTGTTTTTTCAAGCACGATAGGCTCTGAATTTGTTGCATTTTTATAATGAGTAAGCGTATCTCCCGCTTTTGGCATATCGCCTTTATGCTGCATATATCTGTTGAACTTGAGCCATTCTCTGGCAAGTGTTTCAAGCTGCCAGATGTTTCCCTTTTCATCCTGCCAAAGCGAGTGCTGGTCTTCTATGGTTTTATTATGGGTGTTGCAAACCGCCCACATAGCACCAACCGCTGTGGTATAATAGGAATCCCATCTCCAGCCGCCGTAACCTTCATAGCCTGTGATACCTTTTCTGCAAGTACCAATAAAATTAATATCTTTAAGTCCGTTACCTTTTGGTTCGCCATCATTTGCTATAAGTCTGCGCTGAGCCTCGCTCGGCCACTGTCCGCCTGCTGTAGTGGATGAGCCCACGCAAAGCACGTTAACGGGTTTTGAGGGTTGAGTAGGCATTGCAACATCAAGAATAGTGCTTCCCTGACCGAGCAGGACTTTTTCAGGTCCGTAAACTGAAATTGTCAGTTTATATTTCCCCTCCTGCTCAGGGGTGAATTCAAAATATCTCGGGCGATTTTTTCCTTTTTCACAGACCGAGACTATGTCATAAATATATGGATTTGGTGCACTGATAACTCCCCTGTAAAACAGCTGAAATGTATCGCCAACCACAAGACTATATTTGTCAGGTAAAACAACGCTTATTTTTTCCATTATATGTATCTCCGTAATTCTTTTTGCTTCTTATATTATAGCACAATTATTTTCTTTGTCAATTAAAAAAGGGACTTTGCAGTCCCTTTTTGAGGGGATAGGAAAAATGCTTTGGAATGGGCAAACTTAGCCCGCAGGGTTTGCCCGAAGGCGTATGTGTATACGCCGAGAGGTGAAGTTTGCCCATAGCAAAAAGGCTATAAACCAAAGAAAAATCTCACGTCTGTGAGATTTTTCCACCTATACTCTAGAATTATACATATACTAATCATTCATATTTTTTTGCCTTTTTGCGTTCCAGAGTATTTTAACATCCCCTTATCTTTGAATTCTCTTAAATCCAAGGGCATATGCCTCTGAATTCTGGGGCATATTCCCATCTTTTATTTTTTCAAATCCTGTATCGAAAACGGTAGATCCGATTTCAAGACCCAAAAGCTTTTGTGCCTCTTTAAGATTATATTCCTTTCCGTCAATCTTAATTACCGTCGGCTCATCTTTTTCAACGTCAAAAATTATGTTATTATGACTTGCAATAACATTGACAAAGCCGCTCGAATCACCGATACTGCTTTCCGTTTCGTTATGCAGTCCTATTGCATAAATAGGCTTTCCGTTTGAAATTATAACATTTCCGTCAAAAATAAGGCCTGTGTGCGCTTCTTTTCTCGAGGCGGAAATAATTTCCTTGTCACTGCCGAAGAACACATTGTTTCTGACGGTGTTCATACAGCCGTAATGCTGGTGGTATGTGCTGCTTCCCGTGTCAAAACAGATGTTGTTTTCAATGGTTATATAGCTTGCGCCCTCGTCGGTATAAATTGCATAACCACCGTAGGTTTTGCTGTAAACGGTATGGATAAGGTTGTTTCTTATAACCGTCCCCGGCTGTTTGCCGAGAATGTAGATTGCACCCATATCCGAAAGCTTATATTGCCCGATTGTGTGTATATAGTTATGCTCCAGAATATTATCGCGGGAAATGCTTTCCCTATAGCCCCATACCCAGCCGCAGGAAATTCCCGTATAGTAAAAGTCGGAGATTTCATTATGTGACACAATGTTTTCATAGGTGTGCATCAAAAGAATTCCGCAGCCTGCTGTATATCTTCTGCCGCCCTTTATGATTTTGTTGCCCGAAATAATGTTTCGGCAGGTGTGAAGGTTTTCATCGCTTCCATAATCTCCGCCGTTTACCCTGATTGCACCTGCTCCGCTGTTTGTAATCTCGTTGTCGCGAATAATTATGTTACTTGATCCCTCTTCAATGACAATACTGTGAACTCCAAGGCAGTTCAGCCTGCAGTTTTCTATCCGACAGTTTGATGCATGCTCAAACTCAATGCTTCCGTGTGCCGCACAGACAGACTGGGAATCCGATGCATACTGAGTTTCATCGTCTGCAAAAGCAGGTTTATGCTTGGCAGTCTGGCGGCTGCCGTAATCACCTTTTGTATAGGCAATTTCAAGATTCCTCAGATTAATGTTTCTTGCCTTATTATCAGGTTTTCCCTTGATTTCAAAAATTTTATCGGTAACGGGGATATAAGCTTTAATATCCTCTGTTTTTACGCCCACTTCGGGTATATAGTAGAGCATTTTTGTCGGCCTGTCAAAATACCAGTGGTTAGGTTTTTTAAATTCCTCCGCCACATTTTCAATGACATATTTAAGCGCGGCACTTTCCCACGAGGGTGAAATGGAGTGCCTTGAAGGATATTTGAAAACAATTTTTCCCTCCTCGACATCAAAGCTTTCAATCGGCGAATGCTCATCATGCCAGAGATGGTTATAGCTTATAATACAGTCGCCGAGGTTGCGGAAATTCTTAATTACCTCCATATCCTCCCGTTTTGCAATAAACCATTTCGAGTGGGCGGAATAGTCCCATGAATCATTTTCAACCGCTTGGGGCAAAAGCGTGCCTTCCTGCGGATATTTGGGCATATCGGCCCTCTTTCCGTTTACATAAAGGTCGGTAAATTCAATTTCCCCCATTTCAGACAGGTCTGCCGACAGGCATTTTACACCGTTAAATTCATCCGCCTTAAAGTTCTTTACCGTCACGCCGCCGCTGATAAGCGTTTTTGTATACGGCTCTATGGTAATGGCAAACATATCCTCACTTAAAACTATTGGTTTGTCGGCAAGATATTCCTCGTCGGTTATTTTGATGGTTATGGGCTGAAGTGCGCCTATCCTGCGCATTTCCTTTACAAGCTCGAGCGCCCTTTCCATTGATGGAACGGGACCCATTCCCCTGTCGCCCGCTTTGGGCATTGCTCCGTTATAAAAATCCCTGCCCTTTTCCTTTGAAACATAAATTGTGCTGAGGTTAGATGAATTAAACATGGCAATCTCCCACTATTTTATTTTTTTCAGTATCGTATTACCCATCTTTTCCGCCAGCAATTTATATCCGGCTTCGAGAAAATGAACACCGTCATGCGAAAAAACCTCAGGTTTATCTATGACAAGCGAATACAAATCCACCGTTTCAATGCCGAATTCCTCCGCAACCTTTTTTGCCTCGGCATTTCTACCTGTTACACGGCTGTTTCTGTCGTCAATCTCTGAAACATTTTCTCCCTTGCGAATAGGGGTGGTGAGCGAAATTATTAATTTCACTTCGGGGAGTTTTTCCCTCAGCTCCTTGATGCGTTTGCCGTACCATTTTCCGTACTCTTCTTCTGATAAATGGAATCCGTGAAGACCATTATTGAAAACGATAATTTTATAGTTTGACTGCTGAGACATTACCATTTCAACCATTGGCATAAAAGCGGGATTGTCCAGAGCCTTTGATGTGGAAAACGAGTCAACCAAAATCTTATCGCCCACTACGTCCGAAACAAACGGGCTGTAGCGGCAGGTTATGGAATCACCCACAAAAAGCGCTCTGGGCGTCTTGTTGTCGTTTGCGTAAGACCACCATGTTCTGTCCCACTCGAATGTTTCAAGTAAATTATCACTATCCGTTTTTTCATAAGTTAATTTTGACATCATATTTCTCCTTACTTACTTTTCTTAAATTATACTTTTCCTATCTTTAAAAGTCAAGACAAAAAGGGTTAGATTGCGGACAAAATAATAAACTGACGCCACATAAATGCGATGTTAGTTTAAAGTTTGTATATTATTTTTGGATAGCCTCGAGCTTCATTTGTCTGCGCTGTTTAACCTCGTCGGGTATGGGCTTAATATCGCCTGCGGCTGTGAGTGCCATTTTTGTAAACAGCGGTCCCACGAGTTCATAAATCAATACCGCGAAAAGCGTAATATTTCTGATAAGCGCGCCCTGTCCCGCCATTTCGGGAGCTGCCGCCGCAATAGCGCACATTCCGAGGGCTACGCCCGCCTGCGGAAGCAGTGTAATTCCCAAGTATTTACAGGTTTCGGGAGTACAATCAGTTGCCTTTGCACTCATGAAGGTGCCAAAATATTTGCCCATTGAGCGGAAAATGATGTATACAGCGCCAATCACCACAATCGCCCAGTCTGCAAATACGTTCAGCTCAAGCTCGGCTCCGCTGATTACAAAGAAAACCGCAAAAAGAGGCGATGTCCATTTGTCAGACGCTGTCATAAGGTCTCCGGATAATGGACAGATGTTGCAGAAAATCGTTCCCAGCATCATACATGTTAAAAGCTGTGAAAAGCCTACGTGCACCGCCCCGATTTTAAAGTCAATCATTGCAAGGGATACTGTTATAAGCACCATGCCGATTGTAAGGCTGAGTCTGTTTGTATTGGAGTTAAACAGCCTTTCAAGATGGGAGAGCACCCAACCCATTATCGCACCCAAGGTCAGCGATGCCGCAATCTCAACAAGCGGATTTACAACAATTGAAATTACATCTACCGTGCTTGATATAAGTGTTTTTGCTATACCGAATGAAACGGCAAAAATCAAAAGCCCTACCGCGTCATCAAGTGCGACGATAGGAAGCAAAAGCGAAGTGAGCGGCCCCTTTGCCTTAAACTGACGGACAACCATAAGGGTTGCCGCAGGTGCGGTAGCTGTTGCAATTGCACCGAGCGTAATTGCCTGAGAAAGAGAGAGCTTGTCGGGCATTATGATGTGTGCCGCGAAAAGCGCAACATCAACGAAAAGTGTTGCAACAAGCGCCTGAACTATACCGATTACAAGCGCCTGCTTTCCTGTTTTTTTAAGCTCCTTAAGCCTGAACTCACTGCCTATTGAAAACGCAATAAATCCGAGCGCAACCTCTGAGATAAGCGCCAACTTGCTTACCGACTCAGCGTTTGCAAATCCAAGTCCGCCAATCCCTGCTGCGCCAAGACAGTAAGGCCCAACAAGTACGCCTGCAATCAGGTATGCGGTGACGGCAGGCAGTTTTAACGGTTTAAACACTCTCGTCATCAGAAGGCCTGTGAGGAGTGCTATTGATACTGATAATAAGGTATCCAATGTGTCCAACTTCTTTCTTAAATAAATATTTTATGCTTGTATAAACTCTGTGTTTTTATACATATCTCCATAAGTTTGGGTAAGCTCAATATCACTTACCACAGTGTCAACATCACCGAATGTGCACTGTTTGTAGGCAGAAAGTCTGCCCACCTTGCTTTTATCCGCAAGAAAAACTCTGTGTTTTGAATTTTTAAGTAGTATATTTCTAATGGGTATTTCCGAAAGGTAGCTGTCATAAATGGTGCCCTTCTCGTCAATCCCCTGGGCAGAAATAAACGAAATATCGGCATACATTCCGTCAAAGGTCTTTTCAGCTTCATGGCCTACTAAAACAGAACGGTTCTCCGAGCTGATAACTCCGCCGCTTGATATGGTTTTGGTTTGATAGGAGGAAAGGAAAAACAGCCCGTCTATACTGTTGGTGATAACGGTTATCCCTTTTATTTTAATAAGTTCAGCGAACAGAAAAAAACAGGTGCTCGACCCGTCCGCAAAAACTACATCTCCCTCTTTTACAAGCTTTGCCGCCACTTGAGCAATACGCTTTTTCTGGCTTATATATGCGTGTTTCCGCATTGTAAACGGAATATTCCGGTTAACGGAATCGGCAAGCTCAACACCGCCGTAGCTGCGGAGCACCAGTCCTCTTTTCTCAAGTGCCGCAAGGTCGCGGCGCACGCTGGAGCTTGAAATATGCAGTTTTTCCGCCAGATATTCCACTGTTGCGTAGTTTGTTTCGTTGAGCTCTTTCATTATTTCATTCAATCGCTCATTCATATACATAAGGTCGGCCTCCTTTTGCGTATTTTTGCTCATTTTCAACAATGCTCATTTAAATCTGCCGATTTTGCCGCCATTGTTGATTATTGTCGATAAAAATTATATAATAGAGTTACGGAAAAGTCAAGTAAGTAAATAATTACACAAATAATGTGTTGATGCTTTAAGTATTACACATAATAATATATAACATCCCGTAAAACGGACTATCAAAGGAGGATAATATGAAAAAGAAAGACTACCCTATCATTGACAGCGTGGAAAGTCTTGAAGCGGCTTTTTCGCGAATCAGAAAAGCGCAGCAAATTTTTGCAACATTTACCCAGGAGCAGGTGGATAAAATCTTTTTAGCCGCTGCATCGGCTGCTACAAAGGCGAGAATCCCTCTTGCAAAAATGGCAGTCAGCGAAACCGGCATGGGTGTTGTTGAGGACAAGGTTATAAAAAACAACTATGCCTCTGAGTATATCTACAACGCTTATAAAGATACAAAAACCTGCGGAGTTATCGAGGAGGACAAGGCGTTCGGCATCAAGAAAATCGCTGAGCCTATCGGCGTCATTGCGGCTGTTATTCCGACAACAAACCCCACATCAACAGCAATTTTCAAATGTCTGCTCGCACTTAAAACAAGAAATGCCGTTATAATTTCTCCTCATCCGAGAGCAAAGAACTGCACAATTGCGGCGGCAAAGCTTGTGCTTGAAGCGGCGGTTGAGGCAGGCGCTCCCGAGGAGATTATCGGCTGGATTGACGTTCCCTCCTTAGAGCTTACAAACACAGTTATGAAAGAAGCGGACCTTATCCTTGCAACAGGCGGTCCCGGCATGGTTAAAGCGGCATATTCAAGCGGCAAGCCGGCAGTGGGCGTCGGTTCGGGTAACACTCCCGCAATTATTGATGAAAGTGCAGACATTCTTCTTGCGGTTAACTCAATTATTCATTCCAAAACCTTCGATAACGGTATGATTTGTGCCTCCGAGCAGGCTGTTATCGTACTTGATAAAATTTATAATAAAGTTAAAGACGAATTCGCAAGAAGAGGATGCTATTTCCTCAAGGGCGACGAAATTGACAAGGTTAGAAAAACAATAATTATAAACGGCGCACTCAACGCAAAAATCGTCGGTCAGCCTGCGGCTAAAATTGCAGAGCTTTCGGGCGTAAAAGTTCCCGAGGGTACAAAAATCTTAATCGGCGAGGTTGAGTCGGTTGAGCTTTCCGAGGAATTTGCTCACGAAAAATTATCTCCTGTTCTTGCAATGTATAAAGCAAAGGATTTCTCCGACGCTGTTACAAAGGCGGAAAGACTCGTTGAGGACGGCGGTTACGGTCATACCTCTTCCGTGTACTTAAACGAAATAACGGAAACCGAAAAACTCTCAGAATTTTCTGCACGCATGAAAACCTGCCGAATCCTTGTAAACACACCATCATCTCACGGCGGTATCGGCGACCTTTACAACTTCAAGCTTGCGCCTTCTCTGACTCTCGGCTGCGGCTCGTGGGGCGGCAACTCGGTTTCTGATAATGTTGGCGTAAAACATCTTATCAATATAAAAACTGTTGCAGAAAGAAGGGAGAATATGCTCTGGTTCCGTGCGCCCGAAAAGATTTATATCAAGAAAGGATGCCTGCCCGTTGCTTTAGACGAGCTTAAAAATGTTTTAGGCAAAAAACGAGCATTTATCGTTACCGACAACTTCCTTTATGAAAACGGTTACACAAAGCCCGTCACCGATAATCTTGACGAAATGGGTATTGTTCATACCACATTCTTCAACGTTGCTCCTGACCCGACACTCGGCTGTGCAAAAGAGGGTGCCGCTCAGATGTCGGCATTTAATCCTGACACAATCATCGCACTCGGCGGCGGTTCGGCAATGGATGCCGCAAAAATCATGTGGGTAATGTACGAACATCCCGAGGCTGACTTTATGGATATGGCAATGCGTTTTATGGATATCCGCAAACGTGTTTACACATTCCCGAAAATGGGCGAAAAAGCTTACTTTATCGCAGTTCCTACCTCTGCGGGTACAGGCAGTGAGGTTACGCCTTTTGCCGTTATCACAGACGAAAACAGCGGCGTGAAATATCCTCTCGCAGACTACGAGCTGCTTCCGAATATGGCAATTATTGATACCGATTTCCATATGTCCGCACCCAAAGGCTTAACTGCCGCTTCGGGTATTGACGCAGTTACTCACGCAGTTGAAGCTTATGCGGCTATGCTTGCGACAGATTATACCGACAGTCTTGCAATAAAAGCTTTGCAGTCAATATTCGAATATCTGCCCAGAGCCTATGAAAACGGTCAGACAGATGTTGTGGCAAGAGAAAAAATGGCTAATGCAGCGACAATGGCGGGTATGGCTTTTGCAAATGCATTCCTCGGAATTTGTCACTCAAAGGCTCACAAGCTGGGCGCTTTTTACCACCTGCCGCACGGCGTGGCAAACTCTCTTATGATTGAAGAGGTTATCAGGTTCAACGCGTCCGAAGCTCCTGCAAAAATGGGTTCCTTCTCACAATATGACCATCCGCACACCCTTGCAAGATACGCAGAAATTGCAGATGCTCTCGGTATTAAAGGAAAAACCGACACAGAAAAACTTGAGGGACTTATTAAAGCTATAAATGACCTTAAAGAAAAGGTCGGCATTAAGAAAACAATTAAGGATTACGGCGTTGACGAAAAGGATTTCCTAAACCGTCTTGATGAAATGGTAGAACAGGCATTTGACGACCAGTGCACAGGTGCTAACCCGAGATATCCGCTTATGAGCGAAATTAAGCAGATGTATCTCAACGCTTATTACGGCAAGCATTTCACTGAAAAAGAAATGCCCAATAAAGCTTAAGGGAGGGAATTTTTTATGAAACTTGACAATGTAATTGCAACAAGAAAAAACAAAAAAATTTACCGCGACGGCGACCTTTGTATCAAGGTTTTTGACTCGGACTTTTCAAAGGCAGACGTATTAAATGAGGCGCTTAACCTCGCAAGAATCGAAGAAACAGGTCTTAACACCCCGAAAATTCTCGAGGTTACCTCCATTGACGGAAAATGGGCAATAGTATTCGATTTTATCGAAGGCAAAACATTGGAACAGCTCATGCAGGAAAATCCCGATAAATTTGATGAATATCTGGAACTGTTTGTTGACATTCAGCTTGAAATTCATTCCAAAAGATGTCCTCTTTTGACAAAGCTCAAGGATAAAATGGACAGAAAAATCAACGAAGCCGACCTTGATGCAACCACAAGGTATGAACTCCACACCCGTCTTGAGGGGATGCCCAAGCACAGAAAGGTTTGCCATGGCGACTTTACTCCCGGAAACATTGTTATAAAGCCGGACGGCACTCCCTATATTTTGGACTGGGCACACGCTACTCAGGGAAATGCATCTGCAGACGTGGCAAGAACCTATCTCCGCTATTGTCTCAGCGGCAAGGAAGATGTTGCAAAAAAATATCTTGACCTTTTCTGCAAAAAGAGCGATACTGCAAAGCAGTATGTTCAGAAATGGATGCCTATAGTTGCCGCTTCCCAGTCGGTTAAAGGAAATGAGCAGGAACGCGAATTCCTTCTTTCATGGGTTGACGTGGTAGACTACGAATAAAAATTTAAGCCTCCGCAACGGCGGTACTGCTTAGGAATTATTCGCCCAAAAATAGTGATTTTTGTGGTGCTTTGCAGTTTTGGGATAGAATTTTTCGTATTAATACAAATAATAAAAACGGTGTAATACTGGCGTATTTCACCGTTTTTTTGTGCAGTATTAACCGGAAAAGGCATTCCAAAACCGATTCATCCCTATGTAGCACCGC
>Ga0172382_10013125_pt1 | contig 10709 bp, 9 predicted proteins | sample Leawel138RmetaG_FD_122245 | JGI IMG/M metagenome (GOLD analysis project Ga0172382, IMG submission 122245) | Leachate microbial communities from a municipal landfill in Southern Ontario, Canada - Leachate well 138R metaG | ecosystem: Engineered > Solid waste > Landfill > Unclassified | place...
ATCTGGAATTGGGTATCTCCCTTGATCTTTTCAGGATCATCGACCACCCGTTCAATTTCTTTGCAAACAACATCATTGCCTATGACCCGGCCATTTCGTTTGCCTATCATTTTGATACACAAGGATCATCCCACCTGATGAGTGTGGGCTTCAGTCCGTTCAAGCTAAGCCAGAAGGATTTTTGGTATGAATTTTTCGCCTTCTATGTCGCACTGGACCTAGAGACACGCACGGTGGACAACTGGGGCATAAACCTGGTGCGCTACACATATATATTCAAGTAGGTTGGAATGAGAAAAGCATGTATGATGCTGGTTGGCCTGCTGGCCTTTCAAGCTATCCTTGTTGCAGGGACCTTTGACCTTGGCATAACGTTGGGAACATCAGCCCATTGGGGTGATGGCTCATATGATTCGAGCAAGCTCAAAATGGCTTGGGGTGTGAGCTTGGGCATCAGCGATGAGTGGGAGCTGGACGTACAGGCAAACAGTGCCCTTGTACCACACCTCTTTGGGGATACCACGGTCTCCGTCCTCTTGCAGAAATCCCTGCTTGGGCAGAGGTCCACAGGAACAAAGGTGGCTGGGCTTGGGGTAAACACCCTTCTTGGAGCCGGCCTGTTGTTTTCAGACTACTTTCCGGGTGATTACCTCATGCCTACCCATATCCTTGTAAGCTTGACCCCCCTAGTGGTGGGCAACCCCATCTCAGCAAAGCGCGAGCGCGCCTTTACCGTATCGCTCGCATACAACTTCATTACAACGCAAGTAAGTGTGCTCTTCGATTTGGTAAAGTACGACTTCTACGTGGTGGGTACCTATCGGGACTATCTCTAGGACCGACCCTCTAGGGCCATTATCTTGTCAACTCGTCTCTGGTGACGGTCCCCTTCGAAGGTAGCGTCGATATAGGCATCGAGAATCGAGATGGGATCTTCACAGTATTCAATCCTTCCTCCAAATGCAATGAAGTTGACATCATTGTGCTTTCTGGCCATTGCTGCGGCATAGCCGTTCTGGGGTAGGGCACAACGTATCCCTTCTATCTTGTTCGCACTGATGGATATGCCGATACCGGTCCCGCACAAGAGCACTCCAAAGACGTAACCGCCCTTTTTGAACTCTTTGCAACCCAGTTCTGCCATGTCAGGATAGTCTACAGAGTCGCTGGTTGTGACTCCGAGATGATTGACGGTGTATCCTCTTTCAGTGAGGTGTTTTACAAAAGTTTCAGCCAATTCCACCGCTCCGTGGTCATTAGCAAGCACTACATTAGCCATATATTCCTCCTTTTTGGAGGATACAGTATTTGGGTTTTTTTAGCTACCACAAAAGGTGTGTTGCCCAAGGGTCATAACTGCGGTAGAATAACCTCAACAAAGGAACTAACCAGTGGCGGAAATACTAATTAGCGGTCATCGAAACCCGGATATGGATAGTGTATGTGCAGCTTACAGTTATGCTTACCTGAAGAACAAGCTCGATCCAACAAACACCTATATCCCTGTACGGTGTGGAAATCTTAACGATACGACCAAAGCTCAGTTCAATCGTTTGGGTGTTCAGGCTCCTGCATTCATCAAGGATGTGCGCGCTCGTGTCTCCAGTGTGACGCGAGTAGCAAAAACTGTCTTGCAGACGACAGACCCGGTGTATAATCTTGTCTCCTATTATGGCAAGGCTAACCAGAGTTCGGTCATACCCATTATGGAAGGGGAAGCCTACAGGGGGTTGCTCAGCGTCGATGAGGTGAGCAGTTTTGTATTGCGCGAAAACAGCGGAAGCCGTCCTGTCTACCACTTCGTCCCTGAAAACTTTCCCAAGGTGCTCAGGGGCAAGTTTATCAAAAGAGGTGAAGCCACTTCTTTTGATGCCCCTATCGTCGTTGGAGCCATGCGCTTTACGATCTTTTGCAAGCATATGGAAGCACTTGTCGACCAAAAGCCGATATTGGTAGTAGGAGACAGGGAAGACCATATCAGAAAAGCGATCAAAATGCAGATTCCTGCCATCATTCTGACCGGATTGGAACATGGCCTTACCTCTGATGTGGATTTTTCTTCCTACAGGGGGACTGTGTTCATCAGTGAAGAGGATACAGCGGAGACTCTACGTCTGCTTCGCCTTACCATCCCGGTCACCGAACTGATTCGAAGTGACCCTCCCATTATTCAGGATGATACGCTCTTTGATGAGGCCAAGACAATTCTTGCTGACAGCGAGTTCCGCGGTCTTCCCGTCTTTGCAGGGGAAGAGTGGATCGGCTTTGTGACCAGAAGGTGTTTTTTGGAAAAGCCCAAGATCAAGCTGATCATGGTGGACCACAATGAACCTGAGCAGAGTGTTCCGGGCATTGAGGAGGCAGAGGTCGTTGAGATTATCGATCATCACCGCCTTGGGGCTGCGAAGACGCGCTCGCCGATCTACATCCGATGCGAACCCTTGGGGTCAACCTGTACCATCATATATAACCTGTTTGTCCGCAATGAGGTTGCAATAGACGAGACGCTTGCCAAGGTGATGCTCAGTGGCATCGTCAGTGACACCATCATGCTCAAGAGCCCTACCACAACCTTTGAGGACTTCACTGCAGTGCAGGATCTCTGTGAGATAGCGAACATTCCAGATATGAGGGGTTTTGGCGAGAGGATGTTCGCCAGTGGTGCTACGCTAGCCAATGAAGACCCTCGCAAGATGCTGGAATCAGATTTTAAGCAGTATGAGGAGTTTGGCCTCAGATTTGGCATTGGGCAGGTTGAAGTGACAACCCTCACCGACTTGGAGGAGTATCGCAAGGAGTATCTTTTGGAGCTTGAGCAGCTCAAGCGGGCCTATTCCCTCTCATGGGCTATGTTCCTGATAACCGATGTGGTAAAAGAGCAGAGTGTGCTCCTTGTGACACCGATGCATGGCTATGAGAAAAAGCTTGCCTATGTGCGGGAGGCTGAGAACACCTTTAGTCTCCCTGGTGTGCTTTCTCGCAAGAAGCAGTTATTGCCAGAGGTTCTCAGAGTCATAGGTGAGTAATCACTTGATCTCGCTTATGGAGTTTATCGAGGGGATGGTCTTCAGGTTCTTTATGATTTTCTTGAAGTCATCCTCATGCTGGACCTCCATCGTAAAGGTCCCCATCAGTTTTCCTTCCTCATCATCATGCAGCCGTCCCTCTATGAGGTGCCCTTTGTGCTTCCGTAGCGTACCCTCGATCTCACCAAACAGGTCGTAGGTGCGTTTGCTTGAGACGCTGAAACGTTTGGTAAGCTTGGGAGACGATGTCTCCCACTCGACATCTATCGAGCGGTCAACGATCTCACTCATATTCTTGAGGTTGGGGCAACCTTTCTTGTGGACGATGATTCCCCTTCCGCGGCTGATGTATCCTACGATGTCATCTCCTCTGACCGGTGAACAGCACTGGGCTATGTTTATCATCATGTTCTTCTCGTCACCGACGACAAACTTCATCCGTGACGGGTCTGACACCTGGCGGACGATCTCTCCATCAAGGGGGGGTGGGGTGATCTGTGGTTGCTCAACTTTTGCCTGGGCCTCGGATATCTTGCGCTTGGCTATGATGTCCTTGTCTATGAGGATGTTCTCATCATACTTGTTCAGCCATGCCTTGATCTTCTTCCTTGCACTGCTTGTCTGCACATACCTCAGCCACTGTACACGGGGCCTTGCATTGGGGGAGGTGAGAATCTCTATCACCTGGGTATTCTTCAGCGGTGTATTGAGCGCTATGATCGAACCATCGGCCTTTGCCCCTGTGGTATGGTTACCGACCTCGGTGTGGATCTGGTAGGCAAAGTCCAGGGGTGTGGCGTTCTTGGGGAGCTCTACGATATGCCCTTGGGGGGTGAATACGTAGATGGTATCCTTGAGCAGCTCACCTTTGATATCCTCCATATAGGACTCGCTGGTCTCTATCTCGTTGGACCAGGTCTTCAGCTTGCTTATGATCTTGGAGAACTGGTCGTTGTCCATCTTCGACCAGGTGCCGCTTTCACTGCCGGTCTCTGATTTGTACGTCCAGTGTGCGGCGACACCATACTCGGCAGTGAAGTGCATATCCTTGGTACGTATCTGGATTTCCATCAGCTTGCCGTCCAGGGCCATGACCGTTGTGTGCAGGCTCTGGTAGTTGTTGGCCTTGGGCATGGCTATATAGTCTTTGAATCGCCCTTCGATGGGGGGCCACAGGCGGTGGATGACCCCTAAGATGGTGTAGCACTCGGTAATGGTATTGCACAGGATCCTGACCCCCAGGATATCGAAGATCTCATCGATCTCTTTTTTCCTCTTTTTCATCTTCATGTAGACCGAGTAGGCGTGCTTGGCCCGGCTGGTCACGATCACATCACTGAGGTTCGCATCCCCACAGGCGCGGTAAATGCTTTTCTCTATGCGGTTGAGGTATGCTGTCTGCTCCCCTTTCTTGCTCAAGAGGTAGTCTTGGATATACTGGAATGTATCAGGCTTGAGGATCTTCAGCGAGAGGTCCTCAAGCTCGTCTTTCAGCCAGGAGATTCCCAGGCGGTCAGCTAGGGGGGCGAAGATATCCAGGGTTTCACCTGCTATCTCCTTGGCCCGCTCGGGCTTCAGGTGCTGGAGAGTGCGCATATTGTGCAACTTGTCAGCGAGTTTGATGATGATGACACGGATGTCCTTGCTCATGGCGAAGAACATCTTCCTGATGGTCTCTGCTTCCTGGACGCTTCGGCTCATTGCCTTGATGTTGCTGATCTTAGTCTCGCTCTCAACCATGTCGGCTACAGATTGTCCGAAGAGTTCAGCAAGCTCCTCATAGGTGGTGTCTGTATCTTCGATGGTGTCGTGCAGAAGCCCAGCCACGATGGTGTCTGCATCCATTTTCAACTGTATGAGGATCTCCCCCACAGCAAGGGGGTGGATGAGGTAGGGCTCTCCACTGGCTCGTTTCTGGTTCTTGTGCTTGGACGCAGAGTAGGTAGCGGCCGCAAGAATTTTCTCCTGGTCCTCCTTAGGGTATTTGAAGGCTTTCTGGATGAAACGCTCTATCAGTTGTTCAGACACTTATGAATCCCCCAAACGACTCTCTCTTTTCCTGCAAGGTCACATACACTTTGTATCTGACTAAAGCCAGATGCTACCATAATTTGTCGTACTTCGGCTACCTGACGGTAGTCACACTCCAACATCAATGCCCCTCCGTCCCTGAGATGCTCAGCGCTCTGGCCTACCAGGGTTCTGATGAGACGAAGCCCGTCACTATCAAGACCCTCAAGGGCTAGACGGGGCTCCCTTTTCACATCATCACTGACAAGGTCGCACCACTCTCTGGTGAGATAGGGAGGGTTGCTGACGATGATATCATATTTATCGGTGAGAGGGGAGAGAAGATTGCCCTGGATTGTAGGGAGGGCGTGACCGACAAGGCTTATGGCGTTGGCCCTAGCTACCTTCAAGGCATCCTCTGAAATGTCGGAAAGGAGCACATCATAGCCAAGTTCACATGCCAAGGTTATCCCCACGCATCCGCTTCCCGTACAGACATCAACGATAGAAAGCTCCCTATCTTCTCTCCTTGCACATGAAAGGGCCACTTCCACCAGAGTTTCAGTGTCAGGGCGAGGTATGAGCACTCGCTCATCAACAAAAAAGGGCCTTCCATAGAACTCCTTCTGCCCAAGGATATATGCCATGGGTCTGGCCCCTAGGCGTTCGGAGAGGAGCTTCTCCAAGGCAAGCAGCTCGTTGGGATCAAGGAGCTGCTCAGCATGCAGTATCTGCTCCACTTGTGAAAGGTGCGTTACCTTCTCAATGAGCAGACGAGCTTCCAACTCGGGCGTCTCTGTTATGGCCTTCTCTCGGAGGGCCTTTGCACAGGAGGCCTTAAACTCTCTTACAGAAATGCCAGCCATATCAGGCTTCCTGGATGGCCAGTTCACCTGCTGCGACTTTCATTGCATCAATGACCTCTTCCAGTTGACCGCCCATGATGAGTTCCAGCTTGTAGAGTGTGAGGTTTATACGGTGGTCGGTAAAGCGGTTTTGAGGAAAATTGTAGGTGCGGATACGTCCGCTACGATCGCCGGTGCCTACCTGGCTTTTGCGAGCCTGTGAACGTTCACGGTTCTTCTTCTCTTCTTCCATATCAAACAGGCGGGAACGCAGGACTCGGAGGGCTTTGGCCTTGTTCTTGATCTGGCTCTTCTCATCCTGGCAGATGACGACCAACCCTGTGGGAAGGTGGGTGAGCCGTACAGCACTGTCGGTGGTGTTGACGCTCTGACCGCCAGGGCCACTGGAACGCATGACGTCGATCTTCAGGTCTTCGCTCCTGATCTCAATGTCAGTCTCCTCTGCTTCCGGCAGGACCGCCACGGTAACAGCTGAGGTGTGTATCCTTCCACCGCTTTCGGTCTCAGGGACACGCTGGACACGGTGTGTCCCGCTCTCCCAGCGTAGCGATCCAAAGACGTCCTTGCCACTGACACCGAATATCAGCTCCTTATAGCCTCCGATTCCAGTCTCATTCGAGCTGAGGACCTCAATTTTCCACCCCTTCTCATCGGCATAGTGACTATACATCCTGAAAAGGTCTGCAGCGAACAGGGCGGCTTCATCACCACCTGTTCCTGCACGGATTTCCATGATGATATCCTTGCCTTCCATGGGATCTGGGGGTATGAGCAGCATCTTGGTCTTTTTTTGGGACCTCTCAAAAGCTTCCTTGAGCCCGCTCAGCTCCTCTCGAGTCATCTCGAGCATTTCGGCATCACTCTCGTCATGCAAAAGTTGTTCAGCATCAGAAATCTGGTTGAGCAGACTCTGCATGGTGTGCATCTCATCGACAATGGGAGCCAGGTGCGAACGCTCCTGATTGAGGCTTTTGTATATCTTCATGTCCTGCATAGTCTCAGGTAGACTGAGCTTTGCATCTATATCTCTAAGCTGCTTCTCGTATTCGGGCAGTTTCTTAAGCATGGGTATCTCCTACAATGGCTTTTCCCAGTATACAAAACTAGCACAGGTTTGCATAGCATTGCTGGATAGCCAGTTACTATCCTCTCTTGTGAATAGCTCTGATACAATACAAAAAGATGAGAAACGCAGTGCATCGGATATTCGCGGAGGACAGCTGCCCCGAGGGGGAAAATCCCATAGTTTGGGTGCGATACAACACACGGTATAGAACTGGCAAAGCCTCATTGGCACACAGTTGGTGCTGGTTTACTACAGAACTCCATAATTTTAGTCCAATAACATAAATCTCATATGCACAGGCTCGTGGTCTGAGTAGGTGAAGTCCATTGCCGATACCTGTGTCTCTAGGATATGGATATTTGGAGAGACGATAAAGCCGTCAATGAAGAACTTTGCCAGTTTGTCCCTGTTGCCGACATATGGCTTGATGAGCGATCTGTTTGTAGGACTCTTTTGGTCTACTCCCATTTCCCATTTGGGCAAGCTATCCCAATCAACTGTAGGGGCCGTCCACTCAGTGAGAAGGGTTGGGTCAACCTCAAGATCCTTTACCAGTGTCTGGTTCCAGTCCCCACCGGCGATCACATAATTTCCTTGTTCGTATTCCTTTGAGATAATCTCAGCCAAAAGGTTTGTCTGAGCTGTTTTCCCTTCTCCGCTATCATAGGCCTCAAGGTGAAAATTGATTACCACCAGATAGTTCTCTTTGTCTTGTATGGGGTATCTGGTGATCAGCATTGCCCTTTTGAGGTTAGCTGTCCTCAAAGGCCAGGAAAACGGGTTGGGAAGCGACACCCTTTCTGTATCTTGCATTGCAAAGCTTGCCATACTGAGAAGGCCTGAGTTTACCTTTCCAATTGGAGGGAAGGGGAAAGGGACATAGGGTACTTTGAAATTATAGGCAAAGCTTCCGCCCATGCCATCAAGGAGCAATTCATCTACCTGGTTGATGTTGTATGACCGCTTGGAGTCCTCATCAACTTCCTGGATCACATAGAAGTCGCTGTCCAAATCCTGCAGTTTGTCCTTGATATGCCTGATATTGTTTTCAACGATTGCCTTGTTCCCAGGGCGTATGGTTTTTCCTCCATCCATGAAGAAGTCTTCAGTCTCCCCCAGAGCTCCATAGCCTATGTTGAAACTGGTGATGGAGTACTCTCTGTTGGTTTCAACCTGGATGCTGCTGGCAAATCCTATCGTATCGAGAGTTTCCCGGTCTTTTGGCCTGTATTCAAGGATTGTCATCCCGCCCAAAAACAAGCCTATGATCACCAGTAAGGAAATTACAACAACAAGAATCTTTTTTATCATTCCGATCCATCCTTTCATTCCCCGTGCATGCATATGGTAACACACCATGCTTCTGTAGGCTAACCAATATGAGGTCTTACCCCTGTCAGATATCCATGCTCTCCAGTGCAAGATGATTCTTTGCTACCATGGCAGGGGTCAGGCGGTTCATCTTTACAAATACCAGGGCACCAGCTAGGAAGAAGGCTGCAGGTATTACTCCCATATGGAGCTGGATACCGAATCTTGCCAGTGGTGTCATCGCATCCGGATCAAACTTGGTGAGGGTATGCACGACAAAGAATACGACTGCCTGGCTTGCATAGCTGAAACGCATGAAGAAGGCCCGTATGCCAAGGATCACCCCGTCATCACGACGTTGTTGCTTCACTACCATGCTGTCGACAACATCGGCCATGGCAGGGCTCATGAAAGTCCAGAAGCCACCGAAGCCCAAGCCCCAGAGGGCCATGGTGATGATGAAGGCAAATTGGCCTTGTACAAAGGTAAGGGGAATGGCGAAGACTGTCATAAAGAGGGCGCAGATGATAAGCATCAATTGGTTGTTCTTCAGCCACCTGGCCACTTGTGTCCAGAGGACAATTGAGACAAGGGCTCCTACGAGCATCCCTGCAAAGATGGGGGTTGCCTGGCTACTCTCCTTCTGCAGGACATACTTTACCACGTAGTTGATGCTACTGGTCATGCACATGGTCCCACTCTGATAGAGAAACAGGAAAAGCACAAAGGCGAGGAGGTTCCGGTCTTTCAGAGCCTGCTTCATTTGTGAAAAGAAGGGAGGTGCATCACTTTCTTGTTGTTGCTTGGCAAATCTGGCTACCATATCCTCCGTCTCAAACACCCCATAGCTGACTAAAAGGGTACTTGCCAGGCTTATGAGGGCAATGACAAGGCCGCAGATCATGTAGCTGTGACGGTCGCCATACGAGAAGATCAAAGGAGGGATGATGAAGCCTGCGGCAATACCGAGTACGCCGATACCGGTCCCGATGGCCGCTGTGGTGGTGCGTTCTTTCTGCTCTCTAAACTTATCCGGATATACGCTCTGGTAGTTTACCTCCCACAGCGAGTAGGCCCCATCATAGAGGCAGATGGTCAGAACCATCCATAAAAATACCGGAAGCGGATTTTCCTTGGCATTCCAGTGCAGGGGGACTGCAAATATCAGAAAGAAAGTGAGGCTGGAGAGGACCAGGCCGATGATGATCCAGGGGAATCTTCTCCCAAGCTTTCTAGAAAAGGGTGCCCCCTTGTTGGTCACATACCCGATGATCGGGTCGTTGAGGGCATTCCATAGTGAATATATGATAGTGGCCAAGGCAGCGTAGCCTGCGGCCAGACCCACTTCCGTCTCGTAGAACATGAATACGATGGAACCGAAAGCTCCTGTGAGAAACTCCGCGATGAACTTGCCAAACCCATACGACACCATACTACGCTTCTTTGCCATGAGGACCTTCCTTATGCTGGTACCTCTTTATACAGTGTGTTGATAGGTTTGTCAAAATATCCTCACTACATTAGCATTTTTAGCTAGGGTAGTGAGGATGGCTTGAAGTTTCTTTTTTATCCTTGTCGTTTCTTCTTTCGGTATGTCTCACATCTCTTTTCTTCTTAGCGCTTTGCTTGCAAAGTGTGGTCTTATCTCTTCTCCGGAGAGAACCTCACCACCATATGGACTTGGGCCACCTGAGACGAGGAGAGGTTCTCGATGGAGTGCTCGACATCACAATGGTAGACGATAAAGTCCCCCTTGCGTAGCTCAGCACTGTTATCGCCCACCTTCACCACGACAGAGCCCTTTACCACAGTCAGGTACTCCTGGGTTCCCGGGTAGTGTGGCTCGCTCTTGAGCTTGGAGTGCCCATCAAAGGAGACCAGGTACATCTCAAGGTCCTCCACCATGTGCATCGGTGAGAGTATCTTGATAGTCACCCCTTTGTCGCGAGTCTCCAGCTTAGGTCCCTCATCGCCTGCAGGATTGACTGAGAAGATCCTTTTGGGTTCACCTTGCGCATCCAAGAGGTCATTGAGCTCAACGTTCAGACCCCGTGCGATCTTCCACACTGTTGCAACAGTGGGGTTTACCTTATCGCTTTCGATCTGGCTGAGCATGGCCTTTGAGACGCCAGACCTCTCTGATAGCACGTTGAGGGTGAGTTTTCTGCTGTTGCGCAACCGTTGTATGTTCTTGCCTATTGCAGGAGGGGTGGTTTCCATGGTGACTCCTTTTATTGAGTTTGACATAGTGAATTTAGTTCAATATACTAAACACGTATATTGTAATATTGCTATGCCCCATTGTCAAGGAAAGGCATTTTTGGAGGTATCTATGAAACGCATATTGATCCTAGGTTCACTTGGTCAGCTTGGTTCGGAAATAGCGTATGAATGTCGGAAACGGTATGGCAATGACAATGTCGTACTGAC
>Ga0172382_10013126_pt1 | contig 10708 bp, 7 predicted proteins | sample Leawel138RmetaG_FD_122245 | JGI IMG/M metagenome (GOLD analysis project Ga0172382, IMG submission 122245) | Leachate microbial communities from a municipal landfill in Southern Ontario, Canada - Leachate well 138R metaG | ecosystem: Engineered > Solid waste > Landfill > Unclassified | place...
AGTGGAATGAATATCAGGAAGCCGGGCATATATCGTAATTTCCCATGGATAAGGACACAAATTTAAGATAATGTATTACAGGATAAAATGACGGGGGTATATAAATCGGTGTCCATGTAACAAATAATATAAGTTTGTTATATAATAAAGAAATATAAAGGGCTTATGAAAACATATGTTATGAACTGATATCATAACAATATTTTAAATGGGCATCAATAATCCGTATAAGGATTTAAATTTAATCAATTATAGAGAGGGAGGGAGATGTTATGGTAGATAAAGAAATTGTTCTAACAGTTCATGGGCTAAAAAAACTGGAAGATGAGTTGGAATTGCTCAAAACAGTAAAAAGAAAAGAGATAGCCGAAAGAATAAAGCAATCAATTGCTTTTGGAGATATAAGCGAGAATTCGGAATATGACGAAGCTAAAAACGATCAAGCTCAGATAGAAGACAGGATAAAAAAACTTGAAGCCATGCTCCGCAGAGCTACCATAATAGACGAGGATGATATTAATACAGATATTGTCAGCATAGGCGCAACAGTACAAGTCAAGGATTTAGAGTTTAACGAAATAGTTGAATATATGATAGTCGGATCAGTCGAAGCAGATCCATATGAACTCAAAATATCTAATGAATCTCCTGTTGGCAAATCATTGATAGGGTCAAGAGTTGGGGAAATCGTAGAGATACAGATTCCGGACGGGATTACCAGATACGAAGTATTACAAATTACAAGATAAGCTGGGGGCATACAAGTGATGAATGAAGAACAGGATTTAAATGAATTGCTTAGAATCCGTATAGATAAATTGAAACATTTAAAGAGTACAGGCAGGGATCCTTTCGAAGTAGAAAAGGTTCATGTCACCCATCATAGTAAAGAAATCAAAGAAAAGTTTGAACAGCTGGAAGGAAAGGAAGTGACGGTTGCAGGACGCCTCATGGCCAAACGGGGCCATGGCAAGGCGGGATTTATCAATATCCAGGATAAAGAAGGCCAGATACAATCATATGTAAGACAGGACAAGATAGGTGAAGATGACTATGAACTATTTACCACCTATGATATAGGGGATATTCTGGAGGTAAAAGGTGAGGTTTTCAAGACAAAAAAAGGAGAAGTTTCGATAAGGGCGAATGAAGTCCGTCTGCTTGTAAAATCAATTCAAATTTTGCCGGAAAAATGGCATGGATTGAAGGATCATGATCTGAGGTACAGGCAGAGATATGTAGATTTAATAGTCAATCCGGAGGTAAAGGAAACATTTATTACAAGATCCAAGATAATCAAGGCCATAAGAGAATATTTGGATGACAGGGGGTACTTGGAGGTAGAGACCCCTATACTAGGCACCATAGCCGGGGGCGCCAACGCCAGGCCTTTCATCACATATCACAATACTTTGGATATTGATATGTATCTGCGGATTGCAAACGAATTATTCCTGAAGAGATTGATAGTCGGAGGGTTTGATAAGGTATACGAAATGGGCAAGATGTTCAGAAATGAAGGTATATCCATCAAACATAATCCCGAGTTTACAGGTATTGAAATTTATAAGGCCTATGCAGATTATAACGACATGATGGAAATCACTGAAAATATAATAGCCTATGCGGCTGAAAAAACCTTAGGCACCGTCAAAATCAATTATCAGGGCCGGGAATTAGATCTGACTCCCCCTTGGAAGAGGCTGACTATGATAGATGCGTGTAAAGAATATGCAGGTGTGGATTTTAACGATATCAAAACCGATGACGAGGCAATAAAAGCAGGTAAAAAGCTGGGGATTGAAATTAAACCCGGGATGAAAAGGGGACATATCATCAGTGAAACATTTGAAGAACATGTTGAGAAATACCTGATTCAGCCTACTTTTATAACACAATATCCGGTGGAAGTATCGCCTCTATCAAAACGAAATTCCGATAATCCGGAATTGACAAATCGGTTTGAGGCTTTTATCAATGCATGGGAAATTGCAAATGCTTTTTCGGAGCTCAATGATCCCTTCGATCAGAGGGAAAGGTTTATGGAGCAATTGGCACAGCGTGAAGCCGGTGATGAAGAGGCACATATGTTGGATGAAGACTTTCTAAATGCCCTGGAGGTAGGATTACCGCCTACGGGTGGATTAGGGATAGGAATAGACAGGGTAATAATGTTATTGACAGATTCCCCGTCTATACGTGATGTGTTGCTGTTTCCTACAATGAAACCCATAGAACCGGAATAAGAATTTATAAATAATGTATATAAGGAGACAGGCCTTTTGTGTGTCACTTAACATAAAGTGTAACATAAAGGGTCTGTCCCTTTTTGTTACAGTTTGTTCACTCAGATATTCTTCATTTCACTCAATTCATTTAGATACCATGACATAGCCGGGATTTGCTCGGCAATCGGGCGGTCCGTTTTGCTCGGATATTGGCATTATCCGTCTTAAATTAAAAATAGAATATAAAATAGAATAGTGGTATAATAATATTAATAGCTGTGAGAAATACTAGGGGGGATAAAGTATGAGTTTTCAGCAGTTGTTTGAAAAAGGAATATCTTTTGAAGTATTCACTCCCGATGACCATGATGTGAATATGGAAAAATTGTTAGAAATATACGATGGAATTGAAATTAATGAAGAATTATTTAATAAAATCAAATCAATAGATGATTCAATATATATAATAGCCTTTGCCGAATTATGGTGCTCAGATTGTATCATAAACTTACCTGCGCTCAAGAAGATAAACGATATCAATTCCGGTATAGTATTTAAAATTTTGCCTAAGGATTTTGATGAAGATTGTATAGAAAAATGTGAAGTATACGATAAACTGAAAATCCCTACTTTTATAATATTAAATAATAAATTTGAAGAGATAGGGAAATTTGTTGAAAATCCCAAAATACTCAATGATATTATAAATAAAGGAAATCAGGTAGAAATTGTTGTAGCGAAGCGCAAGTATCAAAAAGGAGAATATGTGAGCGAAACCATAGAAGAAATTATTGATATGATAATAGAAAAAATCGGTTAATCTTAAAAGACAACCCCGAACCCTTGTCTTGTTCAAGACAATAAAATTTTTAAAGGGAACTTTGTAAAGAGCGATCTAATGGGCGGAGTAAAGTGTTATGAAAACAGGGAGAGGATTTTAATGGTTCAAGTTATAAAACGGGACGGCAGGTCGGTAGATCTTGATCTGACCAAAATTGTAAATGCGATCAATAAAGCTATGGCGGAAACTAAAGAAGGCATAGATGAAGAATTGAGTATTCGAATTGCGGAGGAGATAGGTGAAAAAATAAGGGGTCGAATAGAGCCCATACATGTGGAAGAGATACAGGATATTGTGGAAATGAAATTGATGTCTTCGCACAGGAAGGATGTGGCTAAACGCTATATCATATATAGAAATGAGAGAGCAAAGCTGAGAAGCATGTTTAAAAGGGATGTAGAAACCCTGTTGACGGACGAATTTACCAGTAAATACAAACACCAGCTGTCTCCCTTAAATCAGCTGGGCAATTTTGTATATTATCGCACATATTCCAGATGGTTGCCGGACCAGAGAAGGAGGGAATATTGGTGGGAGACCGTCAGGAGGGCGGTAGAATACAATTGCAGCTTAGTACCTACAAGGAGGGAGGAAGCGGAAAAACTGTTTGATAATATATATAATCTCAGACAATTTTTGTCCGGCAGGACATTTTGGGTAGGGGGGACTGCCGTGGCTAAGAATTATCCCATGGCTAATTATAATTGTTCCTTCCTGGTTATAGATAGTTTTGAGGCATTCAGGGAACTCTTTTATTTGCTTATGGTCGGTTCCGGAGTAGGGGCCAGGGTTTTGAAGGATGATGTAAAAAATCTCCCTAAAATAAGGGTCGATTATGAAATTATACATAAGGATTATACCCCCATACCGCACAATGCAAGAGAGGATAACACCAGCCTCTATTTTTCGCATAACAACACTGTTAAAATTACGGTGGGAGACAGTAAGGAGGGCTGGGTACAGTCTTTGGATTTTTTCTTTAAACTTTTATACAGTAACGAATACAGGAATATCAAAACAATAATCATTGATTATGACCATGTCAGGCCGAAGGGGGAAAAACTAAAAACCTTTGGAGGGACGGCCAGCGGGCATTCAAGTTTAAAAAATATGTTTTACAAGATAGATAGGGTAATAAAAAATAGTAAAAAATCCGATGTTTTTGAAAAGATAAAATTGAGACCTATTCATTGTTTAGATATTGCCAATGTCATCGGGGAAAATGTTGTTGTAGGCGGAGTCAGGCGTACGGCCGAGATGATTTTAATTGATCCCGACGATAGGGAATGCATAGGGGCCAAATCCAATCTATACAGCCAGATAGACGGGCAATGGATAGTAAATCAGGATATTGTACATAGACAGATGAGCAACAACTCAATTTATTATAGAGAGAAGCCAACCCGTGAGAAGCTGCATTGGCAGATACGGCAGATGCGTTATTCCGGGGAGCCGGGCTGGGTCAATGCAAGAGCCGCATCCGAGAGGAGGCCTAACATGCAGGGCGTAAATCCCTGTGGAGAAATACTGCTGGATTCCCGGGGATTGTGCAATTTAACCACTGTCAATGTTTTAGCATTTGTAAAAGAAGACGGGACACTGGATGTGGACAACCTTTTGGAGGCCCAAAGATTATCCGTCAGGGCCGGATACAGGATGACCTGTGTAGAGCTTGAACTGCACAGCTGGGATAAAATACAGCAGAGAGATAAACTTATCGGCTGTTCCTTAACCGGCTGGCAGGATGTGGTAAATGCCACCGGTATAACCAAAGAGGAAGAAGCGAATATATTGAGCATGTTGAGAAAAACGGCACGGGAAGAAGTGGATTTATATGCCAAAGAGGTCGGAGAAAATGCTCCCCTGTTGGTAACTACCGTGAAGCCTGAGGGAACATTGAGCCAGTTGCCTACCGTATCCAGCGGGGTTCATTATTCACATTCTTCCTATTATATAAGGAGAATAAGGATAAGCTCCAGCGATCCGTTAATAAAGGTATGTGAAGATTTGGGATATCCGGTTTATCCGGAAGTTGGACAAGATAGGGACGCATGTGCCACAAAGGTAGTGGAATTTCCGGTAGAAGCGCCGGCGGGAAAGACGAAGTACGATGTTTCGGCGATAGAGCAGTTAGAAAACTATAAGTTATTTATGGAAAACTATGTGGACCATAATTGTTCTATAACCGTTCATGTGAGGGAGCATGAATGGGAAGATGTTGAAGAATGGATATGGCAAAATTGGGATGATGTTGTTGCACTTTCATTTTTGGCATTAGAGGATAATTTCTATCAATTACTGCCGTATGAAGCGATTGATAAGGAGGAATACAATAGGAGAAAGAGCGAAATGAAACCTTTTATTCCTTCACTTATAAGCAAATATGAGGAGCAGGAAACAAATTTGGATATAAGCGGCAAGGGCTGTGATAACGGCATCTGCCCCGTAAGATAAAAAACAACGGGGACTGTACCTCCGGTCGGTTTTTTGACCGGAGGGCCTGTTCCCTGTGGTTTTTTTTGTCATAAAAAAAGCACGTGCAAAATTCACACATGCTTTTTGAACTATTTATCTTCTTCTTTTGCAGCCTCTATCACTTTTTCGCTGATTATCTGAGGCGCTTCTTCATACCTCGCAAATTCCATAGAGAAACTGCCCCTGGCCTGGGTCATGGATCTTAAATCGGTAGCATATTTAAACATCTCGGATTGCGGGGCCTCCGCAACCACTAACTGCATTCCTTTAGGTTGCGGTTCCATACCTAAAATTTTGCCTCTGCGCTTACTTAAATCGCCCATCACATCGCCCATGTAGTCTTCGGGCACTATTACCTCAACTTTTATAATGGGTTCCAACAGCACCGGATTAGCAGCCTCTACTCCTTTTTTAAATGCTATTGATGCCGCAATCTTGAATGCCATTTCCGAAGAATCGACATCATGATAAGAACCGTCATACAATATTGCCCTTATATTGACTACGGGATATCCTGCAAGCACTCCCGATTCCAAACATTCCCTCAATCCTTTTTCTACTGCGGGTATATAGGATTTTGGAACCGAACCACCGAAAATTTCTTCTTTAAATTCGAATTCGGTAGATGCGGGTTCAAATCGGATTTTAACATCACCGTACTGTCCGTGTCCTCCGGATTGTTTTTTATGTCTTCCCTGAACATCGGATTTACCCTTGACGGTTTCACGATAAGGAACCTTAGGATCCCTGAGTTCGACATCTACACCGAATTTATTTTTTAATTTACTTGTGATTATATTTACGTGAAGTTCCCCCTGCCCATAGATAAGTGTCTGTTTTACCTCCGGGTTTCTTTCAAAATAGAATGAAGGGTCTTCTTCCGCCAGACGTTGAAGTCCTGAGCTGATTTTTTCCTCATCACCCTTTGATTTAGGTTCGATGCTCAAAGCGAGCTGAGGTTTTATAAAATCTATACTGCTATACATGATGGGGTCGTTTATACTGCATAATGTATCCCCGGTGTTGGTATATTGAAGCTTGGCGATAGATACTATATCCCCCGCAAATGCTTCTTCAATTTCAATCTGATTTTTTCCTCTCAATACAAACAGAGAACCAATCTTTTCTCGCTTATCTTTGTTTGTATTTAATACTTCTGTGTCCAATGTGAGTTTCCCGGATATAATTCTTAAAAGAGATATCTTGCCTACATAAGGGTCGACAATTGTTTTGAATACCTGTGCCGAAAAAGGTTCGTCAGGATCTAAGGTTCTTTCTATTACCTCATCTTTATCATGTGGATCATAGCCTTTATTTACCGGCATATCCATAGGCGACGGGGAATAGTCCACCAACATATCCAATAAGGAAAGGGCACCTATATTATTAGTAGAGGAACCGCATAAAACAGGAACTATATCTCCACCTAAGATGCCTTTTCTCAAACCTTCTTGGATTTCCTGTTCGGTAAAGGCCTCACCTTCGAAATATTTTTCTAACAGGGCTTCATCGCTCTCAGCAACAGATTCCAGCAGCATCTCACGAATTGGATTTACCTGTTCCATCAAATTTTCCGGTATGAGTTTTTCCGAATAGCCTTTCCCATCATATTCTTCAGCAACCATCTTGACAATATTTATACCGCCTATAAAATTTTCATTTTCGCCTAATGGAATCTGAAATGGAGTGATTTTATTGCCGAATTTCTCTTTCAGATCATTCAATACTTTATCAAAATCAATATTTTCACGATCCATTTTATTGATAAAAATAAATGTAGGTTTCTCTCTATCCGTAACAAAATCCCATGATTTTTCCGTACCTACTTCTACACCGTTTGAAGCATCTACCAAAATGACCGCTCCATCCGCAGCTTTGAGGGCACTCTGCACTTCACCTATAAAGTCAAAATATCCCGGTGTATCTAAAATATTGATTTTATGCTCTTGCCATTCTACAGGAATCAAAGATGTACCGATCGATATTCCTCTTGTGGTTTCTTCTTTATCAAAATCTGAAACAGTATTTCCATCTTCAACTTTACCCATCCTATTGATCAACTTAGTAGAAAATAAAATGGCTTCTGTCAATGCTGTTTTGCCGGAACCTCCATGGCCTAAAAAAGCAATGTTTCTGATGTGTTTCGCTTCATATATTTTCATGCCTTTCCTCCTCGCTATTTATGCAATTGATTTTTGGATTGTTAAATAGAATATTCTATATATCCGATAAAAATCCTTTTTTATTTTTCGGAAATTTTCTGATTTACATTAATTACAAAGATAACTGTTAAAAAACACATAATTTGTTATGTATATCATATATAATATTGGAAATAAAGCAATTTAATATACCTACATTTATGTTACAATATAGAGAGAAAGCGAGTATAGGACGGGTGATTAAATGTCAAAAATTAAAAGCAAATTTGTCTGCCGGGAATGCGGATATGAAAGTATCAGATGGTTGGGGAAATGTCCCGGATGCGGCAGTTGGAACAGCATGGAAGAAGAATTGATAGGCGGCAAAAGAGAATTTGGGAGATCATCTACAATAATCAGCCAATCCAAACCCCAGCCCATCAAAGATGTTAAATCCGGTGCATATGAAAGGTATGATACCGGCATCGGCGAATTGAACAGGGTGCTCGGCGGGGGGCTGGTAAAAGGTTCTTTAATTTTGGTGTCGGGAGAGCCGGGAATAGGGAAATCTACATTGATCCTACAAGCAGGCAGTGCTGTCGCGGACAGATACGGAAAAACCCTTTATGTATCCGGTGAGGAATCCGAGGAGCAGATAAAAATGAGGGGGGAGAGGCTGAACTCTCTTTCAGATAATTTATATATAGTCTCAGAAACGAATGTGGATGTCATCGAGAAGTATATAGAGGAGTACGAACCCGTATTTGTCATCATAGATTCCATACAGGCATTGTTTAAGGAAGATTTATCATCGGCACCCGGAAGTGTTTCGCAGGTAAAGGAATGTTCCAATAATCTTATGAGAATCGGCAAATTCAAAAACATCCCTATGTTTATAGTTGCCCATGTCACAAAGCAGGGGGAACTGGCAGGGCCCAGGGTCCTGGAACATATGGTTGATACCGTGTTGCATTTTGAAGGGGAGAGAACCCAGGAATTCAGGATATTGAGAGCATTAAAAAATCGATTTGGAACCACCAGTGAAATAGGTGTATTTGAAATGAGGGAAGAGGGATTGATTGAAGTCGGCAACCCTTCTGCTATATTTTTAGAATCATTAACCCCTGAGGCGGAAGGAGCTATTGTGGTTGCCACATTTGAAGGAACGAGACCGCTTTTAGTAGAGATACAGGCATTAGTGGCTCCGACAAATGCGGGTTTTCCGCGGCGTACTTCTATAGGGGTTGATTTAAATAGATTAAATTTGATTATTGCTGTTTTGGAAAAGAAAATAGGGCTTTCTTTGATGAATAAAGATATATATGTCAATGTGGTAGGAGGTTTAAGATTAGAGGGAACATCGGCAGATTTAGGGGTTGCTATGGCTATCTATTCCAGTATACGGGGCATACCCATTCAATCAAAAGATATGATTGCTATGGGGGAGATCAGCCTGACGGGGGAATTAAGACCTGTCGGCCATCTGGATAAGATGGTAAGGGAAGCACATAAGATGGGCTTTACAAAATGTATAATACCTCGAAAAAATAAATTTAAATTTGAAAAAAACAGTATGAAATATGAAGAGGTAAATACTTTAAAAGAGGCTTTAAACCTATTGGCTTAATATCCGGTGCCGGGCACCGATGAAGTCCGATGGTGTAGTTATCATTCAAAACGAGCAGTATAAATGGTGTTTGCAGGGGTTCTGTTATTTTTATTATAGAATAACCTAAAAAATAATGTTAAAATTAATATTAACATAGTAGGACAGGTTTTAATTGTGGTCAACAGGTTGTAAGGAGGGCAAAACTTTTGAAAAGAACATTGGTTGAAGAAACTCAATTATTTGAGGCTATTAAAATGATAGCTCCGGGTACAAATTTAAGAGAAGGTTTAGAAAATGTGTTAAAGGCTATGACAGGGGCACTCATAGTTATTGGTTATAGTGATGCGGTAAAGGATATGATAGACGGTGGTTTTGCCATAAATGTAGATTTTACTCCGGCTTACCTTTATGAATTGTGTAAAATGGACGGGGCTATTATTCTGAGCAACGATTGTAAAAAAATTCTTTATGCCAATACTCAGATAATGACAGATGCATCAATCCCGTCGGCGGAAACGGGAGCGCGTCATAGAACAGCGGAAAGAGTCGCCAAATCAACGGGGCAGGTAGTTATTTCAATTTCACAGAGGCGTCATATTATAACCCTATATAGGGGAAATAGTAAATATATCGTTCAAGATACCAATAAGATTTTAACTAAGGCTAATCAGGCGATTCAGACCCTTGAAAAGTATAAATCCGTATTGGATCAGGCTACAATAAACTTGAGTGCTTTAGAATTTGAGGATTTGGTTACCGTATATGATGTAGCTACGGTGATACAAAGAACAGAGATGGTCATAAAGATAGTTCGCGAGATAGAAAAATATATTTATGAATTGGGCAGCGAAGGCAGATTGGTGAGTATGCAGATGGAAGAATTAGTGGATAATGTAATTCAGGATGGTAAATATGTGATTATGGATTACAATATAAATCCCGAAGCTAAGTATGATGAAATACAGGAGATGCTGCACGGACTGTCCTCCGAAGAGTTGTTGGACCTGCCCTTAATATCAAAAATATTGGGGCGTGGTTCCGATGTAAGTGCGTTGGACATAACCGTATCTACAAAAGGATACAGAATATTAAACAAGATACCGCGGCTTCCTTTGGCGATAATAGAAAATTTATTGGAGGAGTTCTCTAATTTTCAAAAAATACTTAAAGCTTCTACGGAACAATTGGATGATGTGGAAGGTATAGGTGAGGTCAGGGCCAGGGCAATCAAAGATGGGTTGAGAAGGTTACAGGAACAGGTATTGCTGGACAGGCATATATAGATTGGGAAGTGAGAGGTGGGAAGTGAGAGGTGGGAAGTGAGAAGTGGGAAGTGAGAAGTGGGAAGTGAGAGGTGGGAAGTGGGAGGTGGGAAGTGGGAGGTGGGAAGTGGGAGGTGGGAAGTGAGAGGTGA
>Ga0172382_10013127_pt1 | contig 10708 bp, 10 predicted proteins | sample Leawel138RmetaG_FD_122245 | JGI IMG/M metagenome (GOLD analysis project Ga0172382, IMG submission 122245) | Leachate microbial communities from a municipal landfill in Southern Ontario, Canada - Leachate well 138R metaG | ecosystem: Engineered > Solid waste > Landfill > Unclassified | place...
ACAAACATCTCCACAAAGTCGGAGCCCGACATATGGAAGAAGGTCACCTTGGCTTCGCCAGCGACCGCCTTGGCAAGGAGGGTTTTACCGGTTCCCGGAGGACCCACTAAGAGGACCCCTTTAGGTATCTTAGCTCCTATCTCTTGGAACTTAACGGGGTGTTTGAGAAATTCAACCACCTCTTGCAACTCGTATTTAGCCTCTTTTTGGCCAGCTACATCGTCGAAAGTCGTTTTAACATCGCTCTCCATATACTCTTTGGCGCGACTCTTGCTGAAAGACATCACGTTGCCACCAACACCACCGCGGGTTTGGCGCCACAACATTATGGTAAATCCAATAAAGATTACCCAGGGGAGAAGTTGCAAAATGATTTGTAAGAAAGAGACCCCTTTAACAGTTCCTGTCACTTGAACATTGTGCTCCTTGAGGGTCTCCATCAGCTTAGTGTCGTCGTAGGGGATTCTAGTCGAAGCTGTCATATTGTTCTTAAGGGCAAAGGTGATTACATCTTTGTCCTGAATTTCAACGGCACTCACTTGGTTTGCTTCTACATAGCTGAGAAAAGAGCTGTAGGGGACGTCACGTGTTGATAGGCTTTTGTTTTCACTAAAGAGCATGAAGACAAAAGTTATAATCAGGAAGAGAAAGAAGCCTAATGCAATCCTATTCTTCCGGCTAAAATCGAGCTTTGGCCCCTTCGGTTTGTTGGGGTTGTTCTGTTGTTCCTGCTGAGGATCACGCCCAGTCCAATAGTTTTGATCATCTCTTTTTGGCTTTGGTTGCTCCTCAGAGGGATTCTCTTTCCGTTTATCGTCTTCTTTGTTCACTATTTTCATCCTTTTGTTTCCACAACACTATATAATGGTGCGCTATTTCGGGCAAGAGGAGGTAAGAGACAGCGCCTGGCCACCCTGTTACGCCCCCCAAAGGGTTCACCTAAAATGGCAACTACCCCATTACGGTCCTCTAAGACCGGAATGAGCCACCTCTCATGGGGATCAATTTTCCACTCACCCAAGAGAGACGAGACCTTTTTTGTCCCATCAGCGAGGGTAATCGTGTCACTCTCCCTAAAGGAGCGGGCTACCAAGGGAGGTGTTAAGGTTGCGGGGTCTAGTCTAACACCCACCTCATCGTCACGGTTATCCTCAACCACCAAGTCGAGTTTTCCCCCTAAAGGGGTTCTTTTGGAATATATTAAGGAGAGGTAGCCAAAGGCTAGTGCCTCCCTCCCCAATTGCCACACTAATTTGGAGTTAGAACGCTTTATGGTTGTATTACTGAGGTTAAGAACCTCCCCCTCGCCCCACCCCTGTTCGACTCGATCGAGGAGGGTGGTGACGAAGCGGAAGGGGAATCTTGACCCCTCCTCGTTGGTGAGGAGATTCCACCCCCTGTAGACAACTTGCTCAGCAGCTACTCTGGGTAAATTCTCCAGAGGTATTAAATCCAACTCTACCCTATCGGAGTAAGCTTTTAAAACCTGGGTGACCCCCTCTTCAATTAGGGGTTGCAGAAGGGGGGTAAGGGAGCGGTTACGTTCACCCACAAGGGCGAGAGACTCTAGGTAATTGGGGAAGATCTCTTTCACTACCGGAATCAAGCGGTGGCGAATTTGATTCCTCAAATAGGCCTCTTCTAAATTGGTAGAATCGGTCGACCACTCTAGGTGGTGCCCTTTAACCAGAGCCTCCACCTCCCCCCTTTGCATGGTGAGGAGGGGTCGGATAACCTTGCCGAGCTGTGGCTCAATTCCTCCCATTGAGAGGGGGCCGGCCCCCTGAAGAAGACGCATTAAGAGGGTCTCTCCTTGGTCGTCTAGGGTGTGACCAGTGGCGATGTAGGGGTAGTTATAGCGCTCAGCGGTCTCATTTAAGGCTCTGTAGCGGAGATGACGGGCTGCATCCTCAATCCCTTTGCCCCGCTCTATGGCACACCTCTCAACTGCCCCCTCTTCGAGGGTGACAACTTCGAGGGCAATATTTAAGGCACGACAGTTGTGGCGGTTCAACGCCTCTTCTGCTTTAAGTTCTTCTTCGGGTCGCAGGCGATGGTTAACATAGAGGGCTACAATATTTTTATTATCGACAAACTTGAGGAGGGTGATAAGGAGTGCTAACGAGTCGGCTCCCCCACTAAAGGCGGCCACCACGCCTCGACTGATATCATGTGGAACCATTTTTTCGATTGTATTCACGGCTCAACTCCTCGACAGAGGCCCCCTGACAGAGGGCAATTGTCGCTTTGGCAGCAAGGGCAATCCCCTCATCTAGTCGGTGCCTCTCCTCTGGTGACGTGGGGCGTCCTAAGACGTGCTCGATTACCCCCTCTTGAGGGGCAGGGCGCCCGATTCCGATGTAGATACGGACAAAGTCAGATGCTCCTAACGCCTCAATTAGCGACTTTAATCCGTTGTGTCCAGCTGAGGAGCCACCTTGGCGGATCCTGATTGTCCCCACTTCCAAGTCTAGGTTATCACAAATGACTACTAAATTCTCTACCTGAAAATGTTTCGGTATAAAGTGGCCGATAATCTCTCCACTACGGTTCATATAGGTGAGGGGTTGGACAAAAAGGGCTCTCTTCTCACCAAACGTTATGAGAGAGCGACGATAGAGACGAAAATAGCGTCTTCTCAACCTCTTGTGAAAAGACGCCATTATACTCTCTAAAGTATCAAAACCTACATTATGACGCGTCCCTTGATAACGACGGGTCGGATTTCCTAAGCCAAATACTAGTTTCAGAGTTACTCCTCGTGTGCAGAAGTCCCTTCTCCACCATGATGAGCATGAGCTGCCTCGCCCTCTTCGGCTTCGGCGAGATCTTCTTCAACCTCTTCCTCTTCAACCTCTTCTCTGATGCTCTTAACAGCAGCGATGGTTGCTTCAGCTGAGGTGTGTATTTTTACCCCTTCAGGAAGTTTAATGTCACCGACGGTAATCGCTTCATTTAGGCCAAGACCTGAAACATCAACCAGAATGTGTTGTGGAAGGTCTAAGGGGAGACACTCCACCTCTACTTCGTAAGCCACTTGCTCAAGGACTCCCCCAAACTTAACCCCTTCAGGGTGCCCTTCAAGGACAATGGAGACGTTGGCCCTAAGGACTTCATCGGTAGTTACCTCAAAGAAGTCAACATGGGTGATTTGATCCAAAAGGACATTCTCTTGGAGGGCTTTCATCAAGACCAATTTTTGTTTACGACCTATTTTCAAAGTTAATAGGGTACTCTCTGAGACGCGACGCAAAATATTGCGAAACTCTATTGCGTCGAGCGTAATGTGGACCGGCTCCTCTTTGCCATAGATGACGGCTGGAATTCTACCGGCAGCACGCTCGCGACGAGCACCAGCTGAGCCGAAATCTTCTTTTCTGAGTACGCCAGTTAAACTAACTTCATTCATGAGAAACTCCTTGTACTTTCCATCCTACAGGGGCGGCAGGATTCGAACCTACGCATGCCGGCACCAAAAACCGGAGCCTTACCGCTTGGCTACACCCCTAGTCCACACAAAGATGGCGGTCCCCTAAATAGGGCACCGCAACCCAAAATACAGGAATTTTCTCCCTTTGTCCAGTAGCTAAGTGTCTAAGGCTCTATTTTTTATTCAGAGGAATCGTCATCCTCTGTCGCATCGGCTCCAGGAGGTGGAGCATTGTCATAAGCTTCTAGGATTGCCTCCTGCATCGTTGCCCTAAAGTCACTGCTGATTGGATGAGCAACATCTTTAAATTCGCCATTTTTTGTTTTGCGACTCGGCATTGCTACAAACAGGCCAGACTTACCGTCAATGACTTTTAGATTGTGAACAACGAATTGATTGTCGAACGTTATCGTCGCATACGCTCGCAATTTCCCCTCAGATGTAATTTTACGAACCCTCACGTCAGTAATTTCCATGCGAACACCCCTTACGCAATTTCATACGGAAACGGTAACATCAGAATGGTCAGGATGCAAGCTTTTTATCCTTATTATCGTGATATCACCCCCATAATCGCCCATTTTGTCCCTAATCTCCTCCACAATCTCCCTCTCATCACAAAAGATTGCATAAGCGGGACCACTGCCACTTAAAGAACCAAAACAATCCCCCACCTCAGCCACTATTTGGTCAAGATGGCTGTAAAGAGTCCCATTTGGCCCCCCAATCAGGCGAAAATCGTTGGTAAAGCTCCACTTAGAGGGACTCTTAGTGTAGACCTCTATCAATGGCTCCTTCTTTGGCAGAGGGGGGACTTCCTCTCTAACTTGGTCGAGCTGACCATAGGCTTGAGGGGTTGAGACCCCCTCCCCCTTGGGGATGATAAGTATCCCCTCTAAGACCCCCTCACGGGAGATTGGTTCAACTATCTCTCCCCTCCCCGTCACCATGGCAGCTGCTGCACCACTTAAGAAGAAGGGGATATCAGAGCCTATTTGGGCCCCTAAGGTGATCAATTGAGAGGTGGTAAGGGGGTAGTTGGTGAGGGCATTGAGGAGAGTTAGGGTGGTGGCCCCATCGCTCGACCCTCCCCCTAATCCCCCTTGGATAGGGATCTTTTTAGTACACTTAACTTCAACTTTAAGGGGAATTTTAGCCTCTGCTGAGAAGAGTCGGGCAGCCCGCTCAATCGTTGAGTTGGGGAAATTAATCCCCTCAATCTTAATTGAGAACTCAGAGTCTTCTTCTACTTCAATTGCAATAGTGTCGTGCAGATCTATCTTTTGAAAAATAGAGACGATTGAGTGGAAAGCATCCCCCCTTAAGGGGCCCACAGAGAGGTGAAGATTTACCTTGGCGTAAGCCAACCCTACCACACCCCGGCCTCCTCTAACTCTTTAATGACTTGCTCTTTCCACCCTCGATTGGCCAATGGGCTACTGGGGCTGGGGTGCAAAATAGATATAACATCTTTTTCAAGCTTTAAGCGCCCCCTACTCTGCTCCAGTTTTCTCTTCGCATATTGGCCAATCCCCACTAAGGTTTGGGGGTTGATTAGGGTGATTATATCGTCAAGGTAGGTGTCACACACTGCCTCAAGGGCGATCCTCTCCTCTTTAGGGAGTTTCTCGGGGATAATATTTCTCCCCCCCGCTCCCCCATCGACAAAGACTAAGGGGCAGTAGTTCATAATGGCGTGGTTTTGGAAAAAGTTTTGAGGCGAGCCAAATTTTTCAGCCATCAGTGACCAAAGACGCGTACCACTCACCTCACTGCGCTGACACGCCAACCCTTCAATCTTCCGTTTCGGGTGTTCTTGGGGGGGCTTACCCACCTCCCCACTCAGTTTGAGCCATTCTTTAACCATCATGGTATCGCCAAAGGGGACCCCGTTTTGGGCCATCCCAAAGGGGCCAGGGTTCATCCCCAAGAAGAGGAGATCAACATTGGGGTGGATATAATTCTCCAAATAGGCGGCGTGGAGGGGCCATGCATAACTGAGAGGGTTGTAGACATACCCCTCAAAGGTAAAATTTAGCGCCTCCACTTGGCGGGAGAAGAGCTGCGTCCTCTTTAAGAGGGTATCACTAAAAGTTGCCATTTAATCTTCTGTGTAGTAGAGCTTAGACATTTTGGCAAAGGCCTTCTTTTTCGCCAAAATCTTATAGGCAATAAGGGCCCCAATCGTGTAGACAACAGAAATTCCAACTGTTACCCAAAAGAGGTAGGGCTTATTTTGTGTCACACTGAAAGCGGGAAGGTTGGCACTCAATAAAATTGGAATCGCCAAGAAGAAGACCACTCCAACTGAGTAGAGGTAGTCGGTAGCGACCGGGGTATCAAATTCAGGGTCAACGACTCGCAACAGGGCTAAACCGGTGGGAAGAGTCCCAGTAGCGGTGCCGTAAAGGATCAGCATCCTCTGAAACTGGTGGTCACCATAAAGACGCGAGGTGTAGAACGGGAGGAGGACCATCGTGATGAAGATACCAACGAGTGATAAGAGGAGAATAGGTAACCAGTACCCCCTCACAACCACCAAGTTGATGGCTCCCAATGAGGAGGCGACAGTGAGGTCAACTGCCAGACCGTTAATCCTATTACAGGTGCCGTTATCGACAGTCGTATCGACTTTAACCAACCCCATAAACTTCTTTACTGCTATAGCACAGAAGGCGCTGAAGATAAAATTTATTCCCCAGAGGCTATCGGCAAGGTCGACCCCTAAGGGGCCCAAGAGGTAGAGAAGTTTACTCAAGAGGGTCAAAACCCCCCAGCTTAAGAGATAGACAAACATTACAAGGGCAATGTGGTAGCTGAAAGTGTCAATCGATTCACCATCGGTAGAGAGGTAGGAGCCAATCGGTCTTTCACTCTCAATACGGCTAAAGAAACCTGTTCTTACCGACTTTTTCTCAAGGTTTTCAAGGTAGTCTTTCCCTATCCACCCCCTCCTAATGCCTTGGTTGATGAGGATAATACCCCCGAAAGAGCCGATAAAGAAGCCAATGGCAGCCATCGTTAAGCCAACTGAAGAGCCCCCCACAAACCCCATATTCTCCCAAATTGACCCAATAGAGTAGGCTTGTCCCGGGCCCAACTCGAAGCCTAGAACAAGGGTGTAGCCGATAGCAGGAAATAGATTGGGCATAACGGTCGCCATCAAGATAGCTGTGACAATTAACCCAAAGAAGCATTGGAGTCCATACTGGGCTATTACCGCTGTTACGTTTTGGGCTAATATCCCCTTCTTTGACCCCTTGGGTTCTTTCTTATTTTCAACCCGTAACATCATCGCAATAAAACTGATATTGAGGAGATGGTAGACCAACTCTCCCAAGAAATCGCTCTTAAATCCGAGGCGGGGGGCGATAAAGTTGTAGAATAAAAAGAGGAAAACTCCGGCGATAATAGAGACAGGCAATAAAAAGCGCTGTAAGAATTTCACTCTAGCTCTCAAGAGAGCTCCACCTAATAATGCTAGGGAGATTACCCCTATGTGTACAACATAATTCCAGTTCATTTAGTCCTCCTCTTCTACTTCTTTAAGCCCCTCACGGTAGATATTGTAAAGTTCAAAATATTTTAACATTGAGCGCCCCTCTTCTACTCTTAGACGCCAAAGCTGGTCTTTATAGTAGAACTCTAGGGTACTCTTAGCGGTAATAATCATCGATTGAATATCACTGAAGTCAAAGATTAGGGAGTCGAGTCCCTTCAAAATACCACTGGGTACCCTTTTTTTGAAGGTTACCACCATTCTATCCCCATCTAGAGAGAGATTGAATTTTTTAGAGAGGAGGATAAAGCGGCGTTTGAACCCTTTTTGGAGGAGTACCCCCCGATCTTTAGGAAAGACAATCTTCTTGCCACTTCTCAGCTCTCTCTTCTCCCAATTGTGCCACGCAGGGAGTGAGTCAATCTTATTAAATCCCTCAGTTTTGCAAACTAGGTTGTCATAAAGGTCCATTATAAAGGTCAAACCACACTCACTGCAGAAAATCTTATCTCTATTACTCTTAATAGTTGAGCTTTGGTTACAAGCGGGGCAAAGGTAGAGGAGCTTCTCCACCCCTTCTGCTTTCCTCTTATAGATATAGGGGATTTGAGCTTTGGCTTGCCAAGTATTAAAGTCAAAGCCCAACCCCTCTTGGAGGGCCTCGTCAATCTCTTTTAGCTTCATTTCAGCCAGCTCTTCAACGCTAATAAAGCGCTTCACCCTAATAACCATCGACCCTTTACGCCCCCTCTTTGCCCAGCGGGGTTTTAGGGCGTAAGCCCCCTCTAGGTTTAATATAAGAACTGGTACTTTAAAGAGCCGCACCAATTTAGCGGTAGAGATGTCAAACCCCATGGGTTCCCCGTCCCAAGTGCGCGTCCCTTCGGGGAATAGTCCCACAACACCCCCCTCTTTAAACGCCTTTGAGATCGATTTTATGGTATCTAGGTCACTTCGCCCCTGCTGCTTTGAGATACTTTTGACCCACGACTCCAATAGTTTCCGCAATAGGTAAAACTTAAAAAGGTGGGCACCAGCCACCCAACGCACATTACGATTGAAGGTGGCCGATATTAAGAAAGGATCGAGGGTGTGGGCGTGATTAGCTAGGAGAAGGAGGGGTCCCGTCTGGGGGATTTTCTCATACCCCTCTGTCGAAATCCTAAATTTCCTTCTAAGCCACCTACCATAGGTGGGTCGAGCTATACGGAAAAATAGCGGTGTTTCTGACATAAAAGCTCCTACTGTCGCAAATATAGCACGCTGGTAATTGCCTGTCTACCATATTTAGGACCAACTTGCTTGCCTTGATAGGGAAAATTTGAGTATGCTTACGGTTGCCACTTTGAGGAGAAAAGTTTGAACTTGTTGAAAAAATTAAAAGAGACATCTCTTTCAGTTGTCCCGTTGATTATCATTGTGGTGATTCTCCAATTCACGATAGCCCCGGTGGGGTGGTCCAATGTGGGACGCTTCGCTTTTGGAGGCTTCTTGATTATCATCGGGTTGAGCCTTTTCCTTTTAGGGACAGATATTGGGATTATTCCAGTAGGAAGGAGCATCGGTTCAGCCCTAATCAATAAACGTAACCTTCCCCTCCTCTTAGGGGTCACCTTTATCATAGGGTTGTTTATCACACTGGCTGAGCCGCAAGTGCAGGTCTTAGCCCGCCAAGTTGAGCTGTTAGCCCCCCATATCTCCCGCTCCGCCTTAACCTTTTCAATCGCTTTGGGGGTGGGCTTATTTGTAGCTGTCTCATTTTTGCGCCTTATCCTTAAACTCTCTTATAAGTGGACAATGGTGGTCCTCTACCTCCTCTTAACTCTCTTAGCGATCTTTGCCGACAACTTCTTCTTAGGTATAGCTTTTGACGCGGGAGGAGCCACAACAGGCCCTCTGACCGTCCCCTTTATCCTCGCCCTTGGAATCGGAGTAGCAGGCGTTAGAAAGAGCGAAACAAGTGAAGAGGATAGCTTTGGCTTTGTAGGGGTGAGTGCTATTGGCCCCGTCGCTGCTGTTTTAGTGATGGGGATTGTGAGTCGCCTAAGTGGGAACGACCCCGCTGCTTCAGTTGTTGAGGGACAAGTTGATGCTGTCTATAAGTTCTCACAAGTCTTTGTAGAGACCCTCTTAGAGGTGCTCCAAGCTATTGGTCCTCTAGCTCTCATCTTAATTATCTTCCAACTAACAATCTTGCGCCAAAAGAGGCGCCAAGTTATCCGAATGTTTGAGGGGCTCCTCTACGCCACTATAGGACTAGTCCTCTTCTTAGTGGGGGTTAATGGGGCCTTTATGCCTGTTGGGTCTCAAATTGGGGCCTTAATTGGAGGGTCCGCACAAAACTGGGTCCTTATCCCCTTGGGAGTCTTTTTAGGGGGAGTTGTTGTTTTAGCTGAACCAGCTGTTTGGGTTTTAACTGACCAAGTTAAAGAGGTCACTGGGGGAGCAGTTAAGAAATCGTTCATCTTGATCTTCTTCTCAATTGGGATTGCTTTGGCAGTGGGGTTGGCCATGATACGGGTAATCTTCCGCCTCCCCTTAGCCTATTTCCTAATTCCTGGTTACCTAATAGCCCTCTTGTTAGCTTTTAGGTCCCCCCCTCTTTTCACCACTATTGCCTTCGATTCGGGGACAGTGGCCAGTGGTCCAATGTCGAGTTCATTCCTTTTAGCTTTCACGCTGGGCGCCTCTGCAGCCAGTGGTGGAAATCCATTTACCGATGCTTTTGGGGTAGTTGCCCTTATTGCCATGACCCCCCTAATTTCACTCCAAGTTTTAGGCCTCATCTACGACCGCAAAGCTATTATCCAAAAGAAGGGGAAAGAGAAGAGGAGCACCACATGAATAGAGAGATAGAGAGAGCGGGCAAACTGCTTCTCAGTGTTGTCAAAGAGGGGTTGGGTGAACCTCTCGTTGATGCCATTAAAGCGGTTGGGGTACGCGGCAGTACAATTATACTGGCTAAGGAGATTGACGACCGCGCTGTTTTAAGGGCCCTTGGAATTGGAGACAACCGTAAAGAGGTGGTCTTAACCCTTCTACCCGAGTCTCTGGTAGAAGAGGTCTTTGAAATTCTCACCTATTTTAAACGTAAGAGACGCTTCCCTTGTGGTAAGGCTATTTTAGTTGACGTGTTGGATATTTTCCATGCCAACGACCTAAATGCCCAATTTGAGACCACAACTGGAGAAAGACAAAGGAGAAAACCTATGGACAGTCCACACACTTTGATTACATGCATAGTTAATAGAGGAAATGCCGATGAAGTAATGGCAGCAGCTAGAAAGGCGGGAGCAACCGGAGGTACTGTGGTAGCCGCCCGGGGAACCGGCAAAGAAGAGGACCAAAAGTTCTTTGGTATAAAATTGGTCCCAGAAAAAGATATGCTCCTAATTTTGGTAGGATCGGGACTAACCGGTCAAGTCTTAGAGGCCATTAGAAACGTTCCAGCCCTCGCCGACCCCGGTTCAGGTATCGCGTTTTGTACCGACGTCGAGCGGTTTATGACTCTAGGGGGAAAACCCTCAATGTAATGCTTGGTAGGGGTCCCAAGGATAGCTTTGGCGAGCTCCCTCTAGGGCAATTTCGATTTGCTCTAGGGTGGGGACCTTAACAGCCAGCTCAAGACCAAACACTTCACAAACTCTCCCGCCAAAAAGCCTCTCTAGCTGAGGGAGGGAGACCCCAGCACCCATTAAACGTTTTAAGAGTAGAAGCATCCCTCTAAAGCCGGGTATCCCTGAAGCTCCTTCTCTTTTATCTTGGAATGTGTGTGGGGC
>Ga0172382_10013130_pt1 | contig 10707 bp, 10 predicted proteins | sample Leawel138RmetaG_FD_122245 | JGI IMG/M metagenome (GOLD analysis project Ga0172382, IMG submission 122245) | Leachate microbial communities from a municipal landfill in Southern Ontario, Canada - Leachate well 138R metaG | ecosystem: Engineered > Solid waste > Landfill > Unclassified | place...
CACGGCAGGGGTCGAACCTGCACCCTCCTGGTTCGTAGCCAGGCGCTCTTCCGATTGAGCTTCGTGGACAGGATGGGCGCCGATGGGCACGCCCCTGGCGGGGTCGCGCTTGGTCAAGACGGCCGGCGCACAAGTCCGACCCCAGCACCCAATGTCCCCGGAGGGACTCGAACCCCCACCGCCCCGCTTAGAAGGCGGGCGCCGCCTCCAACGCGGACAGGGACAAGAGGCGCGAGCCGGAGTCGAACCGGCCTTCGTCGGGTTGCAGCCGACGCCCTTCCCAGAAGACCGCGCCATCGAGCCCGGCCACGCTGCGCCCCCTCCGGCGATGAAGAGGACTAAACGGGCCGGAAGCGGGCAGCGAGAGTCGAACTCGCGTGGGCCGGGTTGGAAGCCCGGAGCCTAACCGTTCGGCCATACCCGCAGAGCGAACCGGGCCGGCCAGTGGCCGATCCCTACGACGAAAGGATCTGGGCCAGCGCCGCGTCCCCGTGATCGAAGCTGGCGTTCGCGCTGAGAGCCTCCGCGAGCTGATCCGAGAGGGACATCAGCGACCGCCGCGCATCGCGCTCGCGTGCCGACGCGCGTGATCGTCCCGGCGGGCGCGATCGCGGTCCTGGCGCTCGCGCGCTCTCGCCTTCTTCTGGTAGGCACGCACGGACGGATCCGTCATGGCGTTGGAGACCTTGCCGGCGAGCTTTTTCACCTTGCGCGCACCCACCCGCGCCTGACGTCCGACCTTCACGAGGCGGCCGAAGACCATCTTCATCCCGCTCTTGAGCGCGGACTTCGCCCGGCCCACCAGCCCGCCGGATCCACGGTCGGACTTGCCACCGCGGGCGAACTCGACGATGAACGGCAGCTCCTCGGATGCGGACTCAGCCAGGTCGTCACCCAGCTCCAGCACGAAGCAGCTCACGATCTCTTCGGCCTGCCGTTCGGTCAGATCGAGCGGGCCGTCGTTGCCGAACACGGCCTCGAACGTGGCGTCCGAGAGACGCTCGACCATGCCGGCGATGGCGTCCTCGCCGACCTCGGACTCGATCAGGACGTCGATGGTCGACATGGCCTCGCTGAGGAGGTCCCCATGGGACCCACCATCCAGCGCTTCGGCAAGCTGATCGGCGAGTGTCATGGGCACATCCTATCACATGGACCTGGAGGGAATCGAACCCTCGACCCCCTGCTTGCAAGGCAGGTGCTCTCCCGCTGAGCTACAGAGCCCGTCGCGCACCCGGCAGCATCTCGTGCGACGGACGAGCACCGCACGATCGGTCACTGTCGTCCCCGGGCGCACTGGATCGAAGGGGAGTCGAACCCCTGGCCTCCTCGATGCCATCGAGGCGCTCTCCCAACTGAGCTACCGACCCGAATCGACAGGGCCACGGTCTGTGCCGAGGGCTGAGCCCCGGGCAGCGTCACTTCGCCGGCCACTTACCCCGTCGAGTCGTCCAGGCGGGAACTGCCCCCGCGACCTCCAGCGCGTCATGCTGGCGCTCTTCTGGCTGAGCTACTGGACGAGAAATCGTGCCGTGGGGAGTCGAACCCCAGACACCCTGTTTATCAGACAGGGCAGGTCAACCACTACCGTCCGGCACGAGGCCCGGAGCGCCGAGACGCTCCAGGTGCGGCGCAGGTTGCCCTGCTTCCGGGCCCTCCCTCTCGGGAGAGGATCCCGTGGCTAGCCGTCGTCGCCCCTGTGGCCGGCGGGACTCGCACCCGCTGATCCCCGGGTCACAGCCGGGGCCCTCGTCTACTTCGGGACCGACCACCACAAAGCCCCCGGCCGGGATCGAACCGGTCATCCTCCCCCATACCAAGGGGGTGCTCTCCCAACCTGAGCTTCGGGGGCAACTAGCATCCTCGGCAGGACTCGAACCTGCGACACCCCGTTTAGGAAACGAGTGCTCTATCCACTGAGCTACGAGGACTCGGATGACCCCAGGGGGATTTGAACCCGCCGTTACCTGATTGAGAATCAGACGTCCTTGGCCAGCTAGACGATGGGGTCGTCATGGATCTGGGGGGAGTCGAACCCCCGGCCTCCGCGTTGCGAACGCAGCGCTCTCCCTCTGAGCTACAGACCCGTGAGTCGGGGTGACAGGGGTCGAACCTGCCGGGTCCTGGTCCCAAACCAGGTGCCACTCCCCGTGGCTTCACCCCGAACTAGCGCCACGAACCAGAATCGAACTGGTGCCTCCCGGGTTTCAACCGAGCGCTCCACCTGCTGAGCTATCGTGGCTTGGTTCGTGCCCTCCGGCGCCTCTACACCACAGCGGGTCCACACCCGCCACCAACGGCCACCTTGGTCCTCCGGGTTATGGGCCCGGCGTGCTTTCCACCCTGGCAGGGGCGATGGCCTGGCACCCACCGGGCTGCCACCCGGCGAGGGCATCGACGGTCCGTACGGGAATCGAACCCGTCCCACCCGATAGACAGTCGGGCCGCCACCCAGCAGCGTCACGGACCTCACGAGGAGCGTGCGACCATTACACCACGGAGGCCGAAGCCTCCGGCGGGACTCGAACCCGCACCTCACCTCTCCAGGCCGTGTAGGAATCGAACCTACGGCGCGCGGATTTGGAGTCCACGCTGTGCCCAGCACCCGACCTATCAGGACCGATGTCTCGGCCCCTTTCGGCGAGGTGGCCACCGCCAGTGACTTCCCACGGCATCCCGTGGCGTCTGCCGGCAGCTCCTCTCCTCACCTAGCTCTGGGGGTGGGGGTCGAACCCACGACCACCCGGTTAACAGCCGGACGCTCTTCCACTGAGCTACCCCAGAATATTGGGGGGCCCTCACGCGTGCGCGCCCGTACAGGCACGTCCGCACGCGTGAGTCCCACCCTGCGACCCCCTTGGGAGGGATCGCGTGAATGGCTCCTATTCGGTTGTCAGAGACCTGAGCCAGGACGTCGGATGCCTCGGTCCGGGCGGTGTTCGGGAGGAGGGCATCGAACCCTCAACCTCCTGGGTCAGAGCCAGGCGCTACTACCTCTTGAGCTTCTCCCGAGTGCCACGTGAGGGGGTCGAACCCACGACCGTCCGGGTAAGAACCGGCTGCTCTTCCAAACTGAGCTAACGTGGCGTGATCTTTGGGGCCGGAGGGAGTCGAACCCCCAACCCGTCCAGGTAAAAGCTGGCTGCTCTGCCTCTTGAGCTACGACCCCGAGCTGGAGCTGGGGATCGGTTTGTACTTGGTCATCATCGAGTGGACCTGGAGGGACTCGAACCCCCAATGCCCGAAGGCGCCGGTGTTACAGGCCGGTATGGCTGCCAAATGCCATGTCAGGTCCAGAAACGTTGAAGGCCGCCTCGGTTTCCCGGGGCGGCCTTCGCGTCATCATCCCTGTCGGATGGAGAGCTAGGTCGCCCCGGAGGTATCCCCCTGGTGACGGATCGCGCTGACGAAGAGACCGGATACGCACGACCTTGCCACCAAGGCACACCACGGCGTCATCGGATTGGCCGATTCCGCGCGATAGCTGGGCTTGAGGTTCGTGGGCAACATGGTTCTTCGTGGAGCTGGGATTCGAGATCTTCTTCGGACCTTGGTGTTGTACGCCCGGTCAAACGAGCGGTCAAGAGAAAAAGCGATCGAACTGCTCGCCGGCCCCTCGTACCCCCTGATCGACCGCTGGGAAGCGTCGGAAGGAGGTTGATGTGGCCCACCCTGGGGAGAGGGACCGGCGAGCGGCTCACTCCGTGTCGGACGAGTCGCCGCGGAGCAGGGCCGTGAGGCCCTTGACCTTGCTCGGCGTGACGTCGCCGAGGACGATCCGAAAGGCCAGGATCATGTCGTCCGAGAGGACGCCCTTGCCGTTCTCGATCGCGCGGCGGAGCTGGCGCTTGGTCGGCGCCACCACCGTCTCGCTCCCGTTCTTCGTGCTCTTGGCCGTGGCCGCCGCCTGCTTGACCGTGGGCTTGCCGTTGGCCGTGAGCTTGGCCAGGGCGCCCTTCTGCTCGTCGTGGGAGAGGCCGTGGAGCTTCGTGGCCGCCGTCACCGAGAACCCCTCGTCGACCGCCTTCTGCACCTCGGGCGCGAGGTCGAGGAGTTTGATCCACTCCCCGATCGTCTGGGCCGAGACCCGGAACATCTTGGCGACGTCCTCGCGGTCGTAGCCGGTCGCGAGGAGGTACTGCGCCTTCTCGGCCCGGTTGCGCGGGGTGTCCTCCCAGCGGTGCTCGTTCAGCACGATCTGCATCGTCGTGCCGAGCTTCGCGGACGCGTCCGTCTTCCGGTACCCCTTGACCGGCACCGTCTTGGTCGGGAGCCCCTCCTTCTTGAGGAGCAGGTTCGCGAGGCGCGCACGCAGGGTCCGGCCACGGCCGTCGACCACGACGTAGCAGTCCTTCCCGTCGATGTTCTCGACCTCGACCTGGACGTCCTGCTGGACCCCGATCTCCTTGATGTTCAAGACCTCGGGGTCGTCCGGCCTCAGGTTGGCGTGCACGTTGAGCGCGCGCCGATCGAACCGCGGATGCTCCTCCATCGACCGGTGCGGCGTGTCCACCCCGATGATGGTGAGCATCTCCGGCGGGACCTTGAACCCGTTCGTCCGCCCGACTCCCTGACCCTCGATGAGCTGTCCGCCCATGTCTCTCCTCCTGCTACTGCACTTCCGCTTCTTCCGAGCGAACGTTACCAGGTGACTTCGGTTTGTCAAGCGGCACAATGCTCGACGGTTCGATCCCTTGGGACCGGAGGACCGCCTCGGCCAGCTTCCTCACCCCCTGCTCGGGGGCTTCGAGCCTCTCGATTAGCTCGGCATCTGGGTCACGGACCCCTTCGATCTGGGCCTTCTTGAGGCCGAGGACGTCGGCGATGACCGGATCGCTGCCCTCCTCCGACACCAAAAAGTAGGCGACCACCGGGTCCGGCTGCCCATCACGATAGACGCGCCCGATGCACTGCTCGTGGACCCCGGGACTCCAGTCCAGCTCCCCGAAGACCACCGTCCGGCACACCTGCTGGAGGCCATCCAAGCCAGCCCCCGCGCGCAGGCTCATGATCAAGACCTGGGTGTCGCCGTCGATGAAGTCGGCTCGCGCCTTCTCCTTCTGGGTGGGGGACTCGTCGCCGGTGTAGAAGGCGACCTTCACGTCCCTGAGCCGCTCGGCCCAGACCTTGTACACGGCGTGGTGCCATCCGTAGACGACGACCTTCTCGCCGGACTCCACGATCATCCGGACGAACTCGGCCACGAACGGGGCCTTGGCCAGGCCGGTCGCCTGACGCATCCTCCAGTCCAGCTCGCCGCCGACCTTCATCCGGTCGAAGGTCGAGCCCTGGCGCTCCAGGAGGAACTTCGCGAGGTCGACGACGCTCGACTTCACCTTGTCGAGCACCTTGGCGTCCGAGTCGACGTAGTGGGGCGTGCGCGTGAGCGCCGGCAGCTCGCGCCCGACGTCTCTGCGCGTCCTCCGGATCATGATCCCCTGCTCTCGGACGTACGTGCCGAACGCCTTGGGGTCGTGGACTTTCGCGCGCCCCTGCATGTCCATCTTGCCACCGCACCACTCGCGGATGAACTCGTGATACTCGCCGAGCGAGCCTGGCGCGATGACGTTCAGGACGTGGAAGAACTCGCTCCCGTAGTTGTAGATGGGCGTCGCGGACAACCCGATCCGGAAGCTGGCTGCGTGGGCGATGTGCTCGGCCGCCCTGTACTTGTCGGAGCCGTTGCGGCGTAGCTCCTGGCACTCGTCGAAGACCACCGAGCGCATGATGCCGGAGAGCGTGTGCCGCCAGCCGTTGAGCTTGTGGTAGTTGATGATCAGGACGTCCGGGAACTCGGGCTCGATGAGGCTGAGCTGACCGGGCTTCTTCTTGATCCGCTCCATCACGTCGTAGGGCGTGCCCTTCTTGATGATGTGGGTCGTGAGCGACGGCGCGAACTTCTTGAACTCGCGCTCCCACTGCTTGGGCAAGTGGGTCAACGTCACGACGAGCGCCGGCCTTGTGCGCGGATCGGTCAGCGTCGCGATCGCCATCACCGTCTTGCCCAGACCCAGCTCGTCGGCGATGAGCAGCCCGGGAACGCGCAGCGCGAGATCGGCCGCGATCGACTGGTAGTGGCGCGGCGGGAGTGCCAGCTCGAAGCCCTTGGGCTCGATGCGGCCCGAGAGCACCCCGGCGAAGGCGTCCGCCCTCTTGTCGTACTCCCGAGCCGCGTTGAGCATCCTGGCGCGGTGCTCCGGCTCCATGGCGAGCGGGTAGCGCTCCATGAGCCAGAGGAGATCCTTACAGATCTCCTCCGAGTCACGAAGGACCATCGTCCCGTGCGTCTGCGTCGCGCGCGAGAAGATGCGCCGCGCCTTGATCATCACGTGGGGCTCAGCGTGGACGTGCCACTCCGAGCCGTGGAGAACCGCGGAACCGTAGACACGCGCCATGGATGGGCCTCAGAAGGCGCTGGTGAAGAGGTACACGACCCAGACCGGCTTGCCCTCCAGCGCAGGAGGCAGATCCCGGTGGCTCGATCGGGTGGTGACCACCAGCATCGCCTTCACGGCGTCGTGCTGGAGGTAGCGGAGGATCTGGTAGCCCAGCTCCGACACCGGCCCGTCGATCTTCATCTCGACGCCCAGCCCGCCTTCCACAAGGAAGTCGATGCGAGACTGGGCGTCGAGATGGAACTCGCGCTCGTACTGGACCCCGAGCTGGTCCAGGAGCGCGGCGAGACCACGCTGGAGGTCGTCCTCCGACGTGTAGTGGAAGCGCGTCGAACGGATCGCCTCCAGGAGGGCCTTCGGCTCCTCCACGGAGAGCTACTCCGCGGCGGGCTGCGACGACGCCGGCTTGGTCGCGGACTTCTTGGCCTGGGGCGCGGGCTCGGGCGCCGGCTCGGCCGGCTTCTGGGTGAGCTTCTTGACCAGGTCCGCGTCGAAGAGCTTCGGGGCCTCCCGCAGGGCGCGCCGGGCCGTCTGCATCGCCATGGATCGGCGCTGCGCGGCCTTGTCCTTGAGGCCCTTGATCTGCACTTCGAGCTTCGAGACCTCCTGGTCGAAGGCGTCGGCCTCGGTCTCCAGGGACACGATCGTCTCGGTGATCCCCTTGCCCCAGGCGCCTCCCTCGTCCGGGAGCTTCTCGACCCAGGCCACCATGTCGACCGCGCTCTTCTTCTCCGTCTTCTTCGGCATCTGCATCTCCTCCCCCTCGTTCGAGGGGTGAACACACTTTCGTGATCGGAAGCCGCAGCGTACACTCGCAGAGCCAGGGCTTCAACCGCTAAGGGGTAGCAGAAGGAGAAGTAGAATGGGAGACGCCATCCCGATGAAGAGGAAGCGGCAGCCGAGGTCCCTGGAGCAGTCGGTCGACGAGCTGGAGCTGATGCTCTCCACCGTGTGCAAGGGGATCGTGGATACCCCCTCGGACGTAGTGATCACACGCGCCGTCGCCCCCACCGGCTTCGTTGCCTTCGAGGTGACCTGTCGCGAGGAGGAAGCCGGCGCCCTCGTGGGCAAGCGAGGGGCGCACGCGGAGGCGATCCGGTCCCTGATGATGGCTGCCGCCGCCGCCCGAGGGGTGCGGGTGACGGTCCAACTCATGAGCGCTCAGGGCGGCATCGGACGGAGGTGATCGGTGGACCGCCTCCCCACTGTCGATGCCGGCGTGCTCGGTGTGGTTCTGAGCGATCCGGAGGTGACCGCCGTGTTCCCCGAGATGTCTTCGACGATCCTCCCCCATGGCCAGGAGATCCGCTTCTACCGCGGGGACTCCGTGGACATCGCCGTCCAGCTCCAGAACGACGGCGACCCGCCCGACCCCATCGATACCGCCGGCTCGGTGCTCAGGTTCGCCGCCAAGCAGGGTCATGGCGGTGTCCCGACGTCGCTCCGCAACCGGGTCGCCCTGGGCAACGAGGCCGCACTCGTCTTGAAGACGTCTGCCGATCCTACCCAGGTCGAGCTGGTAAACCCCTCGAAAGGCCAGGCGATCGTCCACCTCTCCCCCGAGGACACCTTCGACCTGCCCACCGTGCCGGCACTCTGGGACCTGGAGCTGACCCGTCCCACGGCCAGGGTCGACCTCCCCCCCGGCCACCTGATGTTCGCCGGTGGCTCCGATGTCGTCCTCTCGCTCACCACGGAGGTCGACTGGATGCAGCTCGGCATCCGCCCCGGAGACCTCCTCACCGTTCAGGGCCGCACAGTGATCGTCAGGAAGGTGATCTCCCCGATCCACCTCGTGGTGGACTTCACGGGGTGGACCTCGGGCGCCATGCCGACGAGCGCGGTGGCCATCCACCGTGGCAAGACCAAGACCGTCGCCTACGGACCGTTCGTGGTCCTGGGGGACGTGGTCCGCTGACCTACGTCGTGTAGCCCAGGAAGCGCAACTTCGTCGGCGCGTCGTCGAGCCACCGCCGGCCGGCGCGGCGCATCGCACGCGCGCCCGCACGCTTCAAGTACCTTCGCGCGCGCGGCGCGCGCTCGTGGCGACAGATCTGCTCGAACCGCTTGATGCGCTTGCGCGCCATGGCCGACCTCCAGCTAGGGTGCTGGGTTGTCGGCCCCCTCTGGCTCGATCGGAACGCCCATCCCCGGGCACGGTCGAGGCTCACCGAGGTGTCCCTTCCCGCACTCCTTGCAGACGTAGACCCCGCAGTTCGCGCACTCGCCGGACGACGCCTTCGCCGAGGACCCACAGACCTTGCAGGCGTTGGGGTCCGGCTCCCGATCGAGCAAGGCGATCGCGACGAGCGCGTGAGCAATCCGTCGAAGACTAGACATGGTCGCCTCGGACCACGGTTCGAGCGACGTAGGATCCGAACCCGCTACGCTTGCTCGCCCGACGAGCGCAAGCCTTACACTGCCGCGTTTGGCGCATGCCAGTCAAGCACGACGCCCTCATCACGCGTCGGGTGCCGCAGTCGCACGTGGCCGCGATGACCCGCTTGCTTGGGGTGGACTCGGGCGGGTTCATGTCGGTGACGGTCCACCGACCGAACCGCGCCCCCAGCTCCACCTTCGGTCCTTCGTCGTTCATTCCAAACCGTCGTCCTCGCCCCCCGGGGTGTGGGCGTCCGCGTCATGGTGCCTGAGGTCGCCGGTGCCGAGCACCGGAATCGGCGTCAGACCAGCCTCGGCCAGGAAGTGGCTCGGCTCGGTCACGATCACCCGCGAGCCCAGGCTCACGTTGAGGACCGAGGTGACGTGGAGGGTGTCGCGCGCCCGGGTCACCCCGACGTAGAAGAGCCGCCGCTCCTCTTCCTCGTCTTCCGCCCGCGCGTGCGGGAGGATGCCCTCGCTCACGCCGCAGAGGAAGACGACCGGCCACTCCATGCCCTTCGAGCGGTGCAGCGTGGTGAGGGTGACCTTGTTCGGCTGGTCATCCTTGCGGGCGCGCTTGGACTTGCGGCCGACCTCGTCGATGTAGTCGAGCAGCTCCGTGACCGAAGGAAACCGGCCGGCCGCTCGGATCAGCTCGCGGACGTTGCTCACGCGGCTGTTCTCGGTGGTCTCCTCCCCCTCGTCCGACTCCAGCCACTTCGTGTAGCGGGTGACGAGGTTGATGTCCTCCAGGAGCTTGGCCGGCTTGCCGTTGTCCTTGACCTCCTGGTAGGTGTCGGCCTCGCCGGCCAGCTTGATGCGCTTGGCGAGCGACTCGATCAGCGTCGCCCACTCGTAAGCGCTCTCCTTCTGCCGACTCTGGATGCCGGCCTGCTGAGCTACCCCGCGCACCAGATCCGGCCAGTCGACCGCCGAGGAGTCCTTGCCGAGCCGGTCGCGCGCGGCATCGGTCACGCGCTCGACGAAGGCCCGGCCCAGGAACCGGAACGGCGCGTTGATGCACCGCTCGATGTCCTCGATGTTGCCGCGCCCCTCGGCCAGCCGGAGGTAGGCCAGCAGGCCCCGGACCTCGCGCCGCTCGTAGAAGTTCGTGCCCCCGATGATCCGGTAGGGGATGCGCGCCGAGAGCATCGCCTCCTCGACCGCGCGGGACTGGGCGTTGGTCCGGTAGAGGACCGCCATGCCGCCGTAGCTCTTGCCGTCCTGGGCCAGCGACATGACCCTGGTCGCGATCTCCGCTCCCTCAGCGTCGAGATCCTCCATGACCTTGGCGATGATTTCGCCGACGACCGGCTCGCCGCTCTCCCGGCGCTCGGCGATCATCGAGATCGGAAGGCGCTGGGTGGGGTCCATCGAGTCGAGCGCCTTGTTGGCCGCCTCGATGATGACCGAGCCGCAGCGGTAGTTGCGGCCCATCCGGATCACCCTCGCGTTCCATGCCCTCTCGAAGCCGAGCAGCTTGCCGGGCTGGGCCCCACGCCAGGTGTAGATGGTCTGCGCCGGGTCGCCGACCAGGCAGTAGTTGCCGTGGTCCTTCGCGAGCAGCTCACCCATCATCAGCTGAGCGAGGTTCTGGTCCTGGGCCTCGTCCTGGATGACATAGGACCAGCGATCCGCCCAGCGCGCTCGCACGCTGTCGTCGTTCTGGAACAGCTCGACCGCGTCCATGAGCATGTCGTCGAAGGTCAGGAGCCGGCGCTCGCGGCGCAGCTCCTCGGCGATCTCGTACGCCTGGAGGAGCTTCTGGGGGATGGTCTTGGCGCTCGGGGCCTTGCGGTAGAACGCCTGGGCCAGCTCGATGGACGTCTCGCTGTAGGGTCGCGCGAGGTTGGCCTTGCACTTGCCGATGTAGTCCGCGATCAGCGTGACGTCGGCCTGCTTCCAGTTCATCTTGCGGTAGCCGACCGCGTCC
>Ga0172382_10013131_pt1 | contig 10704 bp, 6 predicted proteins | sample Leawel138RmetaG_FD_122245 | JGI IMG/M metagenome (GOLD analysis project Ga0172382, IMG submission 122245) | Leachate microbial communities from a municipal landfill in Southern Ontario, Canada - Leachate well 138R metaG | ecosystem: Engineered > Solid waste > Landfill > Unclassified | place...
GGGAGAAGGATGAGGAGAATATGGAGGGCGTTCAGGTTTTTTCCCGGGTTCCCGGCGGCGAACCGGCTCTTCCCGGAGAATCGGTGAAAGGATAATCCGTCTTTTTTCTTTTTTTACGCTTTCAATCCTGACTTCGACGGACTGGCCATCCTTGATGATTTTCCGGAGAGGCGGCGGTTTTTCGCCTTCTTTTTTCCTGGCGAAGCGGATTAGTCCGTCGATGCCCGGCTCCAGCGTAACGAACGCGCCGAAGGGGGTGAGTCGCGCCACCTGTCCCGTATGCACCGACCCATCCGGATATTTTTCTTCGATATTCGTCCATGGTCCGGGAAGGGCCTCCTTGAGGCTCAGGGTAATGCGCCCCTTGTCCCAGTCGAGCCGGATCACGACCGCTTCCGTCTCCTGGCCTTCGGTCAGGACGGAATGGAGATCTTCTACCGGACTCCACGACACTTCGGAAGCGGGAATAAGCCCCTCTATTCCCCCCAGATCGACAAATGCGCCGAACTTCTGGATGGAGGTAATTGTCCCGCGAACCGTCATGCCTTCCCGGAGCTCTTCACGGAGCGCCTGCCTCTTCCGTTCAATCTCCTGCTCCAAAACGGCGCGGTGGGAAAGGACTATATTGCGGCCCTTTTTTTCATAGCCGATAACAATAAAATCAAGTTTCCTGCCGATGTATTCTTCGGGATTTTCCAGGCGCGCCGTCTCCACCTGGGAGAGAGGACAAAACCCTCTGATACCCCCTATCAGCTTGACGAGAAAGCCGCCCTTGATTGCCTTTTCGACCGTCCCTTCCACAACGGTCTTGTTCTGCCACGCCTGCTCCAGAAAGCTTCGCGCCGCTTCCGGTCCCCTTACTCGGGTAGTAAAGTGCCGCTCCCCGTTTTTTGCCTCCAAAAAATATACGGAAATGCGATCCCCTTCCTTGAGCGGGATGTTTCCGGTTTCGTCGCGCACCTCCTCGCTCGACAGATACCCCTCCGTCTTGCCGTCCATGTTAAGATAGACCCAATCCGGAGTAATATTTACGACTTCCGCCTCGACCCGTTCGCCCGGCTTCAGGTGCTCGCTCTTCATCGAGCTTTCCGCCAGAAGCTCGGCAAACGATTTTTCATCCGGCCTGGTTTCTTTCTGGTTCATGCCAATCGCTCCGGAATTAAGACGGCTGAAACAAGGTCTGGTATAAGCATAGTATAATTGCCCTGCATATGCCAGTGCGTTCGCACTTACTCCGCGGGAGCTTTACTTTCTGCCCTTCCTCCCCTCCCGGCTTTTCATGATGTCGGCGAAAGAGCCGAAGGACCTGCTCCCGTTTTTGGCGTAAGCCCGGAAATCCGCCTCTTCCCCTTCTTCCGAGTCCCGCCCGGCGAGCTCCAGCGAAAGCCGTTTTTTATCGCTTTCGATTTTGCCGATGCGGACCGTGACGGCCTGTCCCTGTTCCAGGGCTTCGCGGGCATGCTTGATGCGTTTGCCTTTAGCCAGCCTGGAGATATGGATCAACCCGTCAACCCCGGGCTCCAGAGTTATGAACGCGCCGAAATCGGTCAGCCTCGCAACCTTACCGGGATGGGAGGTACCCTCTGCGTATTTCCGGCCGACCTGTTCCCACGGATCGGGAAGATTTCCTTTCAGGCTGAGCGTGATCCGGTCCCGGTCCCAGTCGAGCTTGATTATTGTTGCCTCGACCTCCTCGCCCACCTTCAGCAGGTCCGCCGCGTTCTCGACGGCGCCCCATGCCATCTCCGTCACCGGGATGAGGCCCTCTATACCTCCCAAATCCAGAAATGCTCCGAATTGCCTTATCCCTGCCACTCTTCCCCTGACTTTCTGGCCTTCCTTCAATACTTCCCGGAGCTCTTCTTTTCTTTTGCGCGCCTGCTGTTCCAGCAGCGCGCGATGCGACAGGACGATGTTCTTTCCTTTTTTGCCGAATTCAGTGATCAGGAATTCCAGGCGCTTTCCCGCAAGCTGTCCCGGCTCTCCGGCCCTGGTGCGGCCCGCCTGAGAATACGGGCAGAATGCCCTTACCGCGCCGACCTTGACCTCGTAGCCTCCCTTTACTTCCTTTTCGATGACACCCTCGACGGGAATCCTGTTCTTCCAGGCATTCTCAAGGAAGTTCCGGGAGGAATCGTCGGCAATCCTCGTGGTAAAGCGTTTTTCCCCCCTGGCTGAAGAGAGGAAAAATGCCCGGATTACGTCGCCCTCCCTGACCTTCAATTCACCCCTGTCATCCAGGAATTCCTTCTGATCGACAAACCCCTCGCTCTTTTCTCCAAGATCGATAAAGACCCACTCGGGGGTTATTTTCACAATTGCCGCTTCGATCGCCTGCCCCGGGCGCAGCCTTTCCCGCTCCGGAGGATGTTCTCCCAGCAGTTCAGCAAATGTTTTTTCTTTTTCTTCCGTACCCATGTTTCCTCCCCTGTAAAAATGGAAATCCCCTCGACGGGGATTGGCTATTCAATACAACGTTTTGCCCTGATGCGCTACATTTTTTCAGGAGCACGGATGAGACATCATAAAAGTGGTAATCTGGTTGATTTGCAGGAGGAACTTTGTTATAGGTTCTCTGGTTTTTGATTTCGCACAAAGTTGATTTGTTAAAGAGAGGGTGCTTTATGACCGGATCTTTGCCCCCGTTTAATTGTAAACGGGGTTTTTTTATTTGCAGTGCATTGTTTCTTAAACGCTCAATTTGAGAGGAGGTACAATTATGATCAGACGGCTTGCCTCATTTTTCACTTACATTATGCGTCATTATCTTCCAGACGCATTCCTGTTTGCTATCCTGCTGACGTTCCTTTCGGGTATACTTGCCCTTATCTTCACCGATGCCGGATTCATGAAAATGATTACGACATGGGGAAACGGGATTTACGGCATCATCGCCTTTGCCTTCCAGATGATCCTGATCCTGGTCACGGGGCACGCTCTTGCCCTTTCCCCGGCCGTTAACCGGATCCTGGTCTGGATAGCCGGCAAGGGCAGCAATCCGGTAAGGGCGGGAATGATAGTGGCCTTTGTCGCGGGCATATGCTGCTTCTTGAGTTGGGGATTCGGCCTCATCGTGGGCGGGTTATTGGCGCTTGAGATAGCCAAGAGGACGAAAAAAGTCGATTATCCTTACCTGATTGCAGCTGGTTACAGCGGGTTCGTGATCTGGCACATGGGTATATCCGGATCCATTCCCCTTCTCCTGGCTACGGCCAAAAGCCCCCAGAATTTTATTGAAAAGGTAACCGGGATGACAGTCCCGGTTTCCCAGACCATTTTTCAGCCCTATAACCTGATACCGGCTTTGCTCATTATTTTCACTCTCCCGGTGCTTTTCGCCCTCATGCACCCCAAAGAGGAGGAAGTCGTATCGATTTCCAAGGAGAGGCTGGACCAGATGGAAAGCGATATAGTGGCTGTTGAGAAACCCGCCAATCCGACGCTGGCTGAGAGAATCGACCATAGCCACATAATCAATTACATCTTCGTTGCCATGGGTCTCGTTTACTTGTACTGGCATTTCTCAACCAAGGGGTTCGACCTGAACCTTAACATTGTTATATTCATATTTTTCATTGCCGGCGTGATCTTCCATTCGAAGCCGGTGAATTATATAGCAGCCGTGAATACCGCCATCAAGGGGGCGGGCGGCATTGCCCTGCAGTTCCCCCTGTACGGCGGCATCCAGGGAATACTTATCGGCACGGGTCTGGCCAAGATAATCGCCGGTTGGTTTGTCGCGATTTCCAGCCCGGAGACTTTTTACATGTTCCAGTTCTGGGGAGCGGGCCTCATCAACATGTTCGTGCCCTCGGGTGGAGGCCAATGGGTCGTCCAGGGTCCGATTACGATCGAAGCCGCAAGGCTCCTTGACATTGACATGACCAAATCAGCCATGATGGTGGCATGGGGAGACCAGTGGACGAACATGATCCAGCCCTTCTGGGCCCTGCCGTTGCTCGGTCTCGCGGGGTTATCGGCCAGAGAAATAATGGGATACACAACAATGACCCTGTTGTGGGCGGGAATTGTGCTGTCTGCTTTTGCCCTTATGGTGGGATTTGGAGTATTCTGAGGTTGAATGCCGGAAAAGAGAACGGCGGGTTTCTCACCCGCCGTTCTCTGCTTTTAGTCAATTATTTGCTGTTTCCGGATGGAATCTAATGATATTGAGAAATAAATTACCTTCCCGGCCTTAAATGCATCTAAATACTATCCAGATCGATCCAGCCCGATTCCCTGTAAAAGACGGATACCCTTTCCATCTGAAAATTTTCCAGGAAACAAAGAGAATCGACCTGAAGTCCCCCGTCACTTTTTTCATCGGTGAAAACGGGACCGGCAAATCGACGCTTCTCCAGGCGGTCTGCAGAAAGGCAGGGGTCCATATCTGGAAAAGTACCGGGAGAACGCGTTTCAACTCGAATCCCCATGAAGAAACGCTTTACAAATACACAGATCTCAGGTGGACGAAAGATCCGGTTCCGGGGTCTTATTTCGGCTCGGACATCTTCCGCGATTTTACCCTTGCACTCGATGAATGGGCGGCGGCGGACCCGGGACAGCTCAATTATTTCGGGGGAAAATCGCTGGTTTCACAGTCGCACGGCCAGTCCCTTATGTCCTATTTCAAATCCCGGTACAAGATCCCGGGGATATACTTCCTGGATGAGCCCGAAACGGCCCTCTCTCCCCGCAGCCAGCTTGAATTCCTGGAGCTCATGGCGGAAATGGCGGAAGCGGGCCACGCCCAATTCATTGTCGCAACCCATTCGCCGCTCCTGCTGGCGTGCCCCGGTGCAGACATCCTCAGCTTCGATAATATCCCGGTGAGGCCGATAAGGTACGAGGATACGGAATATTATCGTATTTACAGGGATTTTCTCTCCGATCCGGAAAGCTGGCTCAAGCCGGGATCGAGCGTAAAAAGAAGAAAACAATAACCGCAGAGGTGATTAAAATAACAGCAAATCCGCCTTGACTTTCCCGATGCCCTTCCCCTATAGTCGCCCTGCCATGAGCACGATATTGTAGTCCAGCAGCTTGTAAAAACTGCAACTTTGGCCCTTTTATCCAGATCTTTTTACCCGCTATCTCCCGGCCCGGGACTGCTCAATAGAGATCGCAACAGGAAGGTATTCATGCCTAAACGTGAAGATATCCATAAAGTAATGATAATCGGCTCCGGCCCGATCGTGATCGGGCAGGCCTGCGAATTCGATTATTCGGGAACTCAGGCGTGCAAGGCTCTCCGCAAGGTCGGATACGAAATCGTTCTTGTCAATTCGAATCCCGCAACGATCATGACCGATCCCGGGATGGCCGACGTGACGTACATAGAGCCGCTCAATATCGATTCCATGATCGAGATCATCGAAAATGAGCGGCCGGACGCGATCCTCCCGAACCTGGGCGGCCAGACGGGACTCAATCTCACCGCGGATCTGGCCCGCCGGGGGATACTCGACAAGTTCGGAGTCAAGGTGATCGGAGTCCAGGTGGACGCGATCGAAAGGGGAGAGGACCGGATCGCTTTCAAGGCTGCGATGAACCGGCTCGGAATAGACATGCCGAAAAGCGAACCGGCTTACAGCGTTGAAGAGGCCGAGAAAATCGCCGCCATGCTCGGCTACCCCGTAGTGATCCGCCCTGCGTACACCATGGGCGGAACGGGCGGAGGCCTCGTGTACAACCTTGAAGAGCTCCGGGTTGTCGCCGGCAGGGGAATCTCCGCCAGCCTGGTCGGACAGATACTGGTGGAAGAATCCGTCCTGGGCTGGGAAGAACTGGAGCTTGAGGTCGTCCGCGACGCGAACAACAGGATGATTACCGTCTGCTTCATCGAAAACGTGGATGCAATGGGCGTCCATACGGGCGATTCCTACTGCACGGCCCCGATGCTGACGATAGCGCCGGAACTGCAGCAGAGGCTTCAGAAATATTCTTACGATATCGTGGAAGCGATCCAGGTGATCGGCGGCACCAATATCCAGTTTGCCCACGACCCCGCAACGGGCCGCGTCGTGGTAATCGAGATCAATCCGCGGACCTCGCGCTCCTCGGCGCTCGCCTCCAAGGCGACAGGGTTCCCCATAGCCTATATTTCCTCGCTGCTGGCGGCGGGGCTTACCCTCGACGAAATCCCCTACTGGCGGGAAGGCACCCTGGAAAAATACACTCCCTCGGGAGATTATGTCGTGGTGAAATTCGCCCGGTGGGATTTCGAGAAGTTTCCCGGCGCGATCGACAGACTCGGAACCCAGATGCGCGCCGTGGGCGAGGTCATGAGCATCGGAAAAAATTACAAGGAAGCATTTCAGAAGTCGATCCGCTCGCTCGAGAAGGGGCGCTACGGCCTGGGATTCGCAAGAGATTTCCATGAAAAGACGCTTGATCAGCTGATGGAGCTTCTGGCCGAACCGACGAGCGAGCGCCAGTTCATCATGTATGAGGCGCTCCGTAAAGGGGCGGATATAGAAACGCTGTACCGCAGAACCTTCATCAAGCCATGGTTTATCGGGCAGATGAAGGAACTGGTCGAGCTCGAGGAAGAAATTCTCCGCTGCAGGGGAAAGGAACTCCCGGACGACCTGCTTGCGAGGGCGAAAAAGGACGGTTTCGCCGACCGCTATCTCGCCGGCCTGCTCGGAATTCCGGAAGAGAACCTGAGAAAGCGAAGGACGGAATTGGGTCTGACGGAAGCCTGGGAGCCCGTTCCCGTGAGCGGCGTCGAGAATGCTGCCTATTATTTCTCTACCTATAACGCCCCCGACAAAGTGGCGACCAGCCGCAGGCGAAAGATCATGGTCCTGGGAGGCGGGCCGAACCGTATCGGACAGGGGATAGAGTTCGACTACTGCTGCGTCCATGCGGCGTTCACGCTCCGGGACGAAGGCTTTGAATCCATCATGGTGAACTGCAACCCGGAGACGGTCTCGACCGACTACGATACCTCCGACAAGCTCTACTTCGAACCCCTGACGGTGGAGGATGTCCTCAGTATTTACGAAAAGGAAAAGCCCGAAGGCGTCATAGTCCAGTTCGGCGGGCAGACGCCTCTCAATATAGCGGGGGAACTGGCCGGGGCGGGTGTCCGGATCATCGGAACGAGCCCGGAGACAATCGATATGGCCGAAGACCGCGACCTTTTCCGGAACGCGATGAAAAAGCTCGGCATCCCCATGCCGGCCTCTGGAATGGCAAGCAACCTGGCAGAGGCAATCAAAATAGCAGACGGCATCGGTTATCCCCTGATGGTGCGTCCGTCATACGTCCTCGGCGGACGCGGAATGGAAATCGTCCATGACGAGGCAATGCTGAAACATTACGTCGCCAGGGCGGTCGGCGTCACGCCGGAGCGGCCGATTCTGATTGATAAATTCCTGGAGGACGCCATCGAGGCGGAAGCGGATGCAATCTCCGACGGCGCCGACGCGTTTGTCCCCGCCGTCATGGAGCATATCGAACTCGCCGGCGTCCACTCCGGCGACTCGGCCTGCGTTATCCCGCCCATCAGTATCCCGGCAAAACACATTGATACAATTATCGATTATACCAGGAGAATCGCCGTCGAGTTCAGAGTCGTCGGGCTTATGAATATCCAGTACGCAATCGCCAGGGACGTGGTTTATATTCTTGAGGCAAATCCTCGGGCTTCCCGCACAGTACCCCTGGTCTCAAAGGTATGCAATATTTCCATGGCGAGACTGGCCACCCAGGTCATGCTCGGAAAGAAGCTTGAGGACCTGGGTCTGCGAAGGCGCCCGATCCCCCATTTCGGGGTAAAGGAAGCCGTCTTTCCCTTCAATATGTTTCAGGAAGTCGATCCGCTTCTCGGACCGGAGATGCGCTCAACGGGCGAGGTCCTGGGACTTGCCGATTCTTTCGGACTGGCATTCTACAAGGCCCAGGTCGCCGCGCAGCAATACCTCCCCGACAGGGGCACCGTCCTGATTACGGTCTCCGACGCCGATAAGAACAGGTCCCTTGCAATAGCGCGGGATTTTGAAAAGCTTGGGTTCCGGATCAAGGCAACCGGGGGAACAAAGAAATTCCTGAACGATAACGGCATAGAGGCGGACCACATCCTGAAAATGCACGAGGGCAGGCCGAATATCGTCGACGGGATCAAAAACGGCGAGATCAACCTGGTCATAAACACCCCGAACGGAAGGCTCGGGAAGTACGACGATTCCTATATTCGTAAGGCCGCCATAAAGTACAAGATACCGTACATCACGACGGCCGCGGCCGCGGTGGCGGCCGTGAAGGGGATCGCTGCTTACCGGGTAGGACATGGACGAGCGAAATCTCTGCAAGAATATCACCGTGATATAATATAATTCCAGTCAGGCGGAGAAGGACCAAAGGCGAATGAAAGAAATCGAAGAAAACTGCGGCCTTTTCGGAATGATTTCCGGAAATCCCTGTATTATGGATATTTACCAGGGGATAGATTTTCTCCAGCATCGGGGCCAGCAGTATTGCGGTATTGCAACTTTCGACGAGGCTATCCGGCAGGTGACGCATTACGGAAAAGTGGGCATCACCTTCCAGCAGCAGGAGCTTTCGTATCTGACCGGAAACCGGGGCATCGGGCACGTGAGCCTGTGGGAAAGGCAGCCGGTCACGCTTCATTCGAAGCTCGGGGAAATGGCGGTGGCCTTCAGCGGAAACGTGGTCAACTCAGAGAAGCTCCTGAAATCCATGAAAGCCAAGGGAAAGGCCTTTCAGCGCAATGAACATATCGAAATCATCTCGCATGCGATCATGGAAGAATCAGATGTTGTATCGGGAATAGCCAGCCTCGCCCGAAAGATCGAGGGGGCTTATTGTATCGTGGTGCTGACCAGGGACGCCGTATACGCGGCCAGGGACATCTACGGTTTCCGGCCCCTGATCCTGGGAAGAAACGGAGACCGCGTCGCGGTCAGTTCCGAGTCCAGGGCCCTGCAGAACCTTGATATCGATGTCGTGCGCGACGTCCGGCCTGGAGAGATTGTCCGGCTCAGCGAGGCGGGATTCGAAACGGCGCTCCAGTTGCCTTCCCCCCGTACCGCCCACTGCGCCTTCGAATGGGCGTACACCGCCAGCATCGATTCCATAATCGACGGTATTTATGTGCAGGAGGCGAGGAGCCGGCTCGGGGAGAGCCTGGCCGCGCGGGACCGGGAAGAAGGAAATCTTGCGGCCGATATCGTCGCCCCTGTTCCAATGTCCGGAATCGGCCATGCGCTCGGGTATCATAAAGGGTCTGGAATTCCCTACCAGGAAGTATTCCTCTATAACCGCTATGCCGATCGGAGTTACACGCAATCCACACAGGCCGCCCGCGAGGTGATGGCGAAAAGGAAGCTTTCCGTCCTGAGATACGCCGTACAGGGAAAGCGGATTGTTCTCTGCGACGATTCCATCGTCCGGGGGACCCAGATACAGAACAAGGTGCGCGACATTAAAAAAGTGGGCGCCAGGGAAGTACATGTCCGGATAGCCTGCCCGCCCCTGATGTATCCCTGTGATTTCGGAATATCGACGCGCTCCTATGATGAACTCTGCGCCCGTGAGTTTCTCCGGAAGGGCGACATCCTGTCGCTGCAGGAATTGCGCAAACTCGAATCCTGGATGGCGGTCCGGATCGGCGCGGACTCGGTCAAATACAACAGTATAGATTCGTTCGTCAAGGCGCTGGGGCTCCCCCGCGGGGCCTTGTGCCTCAAATGCTGGGACGGCGCCAGCCCCATCCGGAACAGAAAAAAGGGCGCCTGATATCCTGAACCGGCCCGCCGCGTTTTCTTGCCTCTTTTCCGCATGAAGCTTCGAGCCTTATCAGTCAGTTTGCCTGCGCGGCACACAGGCTCTCCAAAATCCCATTTGCTTGATTTATTTGAAACAAACCTGTTATAAGTTGGTCAATCTATTGCCGAGCGAATAATGCCCAAAACCCCCCTGAGGATAGCCGCCCTGATAATCGCTGTTGCCGCGGCTGTTTACCTGCTTTATTATTTTAATTTATACATCTACTTCGTAGACCGGAAAAAGCTCGTCTACTTTCTGACTTCATTCGGGCCCTATTCGATTGTCGTATTCATTCTGCTTCAGATAATGCAGGTGCTGGTCGCCCCCGTGCCCGGGGAGGTGACCGGCCTGATCGGGGGATACCTGTACGGCCCCGTGCTCGGCACCATTTATTCCACAATCGGCCTCAGCATCGGATCGTGGATCGCCTTCATTCTCGCGCGGACGTTCGGGCTGCCGTTTGTGGAAAGGGCGGTCAACGCCGGGATTATCCAGAAGTACGATCATTTCATGAAGCATCAGGGTATCATCGTTTCATTTGTCCTGTTTCTCATCCCCGGTTTTCCAAAAGACGCCCTCTGCTATATAATGGGATTGAGCCACATGCCCCTGGGGACGTTTCTCATCATCTCCACGGCGGGAAGACTCTTCGGCACAATTCTCCTCTCCATCAGCGGCAGCTGCGTCAGAAACGAGCAGAATGCCGCTTTCTTTATCCTCATGGGCATTTCCGCGATAATTTTTCTCATAGGCTACTTTTACCGGGAAAAGATCCTGGCCGCCGTCCGAGGACTTAAAAGTGAAAAGTAAAAAGATACTCTGCGGGCAAGTCTGACTCGAGATCCTGTCGTTGGCAACCTGCTTTACTTTTTGCTTTTCACCTTTCACCTTTCACTTTTCACTTTTCAC
>Ga0172382_10013132_pt1 | contig 10704 bp, 6 predicted proteins | sample Leawel138RmetaG_FD_122245 | JGI IMG/M metagenome (GOLD analysis project Ga0172382, IMG submission 122245) | Leachate microbial communities from a municipal landfill in Southern Ontario, Canada - Leachate well 138R metaG | ecosystem: Engineered > Solid waste > Landfill > Unclassified | place...
CAAATTGGCCTAACTTTTACAAAAATCACACAAACTTGTACAACTACTTAGAAAAGTTAGGTTGGAGTTAGCAATGTTGGACGGGTTTTATCGGATGCTTACGATCTTACGGGATGCAACACAGGTACTATTATTACAAAAGTAACATTATTCTTTCATTTTCAAGCTATACAAAGCTATACACATTTCTTTTGTTCTGATTTTTCGATCTTTTTCTGTTGTTTTGTACTGCTATATTGGATTAGTTAATCTATAAAATTTTATCCTATCAGTTGTCCAACCCTATTTATTACTTTATACTCCAGATTGTCAAATTCTTTAAAATGTGCTTTACCACACTTAATTTTTATTTGTTCTTCATATCTTAATTTTTCAACATCTACAGTTGGTGTACCTGTATCCTTAGTTTCTACAACAAAATACACTCTTTTATCATTTTCAAATACTAGTGCCCAATCTGGCGTGTAGTTTCCTATCGGTGTAGGTATCTTAAACCAATTAGGAAGTTTAAAATAGAATTTTATTTGTTCACTTGTTTCACAATTTTTCGCAAATTCACTTTCTACTCTTGAATCTAAAGGTACGAGCTCATCATAAATCGTTTTTGAAGAATCTGAGATTTGAAATGTAAAATCATCTACATACATTTCTAACTCTTGAGCTTCAAACAATGACATTTCATACTCTGATGCACCAATTCTTTGATATTTTATTCCATCAACCATTAAATCATACAAAGTTTTTTTTATAACTTGAGTAGATAAATCTAAAAACAGTTGCGGATTAATTAATAAATCTTCTGTCCTTTCAGATTTATTCAAAATAGCTTCTATTGTATAGCGAGTCAACTCTGTTTTACTTTGTATATGCCCGAGAGCATCAGGAATTTTCCAAGAACGATTATGGAAAGACCCTAGTTTTTCACCCATATATTCTGTTCCCACTCCCTCTCCACTCATAGTAATACCAACTTTAGTTGAACGAATTGAAGGTGCTTTGATTTTAGGCATTCTGTTAATTGCTTTAGCAGCAATAGCAATTAATTCATCAGTATTATAATTTACTCTATAAGTAGTCTTTTTTCTTAGTTTTTCCCAAATCTCCAAAAATCTTGGATCAGCTTCAAAGCCTTTACGATATTTTATTTTTGTGCGTTCTTGTTTATTTTTAATTCTGCCAGCAAATAAAACTCCACAATCTTCTTCAATTTCATTTTGTAATGCTTTCGCAAAATCATCATAAGCCTCATTGGCTATAACTGTTAAACGATTTATATTTCGGTCATAAGTTCTTTTTCCTGTTTGATTAACAGCCAATCTTAAACCTCTGCCTATTTCTTGACGTTTTTTTAATTCTGATTTTGTTTCATTTAATGTACAGATCTGAAACACATTTGGATTATCCCAACCTTCACGAAGTGCAGAGTGAGAAAAAATAAAGCGTAAAGGATTATCTATTTTTAAAAGTTTCTCTTTATCTTTCATTATGAGTTCGTATGCCTGAGATGCATCTAGGCTGTTTCTAGAAATTTCTGTGTCAAAAGTATCTTTCCATTTTCCTTTTCTGTCACTTGCAAAATATCCGTTATGAATATCTTCTATTGTAAATCTATCCAACTCAACAAAGGCGGGTTTTGACACATACTCTTGATAAATTTCTTCAAACCATTTAGCAAATTTACCTTTGAACTGGTTGCCCTCAGAATCATAAGCCCTATAATTAGCCACCTTATCTATAAAAAATAAAGATAAAACTTTTATTCCAGCTTTATTTAAACGTTTTTCTTTCTTTAAGTGTTCTTCTATGGTTTTACGAATTTGAAATTTCATCAATTCATCTGATAATCCACCTTGACTCTCACCTTTGTACAGTACATTTCCATTTGATAGAGAAACACATTGATTTGCTGCGTCAATCTCTTCAATAAAATAACCGTCTGAATAGATTTGTCTTTGATTGGAAAGATTATACAAATCATCCCCAACTTTTACAGAGACTGTTTTTTTCTTTACACCATTTTTTTCATTGACATTGATTAAAATTCTTGCAGTAATTTTTGTTTTTGTCGTCTGTATAGAGTCCAATTGTATAAAAGCATCATTATAAGCGTTCTCTTCAATAATTGAATCTACTTCTATTTGTTTCACTAAGCCTAAATCATAGGCCTTTACAGGATTTAGACTGTAGGTTAAATTATATAAATTCTTGTGTGTTGCCGAATAACGTAATGTACAAAGAGCATTCAAATTTTCTATAGCTGCTTTCCGTTTTTCTGTCTCCATATTTTGTGGTTCATCCACAATGACTATTGGACAGGTTGCTTGAATAAAGTGAACCGGTTTTTGTCCGTTCAGTTTGTCATTTGCCTTGTTGATAATATTTTCATCTTTAGCAAATGAGTCAATATTGATAACCAAAATTTCAATGTTGTTTGCACTCGCAAATCCTCTTAACGAAGATACTTTCGTACTATCATATACTTGAAAATGAATAGGAATATTATCATAAAGAGTTTGAAAATGTTCGTGAGTTATTTCTAAATTCTTTAACACTCCTTCACGAATAGCAATAGATGGCACAACAATCACAAATTTTTTAAAACCATACAGTCTATTCAATTCGTATATAGTGCGTATATATACATAAGTTTTGCCTGTTCCAGTTTCCATTTCAACAGAAAAATGCATATCGTTCAGCACTTCTGAAACTTCAATCTCATTGTTTTTTTGTATGTTTTGTAGATTAATAAGAATTTGTTTCTCTGATAGAACTAAATCGTTTTTTACACCAACAATAAAATCAAAAACACCTTCTTCGTTTTGGTTAAATTCTACCAAAGAATCTTCTATAGGCTGTCCTTCAAATAAATCTGTTATTGATTTAATGGCTTGTATCTGATACTCAAGATCTGGCTCAAAAGTTAGTTTCATTTGTCTTCCATTTCAAGATTATAAAGTTTCAGATTCTGTGGAATTGCAGGCACCCCAATCCTTCCTACATAGGATAAAAACCGCTGCCTTAATTGATGAATGTATGGGGTATTTAACTTATAATCTGTTCTTTTATTCATAAATTCCTCATTCTTTATCACGTATAAAGATTCCTTAAAATCAATAATAGCTGTTTGATTAAAAATGTTGCTATTAAAAGGGAAAGAGGGTAATACTTGACACTTTTGCGCGTGGTTGTTAAAATCTTTTAGCAATGAATCTTTCAATTTTTGTTTTTTTGTTTCAGATAAAGTACTAAAGTCTGATTTTTGATAACCCTTCTTTTTTAAAAAAACATTATAGTCATCCTTATTAAAGCATAAAAAATCTAGGTGTTTCTCTATTCTCTTTTTTATATCACAATCTGGTGTTATAAGGATCCCATATTTATTCTCACTAAACTTAAAAATATCACCTGTCATAAAAGATGAATCTTTCGTAAGTTTAGTATAGAAAATACGCTGATAAAGTTTGCCTTTCTTTTGTTTAACTTCTGAGCCATTATCTTCTTTAATCTCTGTTTCTATATAATCTTTAAGAGCAGATGAAAACGATTTTTGTTGAATCAAATATTCATTTAAAAGATTAAAAAAAATATTTGTTACCTCAACTTCTGGGCTAGAACCATCTTCTTCTGCAGTCTTATAAATTTCTCGTATCCACTTTGGGTCAGCCTCTTCTAGCTCTTTAAAAATTGACTGTACAGAAATATTAACATCCTGACTCCATGAGCTCGGTACATTTAAATGCTTGTTTTTCTCCTCAAAACTTATAATCTCAGTTAAAATTGTTTCATATTCCTTTTGAGCATCATTACCTTCTTTTTGTCTGAAAGATATTTTATTGGGATAAAGCTCTATTAAGTCTTGCTGTATCTCTGGGCTTATTTCTTTTTGTGAATAAATGTAAATTAGAGTAAAAATTTTATTTTTTTCCAGAATATTAAGAGGATTTTCGGAAGGTACCTCAGCTCCTTCCAGCTCCAAGTCTTCTTCTTTTCTAATAAATTCCCAATCTAAAATAAGTGCTCTACAGGTTGAAATTGATAGAATTGCCTTTTCAAGTTTTTCAATACTATCAATAGGAATAACAGGATAGTCATTCTCTTTATTAAACTCATTAAAAAGTTTGTTCTCAGGAGAATCTGTTTCAAAAATCTTATCATCAGCAAAAATTATAACTCCATTCATATTTATTCTTGATTAAATTTTATTAGAAAATTAGCTCCTGGTAAAAGTTTGTCTTTCTCATTTTGAATCAATAAAATTTCAGCATTGATCCTCATTAATATTTCACGAACTATGTATAAACCTAACCCTCTCCCATCTGCTTTTAAGGAAAAAAACTCATTGTAAATAACCGCTTGAACATCTTCCCTAATGCCAGGTCCATTATCAGCAACATAAAGAAAATTGTTTGTAGAGTCTATCTTAAAAATTATTTCTTTAGATATTGTTTCATTCTTGTTAACCCAAAAAATTGCATTATCTAGTAAGTTAATAATTACCTGAAGTACCAGTCCCTGATTAGTTTTAACTATAATATCATCTCTACCCTGAATAACAACGTTTATCTTATTGTCTATATCTCTTCTAAAATATCTTATAACCTTCACGATACTATCAGTAACACTGATATTTTTCAAAGCTTTTCTTTGAATTTTAAAAAGTGGTTGTAATATCTGCATTTCGTCATAAATAAAACTCAAGTTTTCATCTAACTCTGCAAGGAAATCCAATAATTCATCCTTATCACTGCTTTCTTTTTTAGTTTTTTCAATAAAATCTTTTACGTTTCCTCTCATTTTTGACAATAAGGCTAAACCATCATGAGAAGCCTTTTCTACAGCCATTCCTAAACCAGCTAAATCTTCAACAGTACGCAAACGTTCAGTTATGTTTTTTGTGTGGTTCTCAACCGTTTTAAAGAATCTATTTGCACTTTCCAAAATAACTTTATCTTCAATTCTCTCTAGACCTTTTTGCAAAGTCTTATATGCATTGGCCATAACTTCATTTGTATCTTTAAATGATTTTTTTCTTCTCAGTTCAGTCTTTCCTTTGTCTATTTTGGTTTCTGCATTGAACAACTCTGTTATAGCGGTTACTAAAGCAGTAAAATCACCATATGCACCTTCTATATCCATAATCCCCTGCCGATTAGTAGAATCTTTAAGTAAAGGATTTTCTTTCTGAGAGATATAAACAAAGCCTGTTAAGTCATTATAACTAATAAACTGACCAGCTCTATAAGTAGATCTTAGCTTATCAAGATTTAACCAATCTATACCTTTTTCACCATATGGATAAACTCGTAAACCATCTCTATGAACATATACAAAGTTGTCTTTTATAAAAGCCATTAAATCTTTATTCAAAATCATTTTGTCAGGTTTTGATAAATCAAAGGCATAAAAAGTAAATTTAAACGAACCACATTTAGGAGATTTTTTCTCGCTAAACTCATTTTTTATTGAATAGGAATTGTAGTTATATTTTGATAAGGCTTCTTCATTCAGTAAATTAACTATTCTAGAAAAACTTCGCTGAGGCGTTGTTGATGTGTATTCAAAATCTAAAATCCCATTTTCATCTACGCTACCTATCATTGTATATTGAGCTCTTTCAATTACATCATCAAATGTTATTACATCTTCATTATGATAGGGCTTTCCATCTACCTCCATATGGATGGAAAAATCTTGTTTAAAATCAACACCCAACTTTTTTGCGTTTTCATCAACAGGTGATACTAATCTCTTTAAAGATTTATAGAGTTGCTTTAAGTCATTCTCAGTCCATATGTCTCTTAAATTCTCAATACGAATCAGAGTTCCCTTATCTTTCTTAATAACAGTTGCAGGATTATTTATACTCCAGTCATTTGTAACACTATCTAGAAATTTATAATCCGCTGGTGGTTGATTAAATAAATTTATATTCTCAGGATTGTATTCTCTGAAATCCATGGTTAAGTGAACCTCTTCTTTATTCAAAGCTTTTGTATATAAATCTATCTTTTCACCAAGTTTATGAATAGCAAAACGACCTACTCCTTTTTCACCTTGAATAATTCTACCTCTTTTAGTTATGTTTTTACCACTTAATTTTTGTTCTAACTTACTTGGAGTCGCAGGTCTTAACCATACCTTTCGTATTATATCTATGGTCATGCCTGAACCATCATCTTCTATTTCAATATATGGAATATTGTTGAGATCTAATTTTGTTTTTCCGTGATTTATTAAATTATTAAATCTTATTCGAACATTCTCAGCATCTGCATCATAACTGTTTTTAACAATTTCAATTACAGCAACTTTTTTATCAGTTATCAACTGATCTCCCAATATATTCATCAACCTTGCATAAGGCTTGAACGGTTCACTACCTTTTGTGATTCTTCCCATGACATTGTTTTTTGGCAATTAATATATACTCCTCTGGGTAAACTTTTTTACTGTTTTCATTTTTAAGTGTGGTAAATCTACCTGTTCTCTCATCACGAATTGTTGGAATTAACTTTGAAGGAATACTCCTTTTAATAACTCTTTCAATTTGGAAACCGTTATTCTTTAACATTTCACTCCAGACCTCCGCGGATTTTATTTTAATACCTCTAAATGTTGTATCACCTACTACTATACAAGTTCGTCCATTATTTTTTAATATCCTATTCATCTCTTGAACAACCTTATGAACATCAAAGAAATAATTTGCAACCTCCTTTGCCATTCTTTCATCTTTAGCCTTAATTTCATTTACAATTTCTGCTGCAATCGGAAGTTCAACATCAAATCTTTCATTTTTTGAATAAAATGTACCTATAAATTTTTTTCTAAACTGCAGTAAATCTTCTATATATTCAAACCAGTATCCGGTTAACTGATGAATGTCTGCATATTCGTAAGAAGTAACATAAGGTGGTGAAGTAACAATCATATCAGCAGATTCTGACTCGATTGACGTCGTTCTGGCATCTTCAAGTTTGATTTCACATTTTATATTAACAAGCTGTTTTTCAGCTAAGTAATTATAAAATTCTTTGTTTTTTTCTACCATATTTTTCGTATGTGAACGAAAAATAATAAATGGGTCAGCTGTTTTCTTTTCCTTATCAATTTGAGGTTTAGTGCTCGACTGTAACCATTTAGAGCAATTTTTAAGAATATGAGACAACGAAACCAAAAAGAAATCTCTTACAATTTCATTTTCAAGAAATAATATCTGTTGGTACAAAAAACTAATTTTATTCTTATTCTCCTTTTCAAACCAGTAATCTATACGTTTATGAAGAGGTAGTTCTCTTGACTCAGGAACAGTATACAAATCAATCTTATTTAGTATTTTTGAAAAATATTCTTGTATTATTTCTGGTTCAATAGGAGTCGTTTTAACTCTAGTAATAAGTTCTGCAACAGGATTAATATCCACTCCAATAGATTCTCTCCCATGAATTTTAGCTTCTACTAATGTAGTTCCACACCCAGCAAAAATATCTACTATTACATCATTATCTGAAGTATATTCTTCAATTAATTTTTTCACTACGTTAGGCAAAAATTTTGCGGGATACCTATGATACCCATGTGTCCATTGCTCAACTGATCGTGTGTTTTTAAAACACCATTCAGGACTTACTTTAATATTTTTAAAGTCTAAAACTCTCATAATTATATTGTCTTAAACTCCACTCCCGCATCTCTCATTTGCAGTACTGTATTGGTTTTTAGTTGGTCATTATCTTTGAAAAGCTTATCCAATGCTATTACTTTAATGGGTGCCTCAGAAATAACAGTATTAATAATATCTTGCGTGGCTTTTTCTAAAAGCAAAATCAGCTTATCGTCATTAATGATATAGTAGTCACCTTTTTTTTCAATCTTACTATTTAAGTTTTTACCACTTTTCAGTAATAATTCATATATTATATTTACGATAGCTGCATTTTTAACAACAGGGTCGACAAACAATTTCATTTGCTCAGTGAGTGATTGAGTATCTTTACTTCTAATTTGTTGCCATTGTTTAAAATTACTATCAGAAAGTTTGAAAACTTTAAATCCTAAGTCTTGTAATTGGAACTGTTCTAATTTCTCTTTTAAAACTCCAATTTTTTCTAGTTTCTTATCTGCAGGTAGTTCGCTTTGCAGTTTTTTTATTTCAGTTTCGATTTTTTTTATTTGTGCACCTATTTCAATTTCAATTCTTCCCCCAGCCCTACGGATACGCTCTTTTGCAATATCAGCAATAGTTTTATAGCCTGCTTTAAATGCTTCACTTTTACCATCAGTTAACTCAGGAAGTTGAACACAAATATATTTTCTTTTACCACCATCTTCTCTGTTTAAGTCCATTATGGAGTGAGCTGTAGTGCCACTTCCAGCGAAAAAATCAAGGATGATGTCATCTGATTCTGAGCTAATTTGCACAAGCTTATTAATTAGGCTTATGGGCTTTGAATATTCAAAAACTTTTTCTTTAAAAATTTTTGCTAAATCTTTCCTTGAATTGTCGTTTGAGTATTTATTTTCAATAAACTCTAATGTTGTAGTTGGTTTAGTTCTTTCTATTAAGTCAATAAAATAACCATTAACTCCTTTTGAAATAGTCGCTTTTTGATAAGTTTTAGTATAAATCCTCTTACCATTGAAGCTTTCCTTAACTATAATGAAACCATTTTTAAGCCCAAAATCAAATAAGTCTTTTGACCATCTCCAACAGAAATCACTTGAGGGATTTCTGTTTTGTCGTTCTATTTGTTCTTCTTTTGTAACATTTCCTGGTCTAAAAATAAAACCATCAATAACAATTTCATAATCTAGTGAAGGCGAGTACTGTATGGATCCATAATCTAATGTTTGACTTAATTTATATTTTCCTCTTTCATTTTCATATTCATCTATATTTTTATACTTATCATCTTCAAAGAAAACTTGATTGAAATTTATTAAGTTGCTTTTACTAAAGCATAGTATATAATCGGTATTTTTGGCTATTAAGTCAGTTGTTTTACCTGCTTTTTTCGTTATTCTTGAAAATTGTGCTACAAAATTCTCCTCTCCAAAAATTTCATTCATTAGCAATCGTAAATTATGTACCTCATTGTCATCAATAGAGACAAATATAACGCCGTCCCGTCGTAATAAATTTTTAGCTAAATATAGACGAGGCATCATCATATTAAGCCAATTGCTATGGTATTGTCCATTCTCTTTACTGTTTTTACGGAACATACCATCTTTAACCATATAGCCATCCTCGTCTCTATCACCCACACGTTTTTCATAGTCTGCTATACTCTCCCAAAATTTATCAGGATAAATGAAAGAGTCGTTTCCGGTGTTGTACGGAGGATCTATATATATCATTTTGATTTTCCCAAAATAACTTTTTTGTAATACTTTCAACACTTCCAAATTTTCACCTTCAATGAAAATATTCTTTGTGTTATCAAAATTTACGCTTTCTTCTTTTACAGGAATTAAAGTTTTACTGGTAGGTCTTTGGAGAATTTTAAAAGCATCACTTTTCCCAGCCCAATTTAGCACATAACGTTCGTTAGAAAAATTCACATCTTCTCCTAGAGTTGCCTTTAATTTTTCCCAATCGATTTTCCCTTCAGTAAAAACTTCAGGTAGAAATTGTTTCAGATTATTTATTTTTTCTTGAGCTATCTTCAGACTTATTCCATCCATTTTCAATGTACTTTTCTTTCAATTAATAATTCTTTAACATCTACATCAAGTATTTCAGCAATTCTATATAAATCTTCTATACTAGGCTGCCTTCTGTTCTGGACATATGAGTTGACCATATTATAGCTCTTATCTAACTGTTTAGCTAGCCATTTTTGTTTAATCCCTTTTTCTTTTAAAATATCTTTGATGCGGTTCATTACAAAATTAATTTATGTGTTCTCAAATTTAGAATAAATTTTTAACATCTCACTGTAGTAACATTTAAAATCTCATATTATTTGTATTTTTAGTTTTGTTATTTATGCTAACCTTCCTGTTACAGAACCTTGGCTTCATAAGGTCTGCCACCCTTTTCTATGCTTATAAAGAAGGATCTAGTAGAGTATAAATTCTCCTGTAAACAGGAACAACCGCTACAGTAACTGGTGTTGAAAAATCTGTAACCCTACCACAACGTATAATTGTAGATATATTTCTTCCTCCGAAAAAACCTCTACATCCTCTCTTTCATATCCTGATTTTAGTCGTATTAGCGACCATATCTTCTTGCCACCGCCCTTCTACCAACATCAGTCTGGCCCCGGGAACCCTTTGGAAATTCCGCACAGGAAACGACCTTGCCTGGGCAGATCCCCATACAGACGACAGTCTGTGGGATACCCTTTCCATCACCACGTGCTGGGAGGAACAAGGATACCCCGGTTACGACGGGTACGCCTGGTACCGCAAAGAAATCACCCTGCCGGAAGATTTCGCCCGTTCCGTAACGTATTACAAAGGCCTGGAAGTGCGTTATGAAAACGCAGACGATGCCGATGCGTTGTATTTCAACAGCCGGTATATAGGACGCACGGGTGATTTTCCACCCAATTACAAAAGCGCTTACGGCCAGGAACGCTCCTACGTGGTGCCGCTTGCCTATATCCACACAGACGCTCCCAATACGATTGCCATAAAAGTCTATGACGACGGCGGAGAAGGCGGTCTTCTGACGCCTTCCGTAACACTGTGGCC
>Ga0172382_10013133_pt1 | contig 10703 bp, 13 predicted proteins | sample Leawel138RmetaG_FD_122245 | JGI IMG/M metagenome (GOLD analysis project Ga0172382, IMG submission 122245) | Leachate microbial communities from a municipal landfill in Southern Ontario, Canada - Leachate well 138R metaG | ecosystem: Engineered > Solid waste > Landfill > Unclassified | place...
GCCGTCGGTGGTAAGGCAAACCGTGCTATCAGTGATCTCCTCGCGGAGACATTCGGAGTGCCACGCACCGGCGTGGAGATCATCACCGGGCACACATCTTCCCAAAAGACTGTGGCGATCACCGGTGTATCGAGATCCCATGCTCTCGCGCGCCTGTGCGCTGCCGGAACCTGATCCGGTGCGGGCGAAGGGAGCGGGACGTCCGAAACGGGGCGGTTTTTGCCGTAAAAGTCCGATGCAGAGCGATATAGTAAAATACTATCTTAAAACAGCATTCCTTTAGGGTTATCCTTTAAAAAATCTTATGCCGGTTCTGCCATCTGATTTAAGTAATTGCACCCTAGATATATAATTAACCCGTGCGTCCGCGCAGATCAAACCCTGTGCAGGTACGGTACTCAGACTTATCCATACAGAAGGAGGCATGACTCCATGTATTCACCAGATACCACGAAGTATCTCATTCACTTTACTCTGCAGATCGAGGGGGTGGTCGACAAACCCGATGTAGTGGGCGCCATCTTCGGCCAGACCGAGGGGCTGCTCGGCGAGGACCTCGACCTGCGTGATTTGCAGAGAACCGGCCGCGTCGGCCGGATCGATGTCCAGATCACCACGAAACGCGGGGAAACCAAGGGTGAGATACTCATATCGTCCTCGCTCGACCGGGCGGAGACCGCACTTCTCGCCTCGTCGCTTGAGACGATCGACCGGGTCGGGCCGTGCACGGCGCACGTGACGGTCGACCGCATCGAGGACATCCGGGTGACCAAGCGGCGCAAGATCATCGAACGCGCCAAAGAACTCCTCCTCGAAGAGTTCGACGAAGGTGCCATCAACAGCGACGATCTGCTCGATGAGGTCAGGGAGACGATCAGGATCGAGAAACTCGAGTATCTCGGCGACGAGCGGGTTCATGCGGGGCCGAATGTCGTGGACTCCGATGCCATCATCATCGTCGAAGGGCGGGCCGACGTCATCAACCTGCTCCGGTACGGGATCAAGAATGCCGTTGCGGTCGAAGGAACCAACGTCCCGCGCATCATCACCGAACTCTGCTCGCAGAAGACCGCGACGACACTACTCGACGGTGACCGCGGCGGCGAACTGATCCTCCGCGAACTCCTCCAGGTCGCCGAGATCGATTTTGTGGCCTACAGCCCCCGGGGCAAGAGCGTCGAGGAGATGAGCCGCAAAGAGATCGTCAAGGCGCTCCGAAACAAGGTGCCGGCAGTGGGGATCATCGACCAGACTCCCGGGGAGGGGAGGCCTGAACGGTTGCCGGCACATACGGTCCGTGATGAGGCACAGGCTCCGGCCGGCGCAGGCGAGGGTACCCGGGTACCACGCAATGAATGGCCCTCAAAGTCCCCCACGACACTCGGGGAGCACATGGCCGATGTCCGGGATAGAAAGATCGCGCGATTCCTCTCTCCCGATTACACCGTTCTCCTGGAATCGAACGCCACCGACATCGAAGGCGCTCTCCAGAACCTGGATGGCGATGTCGAAGGGCTTGTCGTCGACCGTATCATCGACCAGAAACTCCTTGACCAGATTGGAGGAAGGGATCTCGAGTTCGTGGCTGCCCGGGATTTCAAAGGGATCATAAAGCGTCCGCTCTCGATCAGGCTCATAAAGATAGGATAACGGTTATCCCGGGTGCAAATATATATATAATTATATCCACCATTTTTATTCCTGGGAGTGAATATGCACAAGGAAGAGCTCATAGCCTTACACGGGATTCTTACTGAGATTAAAGACTTTTTTGAGTTACAGAATTCGGAGTTGAAATTCTCGCAGTATTACGCGCTAAAGATAGATCCTTCTCAGGTGCATAAGAGCAAGATGGAACATAAGTATGCGATATTCGTGCTCGGCACGGAACTTGCGAACGCCATGAAGGACGTGGAATTCTCGTCGTCCGGCCGGATCTCAGCCAGGATGAAAGAACTCGCAGAGAAGACGTTAAAGGAGATAGAGTATCTCCAGTAAAGGTTTCATGCCCGGCGCACCGTATCGATGATGCGGTGCGGGACCAGAGATTTTCACTCCTTCAGGCACGCATCTCGCGCTCGCACTCGATGAGATATCGGGCGAGCAGCACCGGGATGGGTGCCGCCATACAATGCCAGTTCGGCGTCCCGTTCACCTCAAGGACCGTGTAGCCTTCCGGGTCACGGAGGAGATCGACACCGCAGTAGTCGATCCCTATCGCCGCTGCTGCGGCCTCGGCGACGGCGCGCATCTCGTCGTCGATCACGACCGGCGTTCCGATCCCACCCTGGTGGATGTTGTGGGTCAGGGAGTCAGAAACCCGGGTTATTGCACCGACAGCCTCGCCGTCGAGGACAAATATACGGAAGTCCCGGTCGTTCTTCACGTACTCCTGGAGATACCAGGGCCCCGGCCCGAGTTCCCCGGGCTCCGTCACGAGCCGGATGCCGTTTCCATCATACCCGTAGAGCGGCTTATAGACGATCTTCCCGTGCCGCTGAAGAAATTTCTGCGCCATCTCCTCAGACTTCACGTAGGCCGTGTCCGGCGTTCTCACACCGTTTGCGATGAGGAGCGCTGTCGTCATCACTTTGGATGCGCAGGTAACGATGCTCTCGGGCGTATTGACGATGCGGTTATGGAGCGAGAGCACGTTCAGGGTCTCGAACTGGTGACCGTCCTGCCGGATACCGCAGGCCCATATCACCTCATCTTCCAGCCCGGAATCAAGGGGATCGATGGTATCGAGGTCCAGTACCTCGTATCGAGTGCCGGCTTTCTCCAGCTCCCGCATAACGGCGCCGGTCGAGTTATCGTCCGGCGTATCGGTCGGTTTTGGTACGATGTGGATCATGCGCCTCACGTCCCGCTTCCGGAACAGCAGTTCACGGCCAGAGGGTTTACAGTACCATTTTGTACCTTGGCGGATATAACCAATAGGGAGATACCATGCAGAAGAGCCCGGTCTGCATCATCGGGTGCGGAAACCCCTTCATGGGAAATGACGGGGTAGGGATCGCGGTGATGCAGAGATTTGAAGGGAGGTTCTCCGGAGTCGATGCAATCGACGGCGGTACTGGCGGGTTTGGCCTGATCCCTCTGATGGAAGGGTATGAGAAGGTGGTGATCGTCGATGCGATGGTGGGCATCGGCAGTCGTCCGGGGGAGGTCCTTACGTTTGAGGTTCCGCCGTCGTGGGACCTTCCGGCATATACGCTCCATGATATCGGGATCGGCGAGGTAGTGACGATTGCCCGGGATTTCGGGTACGCCGATGAGATCGTGACGGTCGGGATTGAAGTAGGCGAGATCCAGGAGTTCAGCCGGGACATCGATCCCGGGGTGGAGGAAGGGATCCGGATCGCCGAACAGAGGATCCTCACTATTCTTCAGGAGTGGATGGGTGAACTCAGGGCGTGAACGCAGATGAACGGCACCATACTCCGCGAACTATCATGGAATAAGTCCCTTCACGAAGGATATGAATAAGAAGATTTATCTTATACTACGGAACTAAAGCTGACTGAATGCAACTGCCACGCGGTCGGTTCCATCGCCTGATCAAATCTACAACGCCCCGTGCCCTGATGGATGAGGCAATCTCAGAGCGGTTCACGGGGATATGCACGATTGTTCTGGGAAGCGAGAGTGCCACCCTGGTGTTGAAAGACGGTCAGATTGTGCTTGCCAGCTACGGGAGCATGGGAGGGCAGCATGCACTGGATGCGGTGTTAGAAGGGGAGATAGACGATGTAGCGGTAGAGCAGAACCTTCTGACGCCCGAACAGGTGCAGCTCGCCCTGGAGTTCAATTCCCCGTTTATGATAGAAAAACCGGGAAGATCCGGCCGGACACCGGCAGGAAGAAGTGTTCCGGTGGAAGCGCCGCCCACAGCATCCAGGGGATCTAAGGGAACCGATGCATCCCCCTCATCCAGACAACGTCCAAAGTCGGCCGCGGAGGTGCACCGCATCCCCATGCCGGGAGTGAAATCAGCACAGAAGACAACCAGGACATCACAGTCGGGAGAGGACGAGTTCAACGCGCTCGTCCAGAACATGGAAGAGATGGATGTTGAGCAGCTTGTCGGCAGTTTCAAGGTAAACTGTAAGGATATCCTCAAAAAGATTCATCTCGACCACCTCATCAAGGACAAAGATATCTAACTCAGGAGCTGGTAACGGAATGGATTCGACAGGTATTATCCAGTTTTTTCTCATCCTCCTCACGATAATAGTGGTAGCGGGTTTTGCCGGTATTACGTATTATCTTGCAGAGATCACCCGTAGTATCAAAAAGCAGGGTGGTCCGGCAGCGCCGGAGACAACGCCGGGTCCAAAACCCGCTGTACCGGCCTCCCCACCCCCTCTCAAGGCCATCAAACCGGGGGAGATGGGGAGTCTTGAGGAGACGCTTGGTGCAATTAGCGAAAAATACAGCCTTTTATCCCTGACACTGGCGACCGCAGACGGCCTCCTGATCGGTTCGACGAAACCGGGGAGCGAGAATGAGGCAGCACGATACAGCCACCTTTACTCGCAGGGAAAACGGCACGAGGAAGGAGGAACGGAACTCCTCGGCATCTCCTACCGCGGAGAGACGGTAGTCGGCATAGCCCACCCCTCCGAGCATCTCTCCAGCGAACTGATGAGCGCTCTCGAACAGGATATCCGGGAAACCCTGCAGCACTGGGTATGAGACCGGGAAGAACAAGACGGCAAGTGATTACATGGTAAAAGTATACACGATTGCGTCCGGAAAAGGAGGCACCGGAAAAACAACAGTCACAGCAAACCTGGGTCCGATGCTTGCCCAGTTCGGAAAGAAGACATGCATTCTGGATGTCGATGTCGGAATGGCGAATCTCGGACTCATCCTTGGGCTTGAAAACCTGCCGGTGACTCTGCACGAGGTGCTGGCGGGCAAAGCACGTGTCCGGGATGCCATTTACGACGGGCCGTTCGGCGTGAAGGTGATCCCGTGCGGCCTCTCTCTTCAGGGTTTCCAGCAGTCAAACCCCGATCGCCTCAAGGACATCATGACCGACCTTGTGAGCGAGTTCGACATCCTGCTCCTGGATGCTCCGGCGGGGATCAGCAAAGACGGCGTCATCCCGCTTACGATTGCTGATGGGGTGATCCTCATCGTAAATCCGGAAATTTCCTCGATCGTCGACTCCTTGAAGACAAAGATCCTGACCGAGACCGTCGGCGGACACATCGAAGGGGCGATCATCAACCGGGTCACAAACACCGGAAACGACTTCAATACCGCACAGATGGAGAAACTCCTGGGAGTCCGGATACTCGGGATCATACCCGAGGATCCGAATGTCCGGCGCGCGTCGGCCGGGAGATCACCGATCGTGGTGAAGTATCCGACATCCAGTGCATCTCGTGCCTTCAAACGCCTCTCCGCCGACGTGGCCGGCATCGAATATACTGAAGAAGAGACAGAACCGTCTAAAGAGGGTTTTGTCGATCGGCTTGCCCGGGCACTCTTCCGGACGAAATCGTGAGGGGGCCGGCAGATCCCGTCGTGCTCATCACCGTGCTCTCAAAACCTCATCCTTTTTGCCGGGCGTCCCGGCGTACGACCGGGAGAGGTGCGACCGGATACATGGTACCTCTCCTGGTCAGCCGCTATCGCCTGTACCGCGGAACAACCATTTTCTGATACCTCCTGAAACACGCCATACAACCCAAAATCAGGAAGGAAATGCACAAAATCCAGAACTTTCTTCTATGAGATAGGGTGTTTTAGCGAACAAACTATATACTTTTAATAGCAGGGAGTATCAATCATTCCTTGAGGCTCACAATGGAGATACATGTGGATAAGGACGCGTGCGTCGGGTGCGGTCTTTGTGTCAAAGATTGCCCGATGCATGTGTATGAGCTCCGGGATAATGTGAGTGTCGCGGTCAGGCCGAACAATTGTATGGGATGTCTCTCCTGTCACGAGATCTGTCCGGCCCAGGCACTTGAGCATCGGGGAATCTACCCGGCAAAGAGGCACTACATCGACATCAAGGTCTGCGAGATGATCAGGAAGGTGATCTGATTGAGCGCTGGATATATCGATGAGATGCACGAAGCTTTCCATTCTGATCTTGTCTATCGATCTGAGGATATTCCTCTTGACTGTTCGCCCAAAGCAAAAGACCTGGAACAGACGCTCCACGGCGTGATGAAACTCAACGGCCTTGTCATAAGGTCGCTTGAGGAGATCGCCGGCCGCGGGGCAAACGCAGTCACCTACCGTGCCGGGAAGAAGTTCGGTCACGAGGTCGCCAAGTACTTCCAGAAACGCGAAGATGTGGAAGGAGCGCTCCATGAACTCTCCAACCTGCTTCGGGGCCAGTACTCGTTCGAGGTCTGGAAACCTGAAGATAAGGAGACGTTCATCATCGAGGAGAACGGCGAGACGTTCATCTACCTCGTCTTCCACGACTGCATCGTTCGCCAGACGCTCCGGCGCAACGGTCTCGACCAGGGCGGTCCGCTCTGCCAGACACTCTTCGGCTACGTCGTCGGTGCGATCGAGGAGATCACCGGCAGGAAAGCCAAGCTGGAGATCGTTCACACCGGCCCGAACGCCTGCTTGAAGAAACTGGTTCTGAAATGAGGCGGGGACGATGAAGATTGCTATTGAAGAACTGGCAGGATGTTCAGGATGCACGATAGCGGTGCTTGACCTCCATGAGATGCTGCTCGACGTCGTCGAGAAGGCAGATATCGTCTATTCCCCGGTGATCATGGACGTCAAGGAACCTCCTGAAGGCATAGACATCGCGTTCGTGACCGGAGCCGTCCGGAACGAGGAGAACCGCGAGCGCCTCGAGATGATCCGGAGACGGTCGAAGGTGCTTGTCGCGCTCGGAACCTGTGCCTGTTATGGAGGTGTATCCGGGCTCTCGATGCTGAGCTCGAACGAGGACCTCTTCTCCTATGTCTACCAAGAGACGGAGACCACAAAACCCAACGGGGTTATCCCGACGGATGTGCCGCCGTTCCTCTACCGGGCATTTTCAGTGGGCGACCTCACGAAGATCGACTACTATGTCACGGGCTGTCCGCCAAAAGAAGCTTTCCTGAGAGAGATCATCCCGGCAATGATCGCGGGAGACACCCTCGAACTCTCACGCAAGTCCGTCTGTTCGGAGTGTGACAGGAAGATGGGGCTGGTCGAGAACTGGACGCTCAAGCGCCGGCATGAAGGCATTCCCGACCGCGAACACTGTCTGCTCGGACAGGGCTACCTCTGCCTCGGGAGCGTCACCTTTGGCAGGTGTGGAGCAACCTGCCCGAAGAACAACATCCCATGCCACGGGTGCAACGGCCCCTCGCTCGACATCCTCCGTGAACCCTGCCGGGACATCTACAACATGATGGCCAGAAGGATCTCGGATCTCACCGATAAACCGCAGAAAGAGGTGGAGAAGGAGCTCTATGATGTCGCTCACACGATGTACGCCTTCACCATCGGGAGTCTGATCATGGAGGATAAAGAGAGTTCAAAGATCCGAGATCTGGTGAAGGAGAGGAGCAAATGAAAGAGATCACGATCAGTCCGGTGACCCGGATCGAAGGGCATGCAGGCGTCCGGATCTACCTCAACGACAAAGGGGAAGTCGACTCGGCGCACTTTCAGGTCGTTGAGCTGAGGGGGTTTGAGAAGTTTCTTGTCGGCGCCTCGATCGAGGAAGCGCCACGAATCACACCCCGGATCTGCGGGATATGCCCCGCTGCCCATCACCTTGCTGCAGCAAAAGCGACCGACCTCATATTCGGCGTCGAACCGCCCGAGACCGGGAAGAAACTCCGTGAACTCCTCGGCATCGGCCAGTTCATCCATTCCCACGCACTCCATTTCTTCATGCTCGCGGCCCCGGACTTCATCCTTGGCTATGATAGCCCGCCGGAGACGAGGAACGTCATCGGGCTTGCCCGCCACTCGCCCGACCTTGCGAAGAAGGCGATAACGGTCCGGAAGTTCGGCCAGCGCCTGACGGAAGCGGTCGGCGGCAAACCTATCCACCCGGTAAACGCGATCCCCGGAGGGATGTCGACGCCGCTCACGGAAGGGAAAAAGGCCGAGCTGCTGGTCATGGCAAATGAGGCGCTCGAGATCGCGCGTGGGGGGTGGGATATCGCTCGCAGCCTCCTTGACGGCGTTGATACCAGCATCGGAGCGGTAACAACCGGATTTATGGGTATGACCAAACACGGTCTCCATACGATCTGTGATGGGCCTGTTGCGATGCTCAAGGCCGATGGGGGCAGGATGGGTTCGTTCTCAGGCCAGGAGTACACGAACTTCATCGAAGAGTACTCTGAAGACTGGTCGTACCTGAAGTTCGCCCGGTTCAAGGGCGGGGATTACTACCGGGTCGGGCCGCTTGCCCGACTCAACATCGTGGAAAAGATGGGAACAGAACACGCCGATGCTGCTCTCGCAGAGTATCGCGAGCGGTTTGGCACTGTTGCCCAGGCCACGCTTGCTTACCATCTGGCACGCTACATCGAGTTCCTCAGCTCATGTGAGCGTGCCGTCCAGCTGCTCTCAGACCCGGGCATCACCGGCACCAACATCCGTGCGCCGGTGGGGGCGGTCGTGAACCGCCGGGGCGTCGGGATCATCGAGGCGCCCCGGGGCACCCTGATCCACGACTACACCGTCGATGAGAACGGCATCATCGAACGGTGCAACCTGATCGTGGCGACCTGCCAGAACAATTACGGGATGGACCGTGGTGTGGAGGATATGGCGCGACGGGTGGTGGAGAACGGAACGTTGACCGAGGGAGCAGCAAACCGCATCGAGATGATCATCAGGGCGTACGATCCCTGTATCTCGTGCGCAACGCACGCGATCGGGAGGATGCCCCTCAATATCGAGTGTGTTCGGAGAACGGGAGGAGATAAGATATGTTAAAACAGATCCTGGGAGAATTCCTGAGACTGGATGGGGTTACCGCCGCAGTCGTGGCGGGACGGGACGGCTTTGTGATCGAGAGTGTCGTTGCCGGGGATGTGGATGTCGAGGCACTGGGCGCCATGGCGTCGACAGGCATGGGTACATCTGAGGCCATGAGCGACGAACTCGGGAAGGGTGAGATGAGCCAGATGCTCATCGAACTGGAGAACGGGCCGATCCTGCTCTCCCCGCTTTCAGAAGACGAGCTGATCGCGATCGTAGCGAATGCGAACGTTAATGTCGGGAGAATCCGCTACGAGCTGAAGAAGAACAGGGACCGGATAACTGCTGCACTGTGAGACGATGCTACCCGACGGCATCTCACTTGGACGACTGCAGGGGCAGCTCTCCGCCCTTGCATCAATCAGCCCCCACTTCACCGGAGCGGTGCGCATCAGCGAACCCGGAGGAACCGGTTTTGTCCTGGTTCAGGGCGGGAAACCGTATGCAGCCGCATTCGAGAACAGCAGCAAAGGTTTGCTGCTCAGCGGAGATGAAGCTTACAGGTATCTGCTTGATCGGCCGTCGCTTGATTCCGAACTGATCGCCTACACCTCCGGGGAGACCGAGGTGGCCAGGGAGGCATCTGCGGAGAGTGGATGCCTGATCACCGAAGGTGGTGCAAAATCGTCCTCCACGATAGGATCGGTAAGTACAGACTCCCTCAGCCAGATTGCACGGCAACCAGGCGTCATTGCCGTCTCGGTCTTCCACGAGGGGTTTGCCCTTCAGTCACACGGTTCTGCCGACTTCGAGCAGGTGGCCGCGGTCGCTGAGGACCTGCTCCGTGCCGGCACCCGCATCACCGGCGATATGGCGATGGGCGATCTATCCCAGATAATCCTTGAGACACCAACAGGGAAACTCATCATCGCGCCCTACGATGATCTCTCCCTCTGCATTCTTGCAAAGTCTGACGCCAACCTGGGTTTGATCCGGCTCTCGATACGAGGGATACAGAAGAACCCGGGGTGAGCGAAGGGGCAGTACACCCCGCTCCCCCGGGTGAACCATTCCGGCGGTGCGCACGAGTCCTGGTTACGGCGGGTCTCGTGCGCATTCAATTTTGTCGTGTTGCAGGGCACAGGGCTACCCGCACCAAACAGTTGATAACTCCGCCCGCCGGAGTGGTCCTATGCAACCTTCCATCCAATCGAGGAGGATACCGGGGCAACCCGGCCGGGAACCCCCGTCTCGCGTGGTGATCGTTCCATGAAGTACTACCCGGTTCATACCGGATACCCATCCTATGCCGAGGTGAACCCGGCGATTGAGGCGGCCTTTGCCGAGCACGGGAGAGGCGGCGTCCAGATGCCGTCGAAGGTCTATGTGGCGCTCATCGAGAACGGTGATTTCCGGACGATGCCGGCATACCTCCCGGCCCAGAATATTGCCGGGGTAAAGATCGTCAACGTCCACCCGAACAATCGAATGAGAGGACTTCCCACCGTCATGGCACTCACCATCATCCTCGATGTGAAGACCGGTATCCCGACGGCGATCATCAACGCCACCGAACTTACCGCGCTACGCACCGGAGCGGGAGGTGCTATAGCGGCGAAATATCTTGTACCTCGTAAACCCGTCACTCTCGGCCTCGTGGGGGCGGGACGGCAGGCGGAAGCGCAGGTCGAGGCAACGGCTACCGCGCTTGAGATCGATGAGATCCGGGTCTGGAGCCGGGCCCAGAAGAGTGCAGAGGCGTTTGCATCGCGATACTCCGC
>Ga0172382_10013137_pt1 | contig 10702 bp, 7 predicted proteins | sample Leawel138RmetaG_FD_122245 | JGI IMG/M metagenome (GOLD analysis project Ga0172382, IMG submission 122245) | Leachate microbial communities from a municipal landfill in Southern Ontario, Canada - Leachate well 138R metaG | ecosystem: Engineered > Solid waste > Landfill > Unclassified | place...
CAAATCAGTAAATTAATTCTATGCAATATAATATACAAGAGATAGAGACTGTATTGGGTGTTCCGGTTAGCAAGCAGCGATCAGATAAAATAACGATTTTGTTGACTGATAGTCGGCAGCTGACACTGCCGGCTGAGACACTTTTTTTCGCACTTGAGACAAAAAGTAATGATGCCCATATTTTTGTAAGTGAACTGTATGAAAAGGGTGTGCGTAATTTTGTTGTATCTAAAATTTTACCAGGATGGGCGGATTTCTCTGATGCTAATTTTCTGAAAGTGAAAAATAGCTTGTCGGCATTACAAAAGCTTGTGATTTATCACAGGAGAAAATTCAATATACCTATCATTGGAATTACTGGCAGTAACGGTAAAACTATTGTAAAAGAATGGCTTTACCAGATACTGGATAAGAATTATAATATTACCCGTTCACCCAGGAGTTACAATTCACAGATTGGTGTGCCGCTCTCGGTTTGGCAATTAGATGATGAGGCGGAGTTGGGTATTTTTGAAGCGGGTATATCGATGCCGGAGGAGATGGGGAAACTCGAACCGGTTATCCGTCCTACTATCGGGATATTGACAAAAATAGGAGAGGCTCATCAGGAAAATTTTGCCTCTTTGCAGCAGAAGATCATGGAAAAACTGGAACTTTTTGTCAATTGTGATCTATTTATTTTTGATGAGGATAACCATTTGGTGTCCGAATGTGTGGATCAGATGGTACTTTCGCAGAAGACTTTTACCTGGTCAAGAAAAAACAGGGACGCGCATTTGTATATCTCTGCTGTAAAAAAGAAAGGAGAGAATACAGTGATCAACTATTCATTACTCGATTTTGATGACTCCTTCACCATCCCCTTCACCGATGAAGCTTCAATTGAGAATGCCATCAGTTGTCTCGCTGTTGCACTTTATCTGCATGTCTCGCCCGCTGATATTTCCTCCAGGATGGCTATTCTTGAGCCGGTGGCTATGCGACTGGATGTTCGTAAAGGGAAAGAGAATTCTATTATTATCAATGACACCTATAACTCCGATATCAATTCCATTAAAATTGCGCTTGATTTCCAACAGCAACGTAAGGTTGACCGGCATTTGAAGAAGACTTTAATCCTCTCTGATATTCTTCAGACAGGAACTCCCCCCGGAACTCTCTATAAAAAAGTGGCGGGGATGATAGAGCAAAGTGGTGTGGAAAAGTTGATAGGTATAGGCCGGGATATCACTGCCTATCAGGATCTGTTTTCAATACAGGAGAAATCTTTTTACTTGACAACGGATCAGTTCATCTCTTCGGACGAATGGAAAAATTTCAATCATGAATTAATCTTGTTGAAAGGAGCGCGGAGATATCATTTTGAACAGATCGGTGCTCTTATTGAGGAGCGTATACACGAGACAGTGCTGGAAGTAGATTTGGATGCATTGGTACATAATTTCAATTTTTATAAATCGCGTTTGCTACCAGATGTGAAACTGGTTTGCATGGTGAAAGCCAACGGGTATGGCGCAGGTGCTGTGGAGATTGCCAAGACACTTCAATACCATCGTTGTGATTATCTGGCAGTAGCTGTGGCAGAGGAGGGGATTCAGCTTAGGAAAGAGGGGATTTCATTGCCATTGATTGTGTTAAATCCTGAAGTGAACGGTTTTGAAGAGCTCTTCACTGCAAGTCTGGAACCGGAGATCTACAATTTTAGAATTTTGGAAACATTTATCAAGGAATCGGAACGAAGAGGAATTACAGACTACCCGATTCATTTGAAGATTGATACTGGTATGCATCGGTTGGGATTTCTTCCGGAACAGATCCCGGAGATGATATCGTTACTTAAGAAGCAAAAAGGTTTGAAAATTCGCTCTCTCTTCTCTCACCTATCGGCAAGCGAAAGTTGGCATTTTGATGACTTTACGCATCGTCAGATGGAGATATTCAGGGAAGTGGCAGTAGAAATTGAGAAGGCGTTCAGTTATCCCATTTATAAACATATACTCAATTCGGCAGGCATGGAACGTTTCCAGGATACTAAGTGGGACATGGCTCGTTTGGGAATCGGATTATATGGCGTCAGTGCAACTGGTTTACCGGGACTTAAGAATGTCTGTACATTGAAAACGACTATCTTACAAATAAAGGTTGTCTCCTCAAACGAAACTATTGGTTACGGGAGAAGGGAAAAACTGGATCATGATGCCCGTATTGCTACGATACGTTTTGGTTATGCGGATGGATTGGATCGACAATTCGGAAACCGAAAGGGGAAAGTGCTTATTAACGGACAATTCGCGCCTATTGTAGGGAATGTCTGTATGGACCTTTGTATGGTGGATGTAACTGATATTGAAGTAGAAGAGGGGGATGCGGTTGTTTTATTTGGTGGAGAGTTGTCTGTTGTGGAGCTTGCGGAAAGTATTGGTACTATCCCCTATGAGATATTGACATCTATTTCTCCAAGGGTAAAACGGGTGTATATTAAAGAGTAAAGAGTAAAGAATAAAGAGTAAAGAGTAAAGAGTGTGACGGCTGTTGAAATTTCTCCAATCCCTCTAAGATTCTTAACTTAAGACTACTAATTATAACTGGATTGGTATTTTCGCAAATAAAAATATCCCGGCCAATTGCCGGGATATTTTTATTTGTTGTGATATTCTATCTTAGTCAACGAAGAAGATAGCAACACGGTTAAAGTTGTTTTCTGCATATGGCTGTTCGGTATCACCCTTCCAGTCGATAGAGATACGATCACTATTGATTCCGTGGTCTTTGGTGAGTGCATCGGCAACCGCTCTTGCACGTTTTTCAGAAAGAGCCAAATTGTATGCGGGAGTACCAGTTTGTCTGTCGGCGTAAGCTACGATATTTACTTTCGCATTCGGGTTCGCCTTCATGTATTCAGCAGTGTTGTAGACACTTACTTGCTGGCCTCTGTCAATCTTCGCAGAATTGATGCGGAACAATACCACGTTAGGAACGTATACGGCTTCTTCAACAACAGTTGGTCGAACTTCAGGACAATCCGGACAACTTTCCGGTCTCAGTCTCAATTGTTCGTTTTCAGCACGCAGTCTGTTGATTTGGCTGTTCAAGTCGTTGATCAGGTTGTAATCCATCAGTTCGGCAGGAGTGAAGTCTTGTTTTCCACCAAGGCCGAATTTGATACCTGCGGTACCGGTGAAGAGATTGTCATAGTTATATTCTCCGACCGCATTTCCATCGAAAGTGTCTTGCAAAATTCTCCAACCCAGTTCGAGGAAGAGAGATACGCTTTTGGAGAGCTGGAAATTGTTGATCAAACCAACATTGTAAGTCAATGACTGATTCTGGCCTTTGAATAAATCGCCATCAGGATTGGGCTTTTTCCAATCTTTGTCCAATCCGTACATGTAACCGATACCTAGGTAAGGCACTAAACTGTAAACCCTGTCAGGATTATAGCTGCCCCAGGCATTGATGATATTATACATTAGGTCTATATGACCGCCTACCGAGTTGTGTTCAGGAGTTGCGTCAATAGCCACGTGTTTCAGGTGAGCACCTTCAATGACTACACGGGCGCCCCAGTTAGGAGAGTTCCAACGTCCGACCTCAAGTTGTCCGTTCCATCCCAGGCGATCACCGATTTTTGCTCCGGCATCACTTTCGCCCTTCGTCATGTAAAGGTTGGTTCCACCGCCAAGACCTATATACCAATTATCACTTCCTTTGTTCTTCAGATACACTGTACCATGAGAAACGTTTTGTACTTCTTGTGCACTTATGCTGAAAGCAATAAGTGCTGAGAATAAAAGTAAACCAAACTTTTTCATAAATTTAAATTCTAATTAAACATTTTATTACAATAACTCGATATTATTTCTGACGTTTATTTACTTGTGTGTTATACACTGAGCACAGTTTTCACTCTTTTTATGTATAACATCCCCATTAGAATAATGTTCATCGAAGCCAATTCATTCTTACTTCGGATCACAAATATAAAACTTAATTTTTACATATGGTCTATTTTTGTGTAAAAAATCACCAAAAAACATGATGATAAGGGCGTCTTAAGCCATTTTCTTTCCTTTTCTCAAACAAATTAGAATCTGGGCTTAACCGAGATAAGTTTTCAATAATTTGCTTCTGGAATCTTGTCTGAGTCTGCGTATGGCTTTCTCTTTGATCTGGCGGACACGTTCACGTGTCAACTGGAATTTATCCCCGATCTCTTCAAGAGTCATTTCCTGACATCCAATGCCGAAAAACATTTTAATGATATCGCTTTCCCTTTCGGTAAGTGTGGAGAGTGCCCTGTCAATCTCCTTCTGGAGTGATTCGTTAATTAGTGTGCGGTCAGCAACCGGTGCGTCATCGTTCACCAATACATCCAACAGGCTATTGTCTTCACCTTCCACAAAAGGAGCGTCCATAGAGATATGGCGACCCGACACTTTGAGTGAATCGGTTACTTTTTCTACTGACAAATCCAGTTCCAGAGCCAATTCTTCAGCGGAAGGCCTCCGTTCATTCTCTTGTTCAAATTTTTGAAAAGCCTTGCTTATTTTATTGAGTGATCCTACCTGGTTTAATGGTAACCTGACAATTCTAGACTGTTCGGCTAGTGCTTGCAGGATTGACTGACGAATCCACCAAACGGCATAACTGATAAATTTAAAACCTCTGGTTTCATCGAACTTTTCGGCCGCTTTAATCAAACCGAGATTACCCTCATTGATCAAGTCGGGTAAACTCAATCCTTGGTTTTGATATTGTTTGGCTACCGATACCACAAAACGGAGATTGGCTCTGGTGAGTTTTTCCAGTGCCTGGCGATCACCTCTTTTAATGGCTTGTGCCAATTCGACCTCTTCCTCCACGGTGATCAGGTCTTCACGGCCGATCTCTTGGAGGTATTTGTCCAAAGAAGCGCTTTCCCGGTTTGTGATTGATTTTGTAATCTTTAATTGTCTCATTTATAATTAATCCTTACTAAGTTGGCTTGTGATCTATTATTTCGGGGTGCAAAAGTACAAAATATTTCTGACATTGAACTAAACAGCCCTCTCAATAAACTATAACAAAGGAATCTGGTGTGATACCCTATTCCTTTGTTATAAAACACGAATGACCACTTTTTTGTTACTTAAAAAGTCGAGATTAACTTTTATTAGTAGGCATTCATCGGTTGTTTGTCAAATCAATGGCGATATATTGCGTTCTTCCGTTCGGGTAAAAGCCTGCTACGAGCAACACTTTATCCTGGTTATTATTGGTGGCTGCTACAATGTTAGCTATATCACTCTCACTGTTGACGGGAGTATTGTTGATCCTCATGATGATAAATCCTTTGTTGATCCCCTCTTTCCTGAAAAGTCCGCTGCTTTCCACACTTTCCACCTCAATCCCGCCGGAGATACCCAGTGATTTTTTTCTCTCATCAGGTATTTCCTTAAATTTGGCACCCAAAGAACTCACCGCACTTGAAGCTTTCGTTATTTCGGTATTTCCTTCATCGTTTGTCAACTCCACGTTGAATGATCTGCTGTTACCGCCACGGTCAACCTTTACGCTGATCTTGTCTCCAGGACGGTATCTATTCAGTTGACTTTGTAATTCTGCAAAATTGTGGATAGTCACATCGTTGATGGCGGTAATCACATCTCCCTTTTGGATGCCGGCGGCTTTGGCAGCACTACGATCACTGAAATCTTCTACCAAGACACCTTTGATTTGTGACAATTCACGTGCTTTTTCAGGATCCTGACGCCTGATATTTTCAATGTTGGGTGCCTGGATTCCCAGCAGGGCGCGCTGTACTGTTCCATATTCTTTCAGGTCGGCGGCTATCTTACCTGCGATGGAGATGGGTACGGCAAAGGCATACCCTGCGAAATTACCGGTCTGCGAGTAAATAGCGGTGTTGATACCTACCAGTTCCCCACGTGTATTCACCAACGCCCCGCCGCTATTTCCGGGGTTGACTGCCGCGTCGATCTGGATAAATGATTGGATTCCCAATCCACCTCCCATAACGTTACCTCTGTTCTTTGCACTCACGATGCCGGCAGTGACCGTAGAGGTCAGATTGAATGGGTTTCCTACAGCCAATACCCATTCCCCCACCCGCAGGGCGTCGGAGTTCCCGAATGTGAGATAGGGGAAGTCTTCTCCTTCAATCTTGAGTAGTGCAACATCGCTCATGCGGTCTGTCCCGACTACTTTGGCTTTGAATTCCCGGTTGTCATTTAGGGTGACAGATACTTCATTGGCTTTATCCACCACGTGATTGTTGGTGATAATGTACCCATCTTTGGAAATGATCACACCTGAACCGAATCCTACCTGTTCACGGGGTTGGGAAGGCATACGGTCTCCAAACCCGAAGAAGAAATCGAACGGATTGATGTATTGTTGTTGACTTATTGTGGTAGTTTTCACATGTACTACTCCGTCGACCGACTTGGCAGCTGCCTCTGTAAAATCGGGATAACCATCCGAAGTGGTGATGTTTGTAAGCACTACATTCTTGTCCTGCTCAAAGGAGTTGGCGTAAGCCTTGACCTCTTCTGAAATCCTTTCTCCTGATAACCCGGAGAATCTGTTATTTCCGTTGCTCTTGCTTATCACATTGTAACCCAATAAAGTGACAACTGAACTTACAATGGCTACTAATACGATGATGAATACGTTTTTACTACTTCCTGTGTTCATATTCTCTGATTGTTGGTTTTATCATTAATAACTATACTAATATAGTGAAAGTCGAAAGAGAAGTCAAACTTGTTTGAACTTATCTGAGACACATCCTATATTCTGCAAATATATGACAAATAATATGCGGTTTTTTTAGCTACAGATTGGCTTTTTAACACTTTTAACGCAAACGGGGAGTGATTAACCCGATTTAACCCTATTCGTTTCAGACAGAGCTGTTTTGACTGACAGATTGACGGGTTTACCTTTTCTTGTCTCTTATATGATCTCTCTTTATATCGGTTTTTAGTGGCTTTTATTTGTCATTCTTGTCATGTCTTTATTTACCTTCTCGACCTGTTCCGCTTGGCGGCATATCTCCTGAAGCAGGTGTTATTTAGAGGTTGGAAGATATCGTAAAAGGGGAGATTAATATGGTATTTTCCTGCACCAAAGAGGCGGCTGTTTAGGGTGATTATCCTCCATTGAACTACATATCTGATTACAAGAAGTAACAGGGAAAAAGCTGTCAGTATATGGTTGTCGGTTGTTATTCCCAATGCAATAACACAAATCGATGAGAGATAAAAAAGATATTTAGAGAGTGTTTCCAGTCCGAATAAACGGAAGAAAAATCCTTTGTAATACTGTTTTGAATAAAGATATCCTGACTTCAATGTACGCCACATGGAAAAGTGCTTCACACTGTCAGTTTCGGTCAAACTCTCCCTGGAAAGCACCACACCTATATTTTTTTCAGGAGCAATTCTGTTGATATAGAGGTCATCTTCTCCTCCTTCCAAATTCAATATGGAAGAGAAGCCCTTGTTCTTGAAAAAAAGCTCTTTTTTATAAGCCAGGTTACGACCAATCCCCATGAATGGTTTTCGCAGAATAGCCATGGAGAGAAATTTTAGATGATGAATGAGGTTATCATATAGCATAAAACCCCGTAATGCTGTTTTTGGAGAGATCTCTAACCGGCTGAGACCTAAAATAACCTCCTTGCCTTGTGTGAATTCTTTTCCATATTCTTTTATCCATTGTTTGGAGCAAGGCCTGCAATAGGCTTCGGTAAATAGCAAATAATCGTTTTTAGCTGCTTTGATACCCAGTGTGAGCGCCAGTTTCTTTTCATTGATACCGTCTGCCCCAGCCGGCACATAAGTGTGATAAAGCCGGGGGTATTTCTGCTCTGCAGCTTTCAGTACCATGTCGGTATCATCAGTAGATCCCCGGTTTACCACAATGACTTCAAAATTGGGATAATCTTGTTCAATGATGAATGGCAGGTTTCGTGCTAACTCCTCTGCGCTGTTTTTAGAAGTGACAATAACCGAGATAGCGGGCAACATTTCATCAGATACAGATGGCTCTTTTTGCTTTTTTTGATAGCTATAAGGTCGTTTATAGAAGAACAACCAAAAAAAGAGTTGTATCAGGAAGCAAAGCAATAATGTGCTTCCCAGTATCCATTCTGTCGGGGTGAGTTGATCGATTGTCATAATTTAAAGTTGATCGGAGAAGTAAGACAGAGGTAAGTCGCGACAGTTGTATCGGGATGCCATGACTTCTCCATATGCGCCGGCGGAGCGGATAGCGATAAGGTCTCCTCTGGCACTTTCGTTAAGCATGATCTGTTCAGCGAAGAGATCGCTCGATTCGCAGATAGGACCCACCACATCGTAGAGTGCCGGTTCTTTTTCGGAGGTGATATTCTCTATATGGTGAAAGGCCTGGTAGAGAGCCGGGCGTATAAGATCGGTCATTCCCGCATCCAGGATCAAGAATTTCTTTTGAATGCCCTTTTTTACGAAGAGCGCTCGTGATATGAGTGAGCCACAGGGAGCCACTACCGCGCGTCCCAGTTCGAAATGAAGCTCTTGATTTGACTGTAGTGGCAGGTTTTTCTCAAAGAGTCGGAAGTAGGATTCGAAGTCTGCCATCGGGATATGATTAGGATGTTGATAGTTTATTCCCAATCCTCCTCCTACATTGATAATAGGCAGTTTCACTCCCTGTGTGTGAAACCATTCCTGTAGTTCCTTCACTTTTACACAAAGATCTTCAAACGATTTGAGATCGGTGATTTGCGATCCGATATGGAAATGAATACCGGTTAGTTGAAGGTTTGACGATCCCCTCATCACTTCCAGTATCCGGGGAAGATCCTGCTCGTTGATGCCAAACTTATTTTCTGTCAGTCCGGTAGTGATATATTTGTGAGTGTGTGCATCGATATTCGGATTGATACGGAATGCCACCCTTGCCATTTTTCCCTTTGTGCCTGCCAATATGTTCAACACCTCCAGTTCGGGAATCGATTCAACATTAAAACAGAAGATATCGTTATCAAGCCCGATTAGAATTTCGCGGTCACTTTTTCCCACGCCGGCAAAAACGATCTTGTCCGGGGTGAATCCACATTCCAGCGCTGCCAATATTTCGTTGCCGCTCACGCAGTCGGCTCCAAACCCGAAAGAGGCGATCTCTCTCAAAATGCGCGGATTGGCATTCGCTTTCACTGCATAATGCACATGAAAAGGCTTCTTCCCGGTCTCTTTTTTGATTGTCTCGAGAGTAGCACGTAATAATTCTATATCGTAATAGTAAAATGGAGTGTTGAGTTGTTTGAACTTCTCAACGGGAAATATTCCTTTAATCATCCGTGTTAATTGTTAAAATTGGATTATTGAGGGAACCGCCTCGCGAGCCTCTTTTTGGGGTGCGTCGTTACCTAAACCACAAAATTACAATTTTCACCCCGATTTGCATGCATTTATATAGTTTTTCTTAAGGCCTCAACAAGATTATAGCCTCACTCTTCACTCTTATTCTTTATTCTTTCCTCTTTTGCTATAAAAGAATGCGCCAGTTGTAGTTTTTGCTCCACAGGTAGGGATGCGTCTATCCAGTGGATAACAAATCCGCGGCGCTCCATACCTCTAAACCATGTCATCTGTCTTTTTGCGAATTGATGGATGGCTATCTCTAATTGTCGAGACATCTCTTCGTAACTTAGACTGCCAATCACATGGAGCGTCACAAATTTATATTCCAATCCATAATAGATCAGCTCTTCGGGTGGAACTCCGGAATCGAGTATTTTTTCTATCTCCCCGATCATTCCCTCCTGAAGCCGGGCATGCAGGCGGGCGGTGATTTTTTTTCGCCGGAGTTCCCTGTCGATGTCAAGTCCCAAAATAATACTCTTTATGGGAGGAAATAGGGTGGTAGAATTCTCCTGTTCTAATTTGTACTTTTCTATTTCGATAGCCCGGATTGCTCTTTTTTTACTATCGGTATCGGTGGTGTTATGTAATGGGCGGTAGCTTTGCAAAATATTGGCCAACTCTTCGAGTGATTTTCCTTCCAACTCCGTTCTTAGTTTCGGGTTAGCCGGTACGTCGGGTAGGTTATAACCTTTTAGTACCGATTCGATGTAAAGTCCGGTACCACCGCAAAGAATGGGCGTTTTGTTACGGCTTAGGATATTGTTCTGGGCGCTATGAAAATCATGTTGATAGTCAAAAAGGGTGTATTTTTCACCCGGTTGACGGATGTTGATAAGGTGATAGGGGATAAAATTTCCCTTTATAGTGTATTCTGAAAGGTCTTTTCCTGTGCCAATATCCATCTGCTGATATATCTGGCGGGAGTCGGCGCTTATGACTTCGCCATCGAGGGTATAGGCCAATTGGGTTGCCAATGTGGTTTTTCCACTTGCGGTGGGACCCAGGATGGTGATTAATTTTTTCTTCTCCATATTACCAACTCCCCCCGGCACCTCCGCCGCCGAATCGTCCTCCACCTCCGCCGCCGAAACCGCCTGTTCCTCCGCCGCTCCAGCCGCTTCCGCTTCCAAATCCACCACTTCTTCGTCCACCTCCCATTGGTGGGAAAAAAATAGGAGGAGAATTTGTCCGATGACCGCCACCACCGATATGATGGTCTCCTCCTTTAGAAAAGATTGAGAGTAGCACAATAATAACGATAAATATAATAACGATCACGAAAAACGGAA
>Ga0172382_10013138_pt1 | contig 10701 bp, 8 predicted proteins | sample Leawel138RmetaG_FD_122245 | JGI IMG/M metagenome (GOLD analysis project Ga0172382, IMG submission 122245) | Leachate microbial communities from a municipal landfill in Southern Ontario, Canada - Leachate well 138R metaG | ecosystem: Engineered > Solid waste > Landfill > Unclassified | place...
AGCCGGTCACGTCGCCCACCACCGAGGTGTCCGAGGTGCGCGCGTTCGAACCCACGTCGCCCCACCACATCAGCGCGCCGCCGGTGCCGGCAAGGAACTGCGCGAAGGCGGTGGCATTGGCATCCGCGTTCACCTGGTCGGGCGGATAGGCATCGGCCTTGATCAGGTTGAACACGTCCTCGATCGCCTGCACCCAGGCCGGGCTGTTGACCAGCGGCTTCATCGTGTCCGGCTCGAACAGCCATGCGGGGTTGCCGGGGATCTTGGCATAGGGCGCCACCCGGTCGGCCAGGAAGTAGAAGCCGAAGCCGCCCCACTGATACTTGAGCGGATCGAGGAAGCCATAGGCCGGCAGCCCGGTCAGCGGATCGGTCTGGCCCTTGATCTTCACGGTCCAGTCGTCCATCGCCTCGTAGGTATCGGGAACCTCGGAATAACCCGTGGCCTCGGCGATGGCCGGATCGGTGAAGTAATCCTTGCGATAGGCAAGGGTGTGGCAGTCGCCATCGATGCTGACCCGGTAGGTCTTGCCGTCCCAGGTGCCGACCGGCGGCTTGAGATAGCCCACGAGGTCGTCGAGGTCGATGAGCTCGGCCACCCAGTCCGGCATCTCGTCCAGCAGCCCGCGCCCGGCGGTATCGCCCTCGAACGGGGCGCCCATCTCGAGCATGTCGAAATCGACGGTGCCGGTGGCGATCGACTGCTGGAGCCGGGCGTTGAAATCGGCCTGCGCGAGGTCGATCCAGTTGATCTTGGCGCCAGTATATTCCTCCCAGGGGGCAAGGAAGCCGCGGAACAGGAAGTTGTGCAGGTTCTGGTTGTTCAGCCCCATGAACGACAGCTCGACCCCGGCGAACTCGCCCGGCTCGACCGTGGCCTTGGTGCCGCCGAGGGTGAGCTCGCCGACCTTGCGCCAGTCGGCATCGGTCGGGCTGCCCATGCCCACGCCGGGGATCTGCAGGATCTGCGCGCGCAGGTCGGCATCCTGCGCGGCGGCCGCGCCGGGCAGCGCCCCGCCCATGGCCACGACCCCGCCGGCGGCGGCCGCGCTCTGGAGCAGCCGGCGCCGGGTCAGCCCGGCCCGGACGATGGCATTGTAATGTTCGACTTTCATCTGGTTCCTCCCGCGTGACGCGCTGCCGGCCACACCGGCAGGTCCGCGCTGCGGGCGCGGGGCGGGCCGGCTGCGGCCTTGACGCCTTTCCCGGCCTTCGGCCGATTGCAGGCAGCTTCCCCACTCGCCCGTCACGAGTCAAGCTCTGACATGTCAGCGCGGATCGTGAGTCGGTAGACAGACCGCCGGGGCTGGGCTAGGGAATCCGCCAGCAGGGAGCGAGGGTTCGATGGCAGAGGTGAAGATCGGCGGCCTGCGCAAGTCCTATGGCGCGGTCGAGGTGCTGCACGGACTCGATATCGACATTGCCGACGGGCAGTTCGTGGTGCTGGTCGGCCCCTCCGGCTGCGGCAAGTCCACGCTCTTGCGCATGATCGCCGGGCTCGAGGGCGTGACCGAGGGCACGATCGCCATTGGCGCGCGGGTGGTGAACAACCTGCCGCCCAGCCAGCGCGACATCGCCATGGTGTTCCAGAACTACGCGCTCTATCCCCACAAGACCGTGGCCGCCAACATGGGCTTCGCGCTGAAGATGGCCCGCATGGCCCGGCCCGAGATCGAGGCGCGGGTGACGCGGGCTGCGGAGATCCTCGGTCTCACGCCCTATCTCGGCCGCTACCCGCGCGAACTCTCGGGCGGCCAGCGCCAGCGGGTCGCCATGGGCCGCGCCATCGTCCGCGACCCGCAGGTGTTCCTGTTCGACGAGCCCCTGTCGAATCTCGACGCCAAGCTGCGGGTGCAGATGCGCACCGAGATCCGCGAGCTGCACCAGCGCCTGAAGGTGACGACGATCTACGTCACCCACGACCAGATCGAGGCCATGACCATGGCCGACCGGATCGTGGTCATGGATGCCGGCCATGTCGCGCAGATGGGCGCGCCGCTCGAACTCTACGACCGCCCGGCCAATGTGTTCGTCGCGGGCTTCATCGGCAGCCCGGCGATGAACCTGGTCGAGGGGGTGGTCGAGGGCGATGCGGTGGTCGCGGGCGGGCTGCGGCTGCCGCTAGCGGGTGCCCGGGCCGGCGAGGGGCAGCGCGTCGTCTGGGGGGTGCGGCCCGAACATCTGGCGATCGCCGGCGAGGGCATCCCGGTACAGATCACCGTGGTCGAGCCCACCGGCTCGGAGATCCATGTCAACGCCCGCGCCGGCGAGCAGGGCATCGTCGCCGTGTTCCGCGAGCGGCACGACTTCGCCCCGGGGCAGGAGATCACCCTCGCGCCGCTGCCCGGCCTCGTGCATCTGTTCGACGCCGCCAGCGGCGCGCGTATCTGAAACCTCGGGGGAGAGAGAGAACCATGCTCAAGGGAATCGACAGCCGCCTCGGCGCCGAGGTGCTCTATGTGCTGGCGGCGATGGGCCATGGCGACACGCTGGTGATCGCCGACACCAACTTCCCTTCCGATTCGGTCGCCCGCGCCACCGTGCACGGCGAGCTTCTGCGGATCGGCAATGTCACCGCCGCCCAGGCGGTCGAGGCGGTGCTGTCGCTGATGCCGCTCGATACCTTCGTCGACGATTTCGCCGCCCGCATGGAGATCGTGGACGAGCCCGACACCATCCCCCCGGTGCAGCAGGAGGTGCAGGCCGCCATCGACGCCGCCGAGGGCCGGCCGCGGCCCATGGTCTCGATCGAGCGGTTCGATTTCTACGACCGCGCCCGCGATGCCTATGCGGTGATCCAGACCGGCGAGCGGCGCTTCTACGGCTGCTTCATCCTGCGCAAGGGCGTCATCGGGCCGGAGGCATAGGCGTGGCGCGGCCGGTCGTCATCCTCGGCGTGTTCGTCGCCGATACCGCCTATCGCGCCGCCCGGATGCCGAGGCTGGGCGAGACCGTGCTCGGCCGCAGCTTCGTGCTCGGCCCCGGCGGCAAGGGCTCGAACCAGGCGGTGGCGGCGGCGCGCGCCGGGGCGGATGTGCATTTCATCACCCGGCTCGGCACCGACGATTTCGCCGCGCTGGCCCGCGCGACCTGGGCCGGGGCCGGGGTCACCCCGGTCATCACCGAGGATCCCGACAGCTACACCGGCGCCGCCTTCATCTTCATCGAGGACGCCACCGGCAACAACGCCATCATCATCTCGCCCGGCGCCGCGGCGCGGATCTCGCCCGCCGATATCGACGCCAATGCCGGGCTGATCCGCGGCGCGGGGGTGTTCGTCACCCAGCTCGAACAGCCGCTCGACGCCGCGATGCGGGCCCTGCAGATCGCGCGCGCGGCCGGGGTGACGACGATCCTCAACCCGGCGCCGGCGGCGGAACTGCCCGAGGGGATGCTGGCGCTGTGCGACCTCGTGACCCCGAACGAGAGCGAGGCCGAATCGCTCACGGGCCTGCCGGTGACCTCGGTGCCCGGGGCCGAGGCCGCGGCCCGGGCGCTGGTCGCGCAGGGCGCCGGCGCCGCGATCGTGACCCTGGGCGAGAACGGCGCCCTGTGGTGCGACGGCGGCACGGCGGTGCATGTGCCCGCCTTCCACGCCGGCCCGGTGGCCGAGACCACCGGCGCCGGCGATGCCTTCAACGGCGCGCTCGCGGCCGCGCTGGCCGAGGGGCTGGACCCGGTCGCCGCCACCCGCTTCGGCGCCGCCTGCGCCGCGATCTCGGTCACCCGCCCCGGCACCGCGCCCTCGATGCCCGCCCGGGCCGAGATCGAGGCGCTGCTGGCAGGGGGCTGAACCCGCTCCTTCATCCTTGCGGAAATACTCCGGGGTGAGCGCCGCAGGCGCGAGGGGCAGAGCCCCTCACAGCTCGGCCTCGACCCGGTGCCCGGGCGCAAAGACCAGATCGACCCGCGTCACCGGCACCGTCCCGGCCCAGGTCCGCCGCCGCGCCGCCAGCAGCGGCGTGCCGGGCGGGCAGGCGAAATGCCCGGCCAGATCGCCGGCCGGCCGGGCGCTCAGCGCGTAATCCCCGCGCGTGAACGGGGCATGGCCGACCAGCCATTCGTTGGCGCTCACCGCCTCCAGATCCACCTCGCGAATCCCCGGCGCGGCGGCGAGGTTCACCCAGCGGTCCTCATGGGCATGGGTGCGGCCATCGGCCAGATGCAGCGCCGCCAGATGCAGATGCGGCCCGGGGCCGAAGCCGCAGTCGGGCGGCGCCGGCCCCTCCCCGCGCGCGAGCAGGCGGTGGGCGTAGATGCCGCCCGCAGCCTCGATCCCGGCGCGGATCACCGGGATGGTCAGCACCGCGCGGCGCACCGGATTCTCGGTCACATGGCTGCCGGCGCGGCGGCGGCGCTCGATCAGGCCGGAATCGGCCAGGGATTGCAGCGCCCGGTTCACCGTCGCCCGGGCGACGCCGAATTCGCGCGCGAGGTCGGCCTCGTTCGGGAGCCGTGCCCCGGGCGGCCAGATGCGGGCGCGGATGCGGCGCAGCACCTCGGCCTCGATATCCTGCCAGCCGGTCAGAGCGCGGCCCGCAGCGGCGCCACCGCGCGCGCATGGGCGGGGATGATCGCCTCGCGCCCGACATGGCGGCCGTCCCGCACCAGATGCCGCCCGGCCGACCAGACCTCGCGCACCATCGCCCGGCCGCCGGCAAAGACGAAGGTATCGAGGACCGGGTCGCCCTCGAGCCCGGCCAGATCGGGATGATCCATGTCGAGCGCCAGCAGGTCGGCCCATGCGCCGGCGCGGATCGCGCCGCTGTCGCGGCCGGCCGCCTGGGCGCCGCCGGTGCAGGCGGCCTCGAACAGCCGCCGGCCGGTGGATTGCGCGGCGGTGGCGAGCACCGCGCGGCTGCGGTCGCGCAGGCGCTGGGAATGCTCGAGCTGGCGCAGCTCCCCGGCCAGCGAGATCCGCAGGTTACTGTCCGAGCCGATGCCGATCCGCCCGCCGGCGCCCAGATAGCGCACCCCGTCGAAGATCCCGTCGCCGAGGTTGGCCTCGGTCACCGGGCACAGCCCCGCCACGGCGCCCGATCCGGCCAGCGCCACGGTCTCGTCCGCGGTCATCTGCGTGGCATGGATCGCGCACCAGCGGGCGGGGGCGTCCACATGGTCGAGGAACCATTCCACCGGCCGGGCGCCGAGCGCGGCCTGCACCTCCTCGACCTCGGCCTGCTGTTCGGCGAGATGGACATGCAGCGGCCCGGGCAGGGCGGCGATCCAGCCGAGCGCATCGGGCGCCACCGCGCGCAGGGAATGCGGCGCGGCGCCGAGCACATGGTCGGGCGGCAGCGGGGCCATGGCCCGGGCCGCGGCCTCGTGCAGGCGCAGGAACATGTCGCGGTCGGTGCCGAACCGCCGCTGCCCCGGCCCGAGCGGGCGCGAGTCGCAGCCGCCGAACTGGTAATGCACCGGCAGCAGCGTGAGGCCGATGCCGCTCTCCTCCGCCGCGGCGGCGATCCGCGCCGCCATTTCCGCAATGTCGTCATGGGGCTGCCCGTCGGGGCGGTGGTGGAGATAGTGGAACTCGACGCTGGCGCCGAACCCGGCCTCGAGCATCTCCATCTGCACGAAGGCGGTGATCGCCTGCACCTGCTCCGGGGTCAGCGCCTCGAGAAAGCGATACATGAGCTGCCGCCAGGTCCAGAAGGAATCGCGCGGCGCGGGCCCGCGCCCCTCGGTCAGCCCGGCCATGGCGCGCTGGAAGGCATGGGAATGCAGGTTCGCCGGCGCCGGCAGCAGGCAGCCGACCCGCATCGTCGCCGCGGCCGTGCCGTCGGTCCGGGCGATGCGCCCGTCCGCGCCGATGGCCACGGTCACGTCGCGCGCCCAGCCCGCGGGCAGCAGCGCCCGTTCCGCCCGGATGACCTGCATCGCACACCTCTTGACGCGGGAATATGTCTAGACATAATAGCGCCAATCCCGATCAAGGCAAGGCACTCTCCGATGATCCTGCGCAATGCCCGCATCTGGTCCGGCCCGGGCGAGGAAGCGCGCCCCGGCACGATCGCCATCGCCGGCGACCGGATCGTGGCGGCGCATGAGGCGGCGGGCGAGGAGATCGACCTCGGCGGCCGGCTGGTGACGCCGGCGCTGATCGACTGCCATACCCATCTGGTCCACGGCGGCCACCGCGCCGGCGAATGGGCGCTGCGCATGGCCGGCGCCGGCTACGAGGAGATCGCGCGCGCCGGCGGCGGCATCATCTCGACCGTGGCCGCGACCCGCGCCGCCACCGAGGACGAGCTGCTGGCCTCTGCGCTGCCGCGCCTCGACCGGCTGCTCGCCGACGGGCTGGGCACGGTCGAGGTGAAGTCCGGTTACGGGCTCGAGCCCGGGACCGAGCTGCGGATGCTGCGGGTCGCCCGCCGGCTGGCCGACCTGCGCCCGGTGACGGTCAGGACCAGCTACCTTGCCGCCCATGCGGTGCCGCCGGAATACCGCGGCCGGCCGGGCGACTACCTGGACGCGGTGGTGCTGCCGACGCTCGCCCGGGCCCATGCGGAAGGGCTGGTCGATGCGGTCGACGGATTCTGCGAGGGGATCGCGTTCTCTGTCAATGAGATGGAGCGCGTGTTTCAAGCAGCGCATGAACTCGGCCTGCCGGTGAAGCTGCATGCCGAGCAGCTCTCGCATCTGGGCGGCGCGCAGCTTGCGGCCCGCCACGGGGCGCTGTCGGCCGATCATCTCGAACATGCCACCGCAGCCGATGCCGGCGCCATGGCTGCTGCCGGCACGGTGGCGGTGCTGCTGCCCGGCGCCTTCTATGCGCTGCGCGAGACCCGGGTCCCGCCGGTGGCGGCGTTTCGCGAGCATGGGGTGCGGATGGCGGTGGCGACCGATCTCAATCCCGGCACCTCGCCGCTGCATTCGCTGCTGCTGGCGATGAACATGGCCTGCACCCTGTTCGGGCTGACCGCCGAAGAGGCGATGGCCGGCGCCACCACCCATGCCGCTGCGGCGCTGGGACTGCCCGACCGCGGCCGGATCGCGCCGGGGCTGCGCGCCGATCTCGCGGTCTGGGATGCCGCGGATCCGGCGCATCTGATCTACCGCATCGGCCTTGCGCCGCTGCATCTGCGCATCATCGGAGGACGGACATGCTGACCCTCACCCCCGGCGCGGCCACGCTCGCCGATCTCGAACGGCTGTGGCGCGAGGGGCTGCCCGGCCGCCTTGACCCGGCCGCCCGCCCGGGGGTCGAGGAGGCGGCGGCGCGCATCGCCGCGGCCGCCGGCGGCGCCGCGGCGGTTTACGGTGTCAATACCGGCTTCGGCAAGCTCGCGAGCGTGAAGATCGACCCGGAAGATACCGCTAAACTTCAGGAAAACCTGATCCTGTCGCATTGCTGCGGCGTGGGCGAGCCGCTCGACGATGCCACGGTGCGGCTGATGATGGCGCTGAAGCTGCTGTCGCTCGGCCGCGGCGCCTCGGGGGTGCGCTGGGAGGTGGTGGCGCTGATCGAGGCCATGCTCGCGCAAGGCGTGACCCCGGTGATCCCGGCGCCGGGGTCGGTCGGCGCCTCGGGCGAGCTGGCGCCGCTGGCGCATATGACCGCAGTGATGCTCGGGCGCGGCGAGGCCCGCCACGCGGGCCGCCTGCTGCCGGGGGGCGAGGCCCTGCGCGCCGCCGGCCTCGCCCCGGTCACGCTCGGCCCCAAGGAGGGGCTCGCGCTCATCAACGGCACCCAGTTCTCGACCGCCTGCGCCCTTGCCGGCCTGTTCGAGGCACGGCGCGCCGGCGAGACCGCGGTGGTGGTGTCGTGTCTCTCGACCGATGCGATCATGGGCTCGACCGCGCCGCTGCATCCCGGGATCCACGAATTGCGCGGCCATCCCGGCCAGATCCGGGTCGCGGCGCGGATGCGGGCGCTGATGGCGGGCTCGCAGATCCGCGAGAGCCACCGCGAGGGCGATGCACGGGTGCAGGATCCCTATTGCATCCGCTGCCAGCCGCAGGTGACCGGCGCCGCGCTCGACCTGCTCGACGCCGCCGGCCGGACGCTCGAGATCGAGGCCAATGCGGTCACCGACAATCCGCTGGTGCTCGGGGATGCGATCGTCTCGGGCGGCAATTTCCACGCCGAGCCGGTGGCCTTCGCGGCCGACATGATCGCGCTGGCGCTGGCTGAGATCGGCGCCATCGCCCAGCGGCGGGTGGCGCTGATGGTGGACCCGGCGCTGTCCTTCGACCTGCCGCCGTTCCTGACCCCGGCGCCGGGGCTGAACTCGGGCCTGATGATCGCCGAGGTGACCAGCGCCGCATTGATGAGCGAGAACAAGCATCTCGCCCATCCCTGCTCGATCGATTCGACCCCCACCAGCGCCAATCAGGAGGATCACGTCAGCATGGCCGCCCATGGCGCCCACCGGCTGCGGCGCATGGCCGCCAACCTGTTCCACATCATCGGCATCGAGGCGCTCTGTGCCGCGCAGGGGGTGGAGTTCCGCGCCCCGCTGGCCACCTCGCCGGCCCTTGCCCGGGTCGCGGCCCGGCTGCGGCAGGAGGTGCCGCCCCTGCAGGAGGACCGCTACATGGCCCCCGACCTTGCCGCTGCCGCGGCCCTCGTCGCCTCGGGCGCGCTGCTGGAGGCGGCGCGATGACCCCCGTCGAGGTGATCCCGGGTGACAGCCCCGTCATCCTCGGCCAGCCGCATGTCGGCACCTTCGTGCCCGGTGACATCCGCGCCGCGCTCAATCCGCGCGGGCGCGAACTGGCCGATACCGACTGGCATGTGGACCGGCTTTATGACGGGCTCCTGCCCGGGGCCACGGTGGTGCGCGCGACCTTCCACCGCTATGTGATCGACGCCAACCGCGGCCCGGACGACGCCAGCCTCTACCCGGGGCAGAACACCACCGGCCTGGTGCCGCTGACCGATTTCGACGGCGCGCCGATCTGGAGCCGTCCGCCGGGGCCCGACGAGGTGGCGGCCCGGCTTGCGGCCTTCCACGCCCCCTATCACGCGGCGCTGGCCGCCGAGATCGAACGGGTGCGCGCCCGCCACGGCATCGCGATCCTCTGGGACTGCCATTCGATCCGCTCGCGGATCCCGTTCCTGTTCGACGGGGTGCTGCCCGATATCAACATCGGCACCAGTCTCGGCGCCAGTTGCGACCCGCGGCTCGAGGCGGCGGTGCTGCGGATCGCGCAGGGCTCGGGCCTGACCCATGTGCTCAACGGCCGTTTCAGGGGCGGCTGGACCACCCGCCACTATGGCCGCCCGGAAACCGGCATCCATGCGATCCAGATGGAGGTCGCGCAATCCGCCTATCTCGAGGCCGAGGCCCCGCCCTGGGAGCCGGGCGGCCCGCGCCGCACGGCCTTGCGCACGACCCTGGCCGCGATGCTGAGCGAAATCAATGCCCTCTCACCCGAACTGAAGGTGACGCCATGACCGACCCCCGCCACAATGCCCGCGTGGTCAAGCCCGCCACCGGCACGACCCGCAGCGCGAAAAGCTGGCAGACCGAGGCGGCGCTGCGGATGCTCATGAACAACCTGCACCCGGATGTGGCCGAGAACCCGCAGGAGCTGGTGGTCTACGGCGGCATCGGCCGCGCCGCCCGCACCTGGGCGGATTTCGACCGGATCGTGGCGGCGCTGACCGATCTCGAGGAGGACGAGACCCTGCTGGTGCAGTCGGGCCGGCCGGCGGGCATCTTCCGCACCCATGCCGACGCGCCGCGGGTGCTGATCGCCAATTCCAATCTGGTGCCGCACTGGGCCAACTGGGCCCATTTCAACGAGCTCGATCGCAAGGGCCTGATGATGTATGGCCAGATGACCGCCGGCTCGTGGATCTACATCGGCACCCAGGGGATCGTGCAGGGCACCTACGAGACCTTCGCCGAGGCCGGCCGCCAGCATTACGGCGGCGACCTGAGCGGAAGATGGGTGCTGACCGGCGGCCTTGGCGGCATGGGCGGGGCGCAGCCGCTGGCGGCGGTGATGGCGGGCGCGTCCTGCCTTGCGGTCGAGGTCGACGAGAGCCGCATCGACTTCCGGCTGCGCACGAAATATCTCGACGCCAGGGCGCACACGCTCGACGAGGCGCTGGCGCTGATCGCCGGCTGGACCGCGCGGGGCGAGGCGAAATCGGTGGGCCTGCTGGGCAATGCCGCCGAGGTGTTTCCCGAACTGTTCGCGCGGATGCAGGCCGGCGGCCTGCGCCCCGACATCGTCACCGACCAGACCTCGGCCCATGACCCGGTGCATGGCTACTGCCCGGCCGGCTGGAGCGTGGCCGAATGGCGCGCGGCGCAGGACAGCGACCCGGCCCGGGTCGAATCCGCCGCCCGCGCCGCGATGCGCACCCAGGTCGAGGCGATGGTCGCCTTCCACGACGCCGGAGTGCCCACGCTCGATTACGGCAACAACATCCGCCAGATGGCGCTGGAGGAAGGGTTCGAACGCGCCTTCGCCTTCCCGGGCTTCGTGCCGGCCTGTATCCGGCCGCTGTTCTGCCGCGGCGTGGGCCCGTTCCGCTGGGCCGCGCTCTCGGGCGACCCCGAGGATATCCGCAAGACCGATGCGGCGATGAAGCGGCTGTTTCCCGACAATGCCCATCTGCACCGCTGGCTCGACATGGCCGGCGAGCGGATCGCCTTCCAGGGCCTGCCGGCGCGGATCTGCTGGATCGGTCTGGGCGAGCGTCACCGCGCCGGGCTGATGTTCAACGAGATGGTGGCCTCGG
>Ga0172382_10013139_pt1 | contig 10701 bp, 8 predicted proteins | sample Leawel138RmetaG_FD_122245 | JGI IMG/M metagenome (GOLD analysis project Ga0172382, IMG submission 122245) | Leachate microbial communities from a municipal landfill in Southern Ontario, Canada - Leachate well 138R metaG | ecosystem: Engineered > Solid waste > Landfill > Unclassified | place...
AAAAATCGCTCGGAAAGCATCCGAAAACAATTTTTTTAAAGATCTATAAAAGCCTGATTTTAAACGGCCAAATCAATGAATTTCATTGATTTGGCCGTTTATTTTGCCTAAAAAATATATTTTTTATTAAAAAATCTAATTTTTTAAAATATTTTCAACCGACTTCAAAATTCCCTCTTCATCCAGTCCTGCATCAGACAAAACTTCTTCCCTAGTGCCGTGAGATAAAAACCTGTCCGGAAGACCGAGGTTTTTTACTTTCACCTGGAGATCATTGTTCAAAACGAATTCATCGACCGCGCTCCCCGCCCCTCCTTTGACGGCATTGTCTTCGACCGTGATGAAATAATCATTCTTCTCGGAAAGTTTTTTAAGCATCTCCTCGTCCAACGGTTTTATAAATCGCATATTTACCAAAGTGGCGTCCAATTTTTCCGCCGCTTTCCGGGAAACTTGGACCATCGCGCCGAAAGCCAGGATCGCAAGCCTCCGACCGGAAGATTTACCTTTTCTCAAAACCTCGGCCTTGCCTATTCTTATCGCTCTGGCCTTTTGCGAAAAATATTTTTCCGTTCCTTCCGATCTCGGATATCTGACCGCTGCCGGACCTCTGTGCCTTAGTCCGGATTGAAGCATCCCATAACATTCGTTTTCGTCCGCAGGCGCCATCACGACCATATTGGGAACGGCTCTCAGAAGAGAAAGATCGAAACTTCCCGCGTGAGTCGCTCCGTCCGGCCCCACTATTCCCGCCCGATCAATCGCAAAAAGAACATCCAGATCTTGAAGAGCCACGTCATGGATGAGCTGGTCCAAAGCGCGCTGCAAAAAAGTAGAATAAATCGCCACTACCGGCTTCTGGTCACGGACCGCCAGCCCCGCGGCCAAGGTTACCGCATGCTGTTCAGCGATTCCCACATCATGATAGCGATCGGGAAATTTTTCTCTGAATTTGGCCAGTCCGGAACCTTCGCACATCGCCGGAGTAATGGCATGGAGATTCTTGTATTTTTCCCCGGCCTTAAGAATCCAATCGGAAAAAACATCCGTATATCTGATTTTTCTTTCTCCGCCTCCGCTGGCCTTTCCCGTTATCGGATCAAAGGGCTTAGTGGCGTGAAGGGAGCAAACGTCTTTTTCAGCCGGAGCGTATCCTTTGCCCTTTTTAGTAATGACATGGAGGATTTTCGGGCCTTTCACTTCCTTGAGATTGGAAAGGATCTCGACAAGATTTTTTACGTCATGCCCGTCAATCGGACCGTAATAATCGAATCCCAGCTCTTCAAAAATGGTTCCCGGACTTATCATTCCCCTGGTACGGCTCTCGGCCTTTATGACAAATTCCTTTATGGAAGGAACATTTTCAAGTATTTTTCTTCCCTTATCTCTGAAATTCAGGTACGCGGGAGACGAAATGAGACGAGTCAGATATTTTTTCATACCCCCGACATTGGGAGAAATGGACATCTCGTTGTCATTAAGCACTATTAAAATATCCGCCTTTATATCCCCGGCATGATTGAGCGCCTCAAAAGCCATCCCTCCGGTCAGCGCCCCGTCTCCTATCACCGCCGTTATGCGCGGTTTTTTCTTTTTATTCCTGTTGGCAATGCTCATTCCCACCGCCGCACTGATCGAAGTACTGGAGTGCCCCACATCAAAGGTGTCATACTCGCTCTCTTCCCTTTTGGGAAAAGGCGCCAGTCCCCCTTTTTTTCTGATGGTATGAAATTTGTTTTTTCTTCCAGTCAAAATTTTGTGCGGATAGGTCTGGTGTCCCACGTCCCAGACAAGGAGATCCTTCGGAGTATCAAAGACCCGGTGCAAAGCCACCGTCAGCTCCACCACTCCCAGATTGGAACCGAAATGCCCGCCGGTTCTGGAAACGCCTTCAATCACAAAATCTCTCAGCTCATCGCATAGTTGGGGAAGCTTATCCTCCGGTATCTTTTTAAGATCCTGCGGGTTGTTTACGACATCTAACAGGTTTTTTTTGGATTTTCTCATGGAAATATCAATAAGTTTCTAAGCGCCGGGATAAAAAATGTTTTAAAAAAATTTTCAAATTATAAAATTATAATTTATTTCGGATTTCATGATTCGGATTTTTGATTTAGCATCCTATTCCACAGTAACGGATTTAGCCAAATTCCTCGGTTTGTCCACGTCATATCCCTTGGAAACTCCGACATAATAAGCCAGAAGCTGGAGAGGAACGACTGAAAGAAGCGGGGTGAGAATTTCAAGAGTCTTGGGTATATAGATGACATCGTCGGCCACTTTCTTAATTTCCTTGTCTCCCTGGGTGGCCACGGCGATTATCTTTCCTCCCCGCGCCTTGATCTCTTCCATTCCAGAAATATTTTTTTCATAGACGCTGTCTTTGGGAACGACGAATATGGAGGGAAAATCTTTGTCGATAAGAGCGATGGGTCCGTGCTTCATCTCTCCGGAAGGATAGCCTTCGGCGTGGACATAAGAAATCTCTTTTATCTTGAGAGCGCCCTCGTAAGCGATCGGGCAGTTGTACTTTCTTCCCAGATAGAGAAAATTACCATATTTTGAATATTTTTTGGCTATTTTTTTTATCGCTTTGGATTCTTTCAAAACTTTCTCTATAAGCTTGGGAATTTTCTCGAGATCTCCAGCGATCCTTTTTCCCATCACTAACGACATTTCCCTCTGCCTTCCCAGCTTCAGGGCCAGCATGGACAAAATGCTCAGCTGGGAAGTGAAGGCCTTGGTAGAAGCCACTCCTATTTCCGGACCGGCATGGTTATAAATCCCGGAATCGGTTTCTCTGGCGATAGTCGACCCGACAACGTTGACGATTCCCAAAACCAAAGCGCCCTTATTCTTGGCTTCCCTGATAGCCGCAAGCGTATCGGCTGTTTCTCCAGATTGGGAAATCGCCAGAACGGCGGTTCTTTTGTTAAGAATCGGCTTGCGATAACGGAATTCGCTGGCATACTCCACCTCGACCGGAACTCCGGCATATTCTTCCAGCATATATTCTCCGACCAGTCCGGCGTAATAAGAAGTTCCACAGGAAACTATTATTATCTTGTCGATCTTTTTCAACTCCTCTTCCACGTTCCTGAGCCCTCCCAGCCGTGCAACTCCCTCTTCGGCTACCAATCGTCCGCGGATCGCGTCCCTCACGGCTCCGGGCTGGTCGAAAATTTCCTTAAGCATAAAATGTTCAAATCCCTGCTTCTGAGCCTTATCAAAAGACCAGTCCACTTCCGATATTTTTTTCTTTATCGAATGATTCCTGACATTGGTTATTTCATATCCGTCTTTGCCCACTACTGCCAGTTCCCCGTCTTCCAAATAAACCACCTTGTTGGTATGCCTGATTATCGCCGAAGCGTCCGAAGCGATTATGAACTCTCCTTTTCCTACTCCCAAAATCAAGGGGCTTCCGCTTCGCGCGATTATTATCTCATCCGGAAAATCCTTGCTCATGATCGCCAGTCCGTAAGTGCCTTTGAGTATTTTCAAAGTTTCCATCACAGCTTCCCTGAAATCGTATTTTTTTCCGAATTCCTCGATCATATGCGCTATGACTTCGCTGTCGGTTCCCGATCTGAACTTGTGGCCTTTCCGAGACAAGTTTTCCTTAAGTTCTTGATAATTTTCGATTATGCCGTTATGCACCAGAAAGATATTCTTATTGCAATCGCAGTGCGGATGAGAGTTTTTGGTGCTGGGCTTTCCGTGCGTCGCCCAGCGGGTATGGGCTATACCGGCGCTTCCGCTTATGGGTTTTTTTCCGATTTTTTTCTCCAATTCTATAATTTTTCCCGCCGATTTGAAAACGGAAATTTTTTTTCCATCAGAAATTGCCAGCCCCGCGCTGTCATATCCCCGGTATTCCAAGCGTTTGAGTCCGTCCAGCAGGATCGGATGAGCCTCCTTTCTGCCGATGTATCCCACTATTCCGCACATATATTATCTGAATTAATTATTAATTGAGAATTATGTATTATGAATTTCCATTGATTATTTTATCGGCCTCCCTCAAATCTTTTGCTACAAAATCACAACAATCGCCAGGCTTGTCATCATAACGGCCTTCCGGTCTCTTTATCAATATAGTTTTTATTTCGGGAAATTTTTCCTTGACGCTCTTTATCTGATCCATCCTATCATCCAAGAAAAATTTATCTTCATAGCGCTTTATTTTCTCTCTCCTTATCGAATCGCCGATTGCAGATTCTTTCAGCTCCTCAGTCAGTATAACATCCCTTACAAGATTAGTGACTCCTGAGTTTCCGATTTTCATCTCCAGAAGCTCCCTGCCTCCGAAAGAAACTATGCAAAGATCATTTTTTTCAAAACTGTTTAAAAAATCGATTGCATCGGGAAAAACATAGGAACTAGTATCGGAAAAAAAATCAGAGACATCTTTCTTCAACTTATCTTCATCTATGTCAATATTTTCTCCAAGCACCTTTATGTGCCTTTCGAAAAAATATGTTTTCAATCTAGCATCACCGTCCGTATTGGGCGGATAATTATAATAGTGATCCTTGAATTCCTCTTCCGAAACGCCATTATCCAGAAAAATCTTGATCAGGTCATCTTTGAATTTATTGGTGTTGAAAATGACATCGTCAAAATCGATAAAAATTTTCATATTTTTAATCCGGCGCCAGGCCGTTTATCCTTCTTTTGAATTCTTCAAATACTCCGGGACCCTGGGGTTCGGGAAGAAAAATCAGAGCCTTTCTATCGGCCGCTATCAATCCATCCTCTTTCTTGGTATTGGGATTATTTTCTATTTTTTTCAATTCTATTTTTCCAAGAAAATCTTCCAGCCGGTTCCAGTCTAATATTTTTTCCATAAGCTTCCTCAAAAATTTCACCGCGTAAGGATCATCGACAGCTTTCATATTTCCGCTCTCGGACAGATAGTAATTAGGTTTGTATCTTCTTATCCACCTGTTTCTGAGTTGGAATTTTTTGAAATATTTCCCCGCATCGAAAATGGGGATGCAGAAAAAATATTCGTTGGCGGAGAAAAGATCCTTGTTCCTTATTTCCAAAGAATCGGCGGTTATGAAATAATTGAGACAGACCCTGTCTTTGGTCTTATTGTGATGCCTCCTTTTTCCCAAACAGTGGCAAACCAGCGTAATCAACGTCCTTCCCATCCAAATCCTTCCGCCCTTGACCGCTACCAACACATCCCAATCGCTGTCCATCTTGGCGTTTTTCATCGCCAGCCGTCCGGTAACGGCGATCATCCGCACAAAAGGAACCAGGCGCAGAAAATAAACGACCTTCCGTAATTTTTTTATTTTGGCGACCGAAATTTTGTCCCTTTCGATCCTTTGCCCGACCAGATCTTCTCTCCCTCTTAGAAAATACATCCCGTTCTTTCTTTCGATGAATCTTCCCAGACCGCTCTCCCTCATCCTCTCCCAAACATCCGCTATGCTTATGCTTTCATCCTCTCTCCTCTCATTATCGCTTTTTATTTCTACAATATGTTTGTAGATCTCAAAAGAAGTAAGAGGATAATCAAAAACATCATAATAACAGACTGTGCTCAAAATTTTTTTATCCAGATTATCGGCCATAAGCTTTTAAAATTCGAGATAAAAAATTACGAAATTCCAAATAAATTTTAAAAATCGAACATCGAATCCCAAAAAAAGTAGCATTTAGAATATTTGGATTTTTAATTCATTCGGAATTTAGAGTTTAGTATTTCGGATTTTCCTATAGATATCTTCCTGTCGGGCTTTCTTTATTATTTTCCAACTTTTCGGGAGTCCCTTCAAAAATCACATAACCTCCCTCTTCTCCCCCTTCCGGACCGAGCTCGATGACCCAGTCGGCGCTCTTTATGACGTCCTCATTATGCTCGACAATAAGGACGGAATTGCCTTTTTCCACCAGCGCTTCGCAGACCATCAAAAGCTTCCGGATATCGTCAAAATGAAGACCCACCGTCGGTTCGTCCAAAATATAAAGAGTTTTTCCCGTGGATTTTCTCGCTAATTCGGTGGCCAGCTTTATCCTCTGGGCTTCTCCGCCGGAAAGCTCCACGGCGCTCTGGCCGAGTTTTAGATAGCCCAGCCCCACGTCTTCCATAACTTTCAGCTTTTCGTAAATCAAGGGATGCTTTTTGAAAAATTTCAAAGCATACCCGACGCTCATTTCCAGAACTTCGGCTATATTGGCGCCTTGATATTCTATTTCCAGAGTCTTTTTGTTATACCGGGTTCCATCGCAGGCCTCGCACTCCACATACATATCGGGAAGAAGGTGCATCTCTATCTTTCTCTTGCCCTCTCCCTGACAGACTTCGCAACGCCCTCCTTTTATATTGAAACTGAAACGGCTGGCCGTATATTTCCTGTTGCCGGCCTCTTCAGTCCTGGCAAATATATCTCTGATATGGGAAAAGACTCCCGTATAGGTGGCCGCATTGGAACGGGGAGTTTTACCGATCGGCGCCTGAGTCACGTTTACCACCTTATTGATATTGCCTAGTCCTTTCGTTTTTTTGTGTTTTCCGGGCTTGGTCTTGGTCCTGTAAAAATGATTGCTCAGGATCCGCGCCAGTATATCGTTGACCATGGTTGATTTCCCCGATCCGGAAACCCCGCAGACTACGACCAGCCTTTCCAAGGGAAGCTTGAAATATATATTTTTCAGGTTATTCTCTCCGGCGCCTATGACTTCTATAAATTTTTTTCCGCCATTTCTTTTGGAAATTTTCTCAAAAACTTTTTTCTTTCCGTTTACGTACTGGGCGGTTGAGCTTTTGCTTCTGCTCATCTGAGCCATCGTTCCATTAAAAATAACCTCTCCCCCTTCTTCTCCGGCGCCTTTGCCCATATCGATTATCCAGTCTGAGGCTTTCATAAACTCCCGGTCGTGCTCCACAACTATGAGAGAATTATCCGCGTCGCGCAAGGACCTGATAGTATTGATAAGTTTCTGATTGTCCCGGCTGTGAAGTCCGATGGAAGGCTCATCCAAGACATAAATTATTCCCGTAAGCTTGGACTTTATCTGGGTGGCCAGCCTGATTCTTTGCGCTTCTCCTCCCGAAATGGTCTGCGTGCCTCTCGACAGGCTCAGATATCCCAACCCGACATTGTCCAAGGTTTCCAGACGGCTTAAGACTTCTCCGATGAGCGATTGCGCAACATTATCATATTTTGATATTCTATCCTTGTTCAAATTATTTAGGTATTTTATAAAAGACAATATATCCATATTGACCCAATCATCTATGCTCTTGCCATCGATAAAAATATTCAAAAATTCTTTCTTGAGCCTTTTTCCTTTGCAAGCCGTACAAGTTTCCATAGTCATATATTTCTCGATTTCGCTCCGGGTATGGTCGGACTTGGTAGTACGATACTTTTCTTCCATAAGATTCAAAATCCCATCAAATTCATCCTTTTTTCCGCGCATAATTATATCCCAGTGTTTGGCGGATATCTTTTTGACCGGCGCATCCATAGAAAATTTAAATTTCTTAGACAGCTCATCCAGGACCACCATGCAGTGTTTGTTATTTCCGTTCCGATCACCCATACTTCCCCAGGGCTTTATGGCGCCTTCCGCCAAAGAAAGATTTTTATTGGGAACTATAAGATCGGCATCCACTCTCATATTTACTCCCAATCCGGAACATTTTTCACAGGCTCCTTCCGGATTGTTGAACGAAAAGTTTCTCGGGGTTATCTCTTTTATTTTGGTTCCGCAATCATGACAGATAAAATCCCTGTTGAAATTTATTTCTTTGTCATTGTCGGCCAGAACCGTCATCGAACCGCTTCCGATCTTCATCGCCGTCTCGATAGAATCCAAAATCCTTTCTTCATCAGGATATTTGCGATCAAGAATGATTCTGTCGATAACGATATTTATCTTGGAGAAGCTTCCATCTCCCTCCACTGCCGTGAAAGCTTCTTCGACAGTCATTATTTTTTCATCCAGCCTCACTCTAGCATAACCCAGCTGTCTGATACGATTAAGAGCGGAAAGCAGATCCTTGCCTTCATATCCGTACCGGGCCAAGATAATGATTCTGATCTTGTCAGGAAAGGACAAAATGCTCTCCAAAATTTCCCGGTTGCTTTTTTTGTTCATCACCTTTCCACAAATGTGGCAATGGGGTTCGCCTATGTGGGCGAAAAGTATGCGCAAATAATCGTAAATCTCGGTGAGCGTTCCTACCGTGGAACGCGGGCTCCTGACTACGCTTTTCTGATCGATGGAAATCGGCGGGCTCAGATTTTCGATGCTGTCCACGTCCGGTTTGGAAGAGATATCCAAAAAGCTCCTGGCATAAGAGCTCATCCCTTCCACATAGCGCCTGTTGCCTTCGGCGAAGATAGTATCGAAAGCCAAAGAAGATTTACCCGATCCGGAAAGTCCCGTAATCACGACGAATTTATTTTTCGGCATATCGACGTCGATATTTTTCAAATTATTAACTCTAGCTCCTCTCACCAGAATATGCGATCTATCTTTTCCGGTTTGTGTTTTTTTGTTCGGCATCGGATTTGCGCGTTAAAGTTTTTTTATTATCTAATTTAAAATGCTAGCATAAAAAACCCGAACTGTAAACACGTTAAATCCGGAACCGGGTATTAAGAGAAAAAATTATATGAAAAATAATATCGGGATGATTAGATCAGCTCATCTTTGCCTGCCTGCAGGCAGGTTTTCGTCTGTTGGAGATTTCCATGATCTCTACTCTCCCTCGCAACGACAGTTACTTTTTGCCATCGCTAGTGAAGCGTGACGATCTTTGTTTGTCGTTGGAGCCTGCGAAGCAATCTCGGAAAACATTCAGAAATTGCCAAGCAGCCTGAAATTTCTCGCAAAGGAAAGTTAAAAAGGCTTCCTTGATTTTTCAAGAAAGCCTCCGAAGGAAGTCAGATCCGTTTTTTTATTTTTTTCACCATTCTCATGGCTCTCTCGGCCATCTTGCCGGGTCTTTTTTTATAAAGAAGCCAAGGCCTCCACGGTCTGTTCCCTTCCTTGGAATAAGCCGCGAATCTTATCTGTGATTTGCCCGATTTGGAAATGCGAGTTATGAAAGAATGCTCCACGACATAGAGCTTCACTTCGTTCCCGTCCTTGTCGATGACTATCTGCTCCTCGGCATCGCAGGTCTTGGCCAATTCGGCCGCTATATATTCATTGGTGAAATCGTTAAGCGGAGACACTCCCCACAAATATTTCTTTCCTTTCATTCTTATTCCTCCCAATTAATATTTTTCCAAGTGAAAATAAAAGTTTTCAAAAAACTCCGGATAATAAAAATAACATCTTCCACATCCGTAGTCAATCTTTTGCCGGCTGATTTTTTTATGAACAGAAGCGCGCCCTCGAGCGCGACTATATTCCAAGATTTAATACTTATTTAAATACTTACTTCGGTAAGTATCAAAATCATGCGCCTCGGGAGAGAGAAAATAAAAAAAGACCCGCTCTGTTTGAGCAACGGGCCTGTTTATCTCTGCGAAATAATTTTCGCTATTTTCATGCGACAACGCTGTAAATTTCTGCCGGATTCAGCATAAATGTTCGCAAACCATCCCTCCATTCTTCAATATCGGAAGAGATCGGCTCTTCGCATTCGAGATCGTCATGGATTTTTGAAATAAGAATTTCAACCGCCTCCTTTTTTTCGGATCCGACCATGTAAATATCGACATCCGGAACATGGCCATGGATGTGGCTGATATCCGAAGTCTCGAATCTCAAAAGGCTGAATATGCCTTTTTCAGATACGATATGATAAATGAAATACTTGGTTATCTCGACATAGTTCTTTTCTACATAAACTTTTCCATCGACATCCAGATAAACACGATGATCCTGGGAAATTGATTGGAAGATAATCGGTTTCTTGTTGATTTCATCCCAGCTTAACCCCATTATATCCTCTATCTTTATCCTCATCTCGCACCTCTCTATAAATTATTTTTCCAAGTAAAAATAAAAAATAAAAGTTGTCAAAAAAACTTCGGATAATAAAAGTATCACTTTTCACATCCGCCGTCAATCTTTGCCGGATGGATTTTTTGTGGATGAATACCTTTTTTAAATATCAATCCCATATCAAAAGAAATTCGCATCCGCGAGAAAGGGCTTTTAGAAAATGCTTGGAGCCTTTTTTGTTTATAAGTATGTCTCCTTTGCCGTATTTCTCATTTCCATCGGACATACCGCCCTCCAAAATATAGTTATATCTCGTATCCAAATGCTTATGGAGCGGGATTTCTTGGTAGGGCTTTAGTCTTAAGATGGAAATATTCAATCCTTTTTTATTCTCTACGCATTTTTTTTCAAAAATATCATCTTGTATTTTTTCCCATCTGATAGAGGCTGTTTTTATATATGCATCTTTCATTTTTATGTAAATTTATTTAATTAATTTATTTTGATACTTACATCGATACGTATCGATTATACATCTCAAAAGCGGAAAAAACAAAAAGAGGCGTTTTTGCCTCTATCTGTCCTATTTTGCTCCGCGGGAGGGATTCCTCCTCATCCGTCGCTCGTCGCTCCTTCGTCGCAGACTCACTCCTCCCTCAGAGCCTGGGTTTTTAAAAAAGTAAAATTGTTTACTTTTTTAAAATACCCTTCAAATCCCTCCCGAATAAATATTTTAAAACAGCACTATAAAAGTGCTGTTTTAAAATATAGGCTCCG
>Ga0172382_10013141_pt1 | contig 10701 bp, 17 predicted proteins | sample Leawel138RmetaG_FD_122245 | JGI IMG/M metagenome (GOLD analysis project Ga0172382, IMG submission 122245) | Leachate microbial communities from a municipal landfill in Southern Ontario, Canada - Leachate well 138R metaG | ecosystem: Engineered > Solid waste > Landfill > Unclassified | place...
ACAATGTTATTCTCCCTTCACAACGTGGTTGACTGTCCCTACCTCACAGGACTGTTTACAGAGCCACGACAGAGCATAGAACTAGGTCATCATTCTACGGTGTCTACATGGAGAATAACGTAGTGCTTATTTCGGCACTTAGTCTAGTCAACTTGAGCTTTTACAAGCTCCACCCTCTATAGGGTGGGGTAGTTGACACAAATAATAAATTAGTAAACTTTAAAAAAAATTTATTTTTTTTAATCGAATAATAATACCGGGAGAATAATCATCTCCCGGTATATGAATTTATTAATTAATTATTAAACTCCTTCTATATCTTTAGTATATCTAGAATCATTAGTTACATTTGGTGTAAGATTTGCATTATGCAGATTTGCAGTTAATGCATCATTTAATGTATTTGCAGTTTCTCTTACAAATGCATGAGATTCTCCATCATATATCATATCAACATTAAAATCAATATCAATTTGCACTTTATCAATTGTTTCTATATTTGCAGAGAACGAATCCATTGGATCTTTCATTGGATAAATACCAGTATATAAATAAGCTTTTTCTACCATTTTCGCCGTTGGATCAGTCATCCATATTAATAATTTTCCAGCGTAATTAGTCTTATCATAATTAACATCATTCTATCCCATAGGAGATAATCCATATAACGGATCTCTTAATAACTTAACCCATGATGAATAAATTTTTGAGATTGGAGTTCCACTAAATTCAGTATGACTCAACGAAATTGAATCTGTATATTCAACTGAAGTTGGAACTGACCATCTTCTCCCACCTAATCCAGAGAAAGTTGTTTTATTTACAGTTGCCCCTGGTATAGTTACAGAAATCATAGTCTAAGCTAATGCATCCTATGCACTAAATTCTTTATTATCATTAATAGCAACAACTAAATCATTTAATGATTGTGGTAAGTAAAATTTAGCAAATATATACCCACTTAAATAGGGTTCCTAATCTGCCAAATTACCTCCAAAATATCTATCTACTTTTCTTTTATCATTTTTAAATAATGAGGCATTAAATACTTTTTGAGCCATGGAAATTTCCTCCTTATAATTAAACTATTAAACCTTTAAAAATTTGGTTTTTTCGAGTAAATTAAAAAAAGGGGTTTATCCTTTTCAAAACCCCTTTTTAAATTATATCATTTACAATTATTATTAATTACTTACTCCAATTGAAAATACAACTTTTTCTGCTATTTCTGGTAAACTCATTTCTACATATACATGGAACATTCTTTGTTTTAGTTCATAATCAGTTGCACTAACTTCTAATTTATATGATTCTATTCCGCCTTGAATTTGTAAATCATTCATAAATGAAGAAACTTGTGCTTTTACATCATTCCATGTTTCTTGTGTATTGTATTCAAATGGATAAAATTTCAAGAATGTATTAATTGCTCTATATGCATATTTTTGAACCATAACAGCATATAAATTTTGCATAACACTTGGAGTTTTTAATGCAGTTCTTTGACCCCATACATAATATCCTTCTGGCAATTTTATTATTGGATTTATTTGATCTTCAGTTAATAAAGAAAGCTCTTCATTATTAGCTGGAATATATTTTAATTTATAAACCCCAGACACAGAGCCTCTTCTTAATCCAGCAGGTGTGCTCCATAAAAATCCAGATTGATGAACAGAAGGTAATATTCTTGCCATAGCATATGTTGGAGTTACCCAATAATATGCTCCAGTATATTCGTCATACATTTTATAAGGATTATCATATATTACTGCATTCTATGTATTGTAACTATATTGAGATCGTCTTTTCTTTTTAGCATCAGTAATGCTTGATGTCATTTCCATATCTAAAATAGCAACACAGTCGTCTCTTAAATTATCAACTAAATTAACAATTGCATCTTTTACTGGTTTTGGATAATTAGCATCAAACACTAAAGTAAAGTATGTTCCAAATTTATCAGTAACTTTAAATTGATTATCTTTATCTGCATCTAATTTACCACTATAAGCTTTTACTAAAGTATCAGTAGCAACATTAACATCTAATTTTCCAGTAACTGGATCCCATAAAGATCCATCTGATCCATTTTGTAAAGATATCATTCCAACATATTCAGCAACAAATCCAAATGGATCAAACTTTCTTAATACACCATTATCTAAAACAGAATATATTCCTTTAGTATAAGAATATTCGACTTCTCCAGATAATGGATATATAATATCAGATGTAAATTCTACTAATTTATAAACTGGTAATTCACTTATAACTATAGAATGCTGAATTTCTGTATCATCTGTAACAGTTATCGAGGAAGTTGATAAGTCACTTGATTTGTCTTCTTTAAAATAATATGTTACTCCATCATACTCAAAAGATTCATTATTAATTTGCTATCCAGGAAAAGTAATATCATATATTTCCGTTAGAGAGTTAAATAAATCAATTAAGTCATCTTCAGATAACGATGTCTATGTATTATCAGTATCATACATATTAAGTTTAATTTCTGATCCTTTTATAAAAAATAATGCATATTTAGTAACAGGATTAGTTGCATCCCCATTATCAACTTCAAAATATTTAATTTCTAAAATTTCTGGTTGGGGATTACTTATTGTTTCAGTAGTTCTTTTTACTTCTATTTTAATTCCTTTGTAAGAATCTAAAGTATTATTTGGACCTACAAGTTCTGCATGAAGATTTCTTAATGCATCTTCATCTGCATAATCATCAGTAACAAATGTCATTGTTTTATCTTCTGTAAAAATAGATTTCCAAACTCCATTAACTTTTTCAATTGGCAATTGATTAACATATCTTATTAAGGAATCCTATTTAGTTAATGGAATAGTAGTATCTAATAAAGTTTCTCTTAAAGTGTTAATTGCATCTTGTCTATTTAATGTATAATTAAATTCTGCCCTCAACACATCTGAATAATTTTCTAAAACATCTTTAATAAAAATAGAATCTCCTTGATTATCTTTATCTAATGGATATAAGGATACAACAAACGATTCTATTATTTTATAATTTAATCCTTCTTTTTCATAAATATCTAAATATAATCTATCTTCTTCATCAGACTTTTCTGTAAATCTTACAAAATATCTATTATAAAAATCTCCTTGAGCTTTTGGTAATAAAACTAACATAGGTTTACATACGTCTACTCCATCAACCAAATTTGTAACATTTAATGGATTTCCTACTATAGTATATTGAGTTCCATTAATCATTACAGTAGAGCCATCAGTAAGTTCATCGTAAACAAATTCTGCTTGAACTGAATTCTTATACATATTTAATAATTCCGATTCAGTAGCAGTTTCAGGAATTAAATCAGAAGATTCATATACTTTTCCTGTTTCAAAAAATAATAAATATTTATTATTATTAGTTGAAAATTGTTTACCTTTTATATTAGGTAATAACCCTAAATTTTTAGAAACCATATCATCACTCATAGTTTCTGATTCTGGTGCTAACTTTGTAAAATTCTTTACACTATGTTCTTTAGATAAATTTAATAAATCTAAATAAGCATTTGCATATTCTGCATCTTCTGGTAAAACTCTCATTGCATATAAAGAACCAGAAACACTTGCATATGCAATAGCATTCATTAAACCTTGTCCAAATTTGCCAAATAATGACATATCTGGTTCACCATATTCTCTTACTAAATTCTATGCGGATGTAATATATTTTATACTATTAGCTTCACCCTTTTTTGAAATAAAAGGAATAAATGCAATTGTTCCAGGAACATTTGGCTAATAATCAGTTAAATCTCTTACCCCACTAAAATATACACCAGGAGCATCTAATACTTTATCCATGTTAATTTTCCTCCTTCAAAACTTTCAATTATTTGTATAAAATACTTTCCATTTTTGTTGCCCAAGCGGCAACTTCAGATCTTTCTACAGTATTTAAATATATATTTGTGCTAAATTTTGAATTTTTATAAGTGCTAGCTATAATTGAAATGCCAGAACTTTTTGAATCTTGATATTGTGCCGATATTTGGTCGTTATCTCCAATACATACTACTTTACAATTTTCTCCAATTCTAGTCATTACCATTTTTGCTTCTTTAAATGTTAAATCTTCTGCTTCTTCAATAATAACAAATTGATCATGCAAAGTAGTGCCTTTTATTGTATCACTATTAATAACTCGAATAATATCATTATATAAAAATAATTTTAAAATTCCTTCATCTGTTTTATAATTAACTGAATTATCTATTCTGTTACTTAAGTCTTTTAATTTATTAGTTGATCCTTTTACTAAAAATGCTAATGAAGAAATAACACCTTTTAAAAAAGTAGAAATTTTATCTATTTCTCCTCCAGGTAAAAATCCTGTTCTATCTATACCTAATAAATGAATTGGAGATTTTATAATTGTTATAGAATTGTAAGTGTTACTTTTTTTATTCCAATCTTCATCTAATATTTTAGATAATCCAACTGCTAAACTCAGTAAAGTTTTTCCTGTTCCAGCTGGTCCAATAAGATTTACAACTTTAATATTATCATCTAATAGAGCATCCATTGCTATTTTTTGCTCAATATTTTGTGGTTCAATTGGTCTAATTTCATTTCTTTTATTTAACTTAAATTTTTTATTATGAATTGGGTGTAATATATTATCTTCTATTGCTTTAAAAATATAATTGTTTTTTATATAATAATGATTTTTCTTAACTCCATTAAATTTTATATCATCATTATATACTTGCATATTCATACCAATTTGTTCAAATTCTTCATCTGTTAATTCATGAACAAAATTTAAATCGGAGGTATCTACTTCAATAGACTTATATGATTCAGCTTGAATGCCAATTGCTTTAGCTTTGACTCTTAAATTAATATCATTTGAAACAATAATGGCATTTTCATCTTTAGCAATTTGTAAAATTTGATTGTCGTTAGTATTATCATTATAAATATCAAATATATCCCCAACAGATTTGGTAATTGCAAATTTTAATTTACCATTTTTTCCAAATGAAATAAAAGAGTCATTAGAATTATTCTTTTTAGTATTATCGATGTAAGATTCTAAATTTCGATTAGTTTCTTGTGCTGCTAACCTAACTCCATAATGTTTAAACTTGGATTCTTTTAATTCATTTAGTTCAGATAATACAACACTTGGAATAATAACAGTATGTCCATCAAAATTTTCAATTGCATTTGGATCCAAAATGAATACATTAGTATCTATGACAAATTTTTTAGACAATAGACTTTCCTCCAATTTCATATGTTTTTTAAATATTCTATCAAATCTTTGTACCATTTTTAAACGAGAAAAGGTTTAAAAGTTTATATTTTAAAAGAATAAATACCATATAATATTAAAATTTATAGAGGAAGTTTTTGAAATTGGATCAAATGTTGTTTTTGCAAATAATTGTTTACTTTCATTTGTATAATTTTCATCCATTAACCATAATCCAGCTTCTGATATTAAATTCATATTCGTATCAGAATTACATTCTTCCTATGTTATTGGTATGATTATTTTTTTAATTAATGGTTGATTTTCATTATTTGGATCAAATGAATCATTTATAGTAGCTGTTTCATTTTTTATAATTTTTTTAATTCCAAATTTTCCTGATTCTGTTTCTACATAATTTTCATTATTAGTTTCGACCCAACTTATTTCGTTATTTAATGATATATCTGTTGGATCAACTGCAATTTTTCTATAGATATTATCTTCAGTAGTAGTAAATCCGCCTATTCCAACTGAAATTCCTCTTATTTTTAAATCAATATTTCCAAATAATAAATTAGATAATCCAATTCTTCCAGTATATACTATAAGATTATGATCTGAATGTATTAAATTATTTCTTGAATCATATATTTCAACCCAACCAGCTAATCTATTTTTCATAGAATAATTTTCTTTAATAGCATCATAATCAGTAATTTTTATTGAATCCTATAACTATAAATTATACATATAATAACCACCTCACAAAATTTCAACATATACCTAATCTGATATATTTATATAATCTCGATTGCTATAATCCACTCTTATTTTAATTCCATCCTATAAAGGGACAATATCATTTGGATAATCTTTTATATTTAATCTCTAATCATCACAAATAAATTCTTGATTAATATATTTGAATTGATTTAATAAATCGATTACATCAAACATATTAATAGTTTCTTTTAAATTAATTTGATTTGAATTTTTTGTAATACTATATAAATATTTATTAATAATAGTTAAAATAGAATTTAATTCGGCTTCGTTAATTTCAAGATTATCTACAATTTCTTGAATATACTCATCCCTATGTCCATCTCTTGGAATATCTTGAATTTGTTTATATAAATTTTTATCAATTTGATTTAATAAATAATGTATTTCATCTCTATAAGTTTCAAATGAAGATATTTCATTATATGTTAAATTTCCATTTTCAATTGTTCTATAACTATTTAAAGGAGTTATAAAAATATCTTTAGTATCTTCATAATAAGAAAACTATTCAGTATTATAGAATTCTATTTTATAAAAATTAGAATCTATAATTATTTTATTTTCTTTTCTTATTGTTGGCTAACATATTAATAATGAATAATTATCCATGAAACTCTAATTTTTAGAAATTTGCAAATTTGTATTTTGATAATACCATTTATTATTATCAATGGAATAATAATATATTTTATCGTTAAATTTATAATATTTATTATATCCGCCAAATAAAATAATATTGTTATCAAAATTATAAATTAAATAATTTTTAAAATCTTTCATTTCATTTGGCATTTCCTATACAAATTCTAAATCAAAATTAATAAAATTCTAAGTCTCAGTTAATTTTTTATTCACATATATTTTATTTTTATTATCGATGAAAATTCGATAGTAAAATATATTGTTGATTCTTAAAGGTGTCTGTAAATCAACGATATTAACGAGGTGATAAATATTATCTTGCTCAGTTATTGACTATTTTGTATAAATGAATTCTCTATCATTCTCATTACTTAATATATTATATTCAATATTAATAAATTTATCAAATTGTTTATATTTTCCATTTACGAATTTATATCCAGATGAAATATTTATATATTTTTTATCTTGAACTTCAAAAATATTAATTATTGGATTTACTATATTTTTAAAAGAAGATTTTACTAAATTATAACTATCGATTAAATTTTTTGTATATAAATCATATATTAAAATTTTATTATGAAATTTCACTTCTTCATTTTCAATATATAATCCATTACTAATTATTAAAAATCTATTATCAATAATAATCATTCCAAACTACTACATATTATATGGAAGTTCAATAATGTTAGTGATTTTTTGAGATTGTTTATCCAGAATAAATATTTTGTTATTATTAATCTATTCTTTTAAATTCATTTTTGCATACTTGAAAAAATAATCATCACTATTAATATTTATATCCAATGATTCTTTTACTTTATAATAAGCATAAATATTTTCATCAAAACCTGGATTTAAATTTTTTATATAGTAACTATCTCTATATTTAATGTGTTTGTCAAATAAAATATCAGAATTTAAAAATATTTCATTTTCATATAAAATATTACTCTAAAAAATATCTTTATCAAATATTTCATTTTCATTATTTAAAAATTCTTTTGATAACATATATAGATTATTAAACCCGCCACCAATCTATATAATATTTGAACTAGTCTATTTGCTTAAATTTATATTATATAAAAATTCTCTATATTCATCTTCCGAAATAACTTGTTTTATTTTTTTTGAAAACTATCTTTGAAATATTGATTTATTATTTTCTAGCTTTTTATTAGTTTCATTATTATATATATCATCAACAAAATAAAATGAATGAATATCGTTAAAATTTTCTTTATTAAATTTTTTAATTAAATTATGATTTTTCAATTTAAAAATATCCGCATATAAATAATTAAATAAATTATCTTCATATAAATCCATTATATTTTGATATTCATTATTATATGCATTTGGATATTTTTTCATATTATTTAACCAGTTAATATAATTAAAATAATTATTAAATGTTCCAATATTATTTCTATCAAAATTTATATATAACTATTTTTTATTTCTTACAATTGGAATAATTGTATTTAAATTTTTATAAATATACATAAATATGTCAAATAATTCAGATAATGAAAGATTAGTATTTTTATATCTAATAGATGGTAAAGAGTTATCTTCAAACGAATTATCTATTAAAAATACTAAATAAAATAAATTTGTATAATCGTTATTTAAATTTTGGTATATATTGAATATATTAGTTCTCTATTCAAAAATATTTCCAAAATTTTGTAAAATAAATTTATCAGTCTATTTCCAATATTTTGAATTTTGTATATATGAAAAATCTAGTTGTTCTTTTTGACTATTATTTTCAACAATAAAATATAATTGATTATTAATTTTATTTAATTTTAACTCTTCTATCGTTACATTATTGTATTTTGTATAATTCAATATTTTTTGAAATGTTTCTTGTTTGCCTAAATTATTATAAAAATTATATATATTTTTTACAAATTCTTTTATATAAAAATCACTTATAACATTTAATTTATTAATTCCTAAATTATTCTAAATATTAATCATATGATTTTTATTATTTTTTATCAAATCATAAATAACAAATAATTGTTGCTATTTATAAGTATAATCTGAATTAAATAATAATCGAAATGTATCATGAAATCCCTTATCATCAATTAATGAATCCTAACCAACTACTAATTTATTATATATCTAATTCCAAAATGTATCAAATTCTTTCTAAAATTCCATTAATAGTTCTTCATATATATTAATTGATTTATAATCTTTTGAATTTATTTTACACATTATTGTATCAATATTCAACATAATGTTAACCCCCTACATCTTCATGAAAACATATCACTTGGGTCTTCCTATAACTATTCTATTTGAATTGCTAATGTGGCTAAATTTTGAACTTGTAAATTAGATGGTATTTCAAGTTTTATCCAAAAATATCCAATTCCATTTTTTGGAATTTGATTTATATATAATGTATCTACCCATCCCTAAGAACCATTATCTGGCGGGATTTCTTCAATTGGCTAATCATTAACCCAGGTATTAGTTGTTTTATCAAACCATTTATTAAAAGTTGCATCATAAAAATCTTCAAAATTATATATATTATGAATAGTTAATTTTTGCGGATCTGGATTATAAATATTATTATCTATAGGTATTCTTTCTGGTAAATGAAATAAAAATTTCATATTTGATATTGGAGAATATTCATTCTAACTTTTTTCAAAATCGTTTGTAGTAAAAAATACATTTTTATATATATATTCATTTTCTTCTTTAAACCACACTTTTTCAAATTTTATTCTATCATTTTCAGATGCAGAACTCTATATAAATTGGCTATCAAAAAATAATCTATTTTTTACATTTGCATTATTTGATATAATTATATTTGGATCATCTAATTGTGGATTTTTATCTTTTGGTATAATATGTCCTTGATCTTTGTTAAAAGTAATTGAGTTATTAATTATACTTATTGAATAATATTCTTCTGATACCTTTATTCCATCAACTAAAACTTGTCCTAATCCTTCTGCCTATTTAATAGTAGTCAAATTAAAAGTTTGAATATTTTCTCCTGTTCCATAAAAAGATTCAGCCATTAAAATACAATCATTAGACATACTTCCATATCGTTTATTTAATATTTCAATTGAATTTTCTATTATAGGATTACTTTTATAAAATTTTAACATATTTTTATGTCACCTACTTTCATTCAATAGTAAATAGTATATTAGTTAATATTTTATTACCTAAAAAAATATACATAATTTCTTCAAATATATCATTAAATTTTGTATCAATACTTTCATATATATCAATCATTTTATGTAAATTATTTTTCATAAAATATATATATGTTATTAATATTTTAGATTTATTATCATTAATAATAAAATCTAAATTTACATCCATATTAATTCCATGTTTAATTTGCAATATTAAATTAAATAATTCTATATGATTGTTATTAAAATTGAAAATATTTTGACCCATTTTATCAGATATATATATTTTATAATAATAACTAGGTTTTGAATATATTATTCTTTGTAAATTAAGATCCACTATTTTATCAATTGGTTTAAAAGTATAAATATAATCAGTTTCTGTATAAATATCTTCTAGTAATAATTTGAATATATTATTTGCTCTAATATATGTAAAAGGCATTAATCTTGGATACTATAATCCAAAATCATGAGGATTATAAATTAAATCATTACTATTTTTTAAATAATGATAAAACGCATTATTTAATTCTGGAAATAATAATTTTGTAGACATATCATTTACTCCCTTATGAGAAATTAATACCCATCGATAATTGAAAAATTTTTATTATATTTATCATTATAAAATAATTTATCCACAGATTCCCATTTTATCTCTCCACAATTTTTACAAATAAATTTTACTAGTTGTTGTTTAAGAGTTTTATCAAATTTTACTTCTTCAGTTTGATAAAAATCATGTTTGCATATATCCATTTCATATCCCTCCTAAAATAAAAAAACAAATGAACGCAAAAATTAAAGGCCGAGTCTTTCGACC
>Ga0172382_10013143_pt1 | contig 10700 bp, 9 predicted proteins | sample Leawel138RmetaG_FD_122245 | JGI IMG/M metagenome (GOLD analysis project Ga0172382, IMG submission 122245) | Leachate microbial communities from a municipal landfill in Southern Ontario, Canada - Leachate well 138R metaG | ecosystem: Engineered > Solid waste > Landfill > Unclassified | place...
CGCTGTATCGCACTCTCCTGTTCATCCGAAAGGACGATCCGCTCCGGTTCCACCTCAGGTTCGTCACCGGCCACTTCAGGAAGCTCTTTCCTGCGCCGTGCGCTTGGCAGCATGGACGACAGAACCTCACCCAGGGGGCTCACATAACTCCGGGAGACCCATTTGGCAAGATCGAGATACTCGTCGTCAAAGAGGGGTTCCGAGTCCAGAACACGGGATATCGGTTTGATCCGCTCTACCGGTTCTTCAGGGTTTCCGTGTCCCACGACCACCCCGGTAACGGTTCGTTTTCCAAAGGGAACGATAACCCGGACGCCGAAGGGAACGTCGCCCATATCTTCGGGGATGCCGTAGGTAAAAACAGTATCAACCGGGACGGGAACGGCAACCTGCAGTAGTCGAAGTGTTGCCATGGGCTATTCGGAGACGGTATGGCCTGCGTTGTCGATCAGCCAGTTCCGGACCGATTTAAGGTCCTCCCAGACCGGGCGCCGCCAGGCGGGGTTCCGAAGTACACCGCTGGGATGGAACGTGGGGACCAGGGGAATCCCCTCATAGTGGTAGAAGGTGCCGTGAATACGGGTGATTCCGGTGGTGGTACCGGTGAGTATTCGGGTACTGATACGGCCAAGGGTCACTATTAACCGCGGGCGGACAAGGCGTATCTGTTCTTTCAGGAAGGGAATGCAGCTGTCGCTTTCGGTTGGTTGGGGGTCCCGGTTGTTGGGGGGACGGCACTTTACGATATTGGCAAGAAAGACGTTTTCTCCCCGGAACAGTCCGATTGAGGCGAGCCACTTGTCCAGGTACTGGCCGGCATTTCCCACAAAAGGGGTTCCTTCCGCGTCTTCCTGGGCTCCCGGACCTTCGCCGATTAACATGACCAGCGGATCAAGCACCCCTTCACCGGGGACTGCGTTGGTCCGCCCCAGAGAAAGGGGACATCTGCTGCACGTGCGGATTTCTTCGGCCAGTTCGTCCAGGCGTTTTTGCCGTTCCTCCACCGTCATTGTACTGCCGGCGTCACGGATGGTACCTATACCGACACCGTCGGCAGCACTTTCGCCTCCCGTTGACTCTGAATATGACTCTGAACGGAAGAGAAACTCCGCCATATCCCTGTCGTATTCACGGACTTCGGCACGAGGTTCCAGTGCAACGACGATGTCGTTCAGAAGGTTGTAGAGCGTTCCTATATGTCCCTTTTCGGTCACTCCCCGTACTCCTTGTCGCTGGTATCGCCTTTGTTGTTGGCATTGCCTTTGTTGTTGGCGTCGCCCATATCGTTGGTATCGTGTACCACATCATAGTCCACGTCGTGGAGAAAGAGACCCCAGGCGGGAGCAGTTGTCCCCGAAAGACCCCGTCGTCGTTCCAACAGCAGTTCCGAAACGGACTGGTCGGGAAAATCACCCCTGAGACGCCACCGTTCCCGCTCTACCAGGGTGCCGACGATTGATCGTACCATACGCCACAGAAATCCGTCGGCTCCAATGGCGAATTCCACGGCGTTACCCCATGACCGCCAGTGGGCGTACTGGACCGTCCGCACCATAGACCCCTGCTCCTTCCGACGAGCGGCAAAGGTGGAAAAATCGTGTCTCCCCACAAATTCAGCGGCGTCACCGTTCAGACGGTCCAGATCGGGCATCTCCGGGATTCTCCACGCATACGCCCGTTGATGGGGCAGCGTGTAAGGCCCTACCACGATATGGTACCGGTAATGGCGGTTTCGGGCATCATACCGGGCGTGAAACCCCTCCGGAACTTCCCGTGCGTCGATGACCCGCACGTCGTGGGGCAGGCGACTGTTCACCGCTGCAGGGAACGCGCGGAGGGCGATACCGTCACGGTCGCTGACCAGTGAAACGTACTGCCCTGTGGCGTGAACCCCCGCATCGGTACGACCGGCTGAAACTGTGTGTACCGGATGACCATGCAGATCGGCAAGCGCCTTTTCAAGTTCCCCCTGGACCGTCCGTTCCGAAAGCTGTTTTTGGTATCCGGCAAAGCGGGAGCCGTCGTAGGCGAGCCGAAGAAGCAACGTACGCATCAGATATCGACGTCCTGCTCACCCTCGTCGTCGCCTTCGCTCTCTCCAAGCTCTTTGTTGATGGCGTCGTACACTTCCCGTGCGTTATCCAGAATTGCGGCCGGTTTTTCTTTGCTGGCCTTGCCCATACCGAAAATCCGCGCAACTGTTCGTTTAGCCCGCTGCAGCGCGTGAGTGCGCATTTCCGGATCAGATCGGGGGCCGTACTCGAATTCAAGCAATCCGCTCAGGTACAGCACACCGTCATAACCGTAGTTCTTGTCGATATCGGGGCCCAGCGTACGGGCACCGGAAAGCGGCTGAGTCCCGTCCTGTTCGCCTTCCACGGCGCGGCTGTAGTAGTACCGGGCTTTCCGGTAAAAAACCGACGCCATATAGTCAAAATTCTCAGTAGGTCGTTTCCGATGGAGATCGGTACAGAGCCACGCCGCCCGAAGCTGGCAGAGACCCGATTTGAACAGGGGAGAAAACTGTTTGGGGAAGTGCTCATAACAGAGGGAGGCAAACAGATAGCCGGCCACCCCTTCCGGCAACCCCCGGGGTTCCGAAAAGTTGAGGTCCGGGAAGATATCCGCCAACATCTCCAGTCGTTTTTCCGTCTCTTCGTGCAGCTTCGGGATAACAGCTTCGGGAATCAACAAAAAATCGTCGTCAAAAACGGCGTAGTGGCAGGACGGACAGACGGTCACCGGATAGATCAGAGGAAAAACCTCGCCAAACTGCTTGGACTCTTCGTAATTACGGCGCAGTTCCCTGGTCAGATTACCGGCGATCTGCCGCCCGCGACCGGTCCGCATTTCCTCCCGGAAGATCTTCTCGTCACAGACCGGGCAGGTAATCGGTGTCTTCGAAAAAAAAGTCAATGATGCGGCCAATCTCGTCCTCCCTGATTACGGTTCATCCCCCGTACGGATTACCCCTCTATAACCACCATAGCAATGGCGTGTTCCTGTTCATGGGTAAGGGACAACCAGAGCTTGCTGCCGCCGATACGCCGTAGAGCCCGCTCCGCCGCACCGGAGACGTGGAGCTCCGGTTTACCCAAAGCGTCGTTGACCACCCACACCTCCCGAAGCCCGAATCCACGAAAGCCGGTACCCAGCGCTTTGGCGTAGGCTTCCTTGGCGGCGAACCGGGCGGCCAAAGAGAGAGCCGCACCATCACGTCGTTCGTAGATCGCCTCCCGTTCCCGGTCGTCGAAATACCGCCGCAAAAGCGTTTCATCTTTCAACCAGTTGCGCATCCGGGCTACGGCAACGACATCTATTCCTATACCACAGATCATTCTTGCTACCGAACGTTCAACTGGACCGAGGTAGGTTCATAACGCAGTACGACAAACCCCGGCGGGACGACGGGACGTACCGGCAGCCGGATAGTGCCCTCCTCGGTTACCACAGAGGCGTCCACAGTCAGCTGTACGTCCCCCGGACCACTCTGTTCTACATCGATCTGTTTGGCCTGAACCCGGATCAACCCCGTGGGAATGTCCTGGTCAATGAAAAGATCCGATGACAACCCCATTACAATCAGCTCTACCGGTTCAAAGGTCTGCAGGACCACCGCTTCTTCGATAATACCCCGAATTTCCACAATGTCGCCGCCGTGAAAGAGGATCAGCGGGTCCGGCCGTACCAGTCTGATCCGTTCGGTAAAGGGCTCCTTCCTGTTTGATATATCCACGTCTTCGGTATACACCGTGCGGATTTCCTCGAGGATGCTTCGGGGCCCTTCAACTTCGACCGAGGACGGCGTCATCATGAGCTGCACCAGCTCATAGCCGGAAGGGGGAAACCCGCTGGTCCGGGGTACCACTTCCAGACTCTTCAGGAGTCGCTCTTCCAGTCGGATAACGACCACGTCCGGTTCGGCCGTTACTTCCAGTGCCCCTGAACCTTCTGCTGTTCTGGTGCGGTTGATCTGGACGGGGGCTGTGTACTCACCGTCGGTGGAAAAACGCCGGAGATCGAGGAATGCCCGAAAATCATCCTCCACCACCCGGAATACCTGTTCCGAATCGCCGCGAACACGAAGCCGTACTTGCCGAGGATAGGTAGATGCAGGAACCTGGTCGGCACTCAACTCCAGTTCCAGAGGAACTGTGAGAAACCGCTCCTCCAGCCGGGTGATATCATGGTAGACCAGAAGCAGTACTGCCGCGGCCAACGACAGGATCTTCGCCGGCCAGTTCTTGAAGGTGCGGGCGAGAAGGTTTCTAATCTGCAAGTTCAGCCACCTCCTCAGCCGTATCTTCTCCGCTGCCATCGCCTATGTTCAGAAGGTCCGACAGGCGGTCGCGGATTTCATCACTGCTCAGGTCGTAGTAGAGATTGGAGTCATGGGCGAGCGACATCGCCCCCGTTTCCTCACTGACAATCAACACAACCGCGTCGCTTTCTTCAGCCAGACCCAGCGCAGCACGATGGCGCGTTCCAAAACTGCGGCGCACGTCCATTTGCTCTGAAAGGGGTAAAAAACACCCCGCCGATACGATGCGACCGTTTTCCACAACCACCGCTCCGTCATGCAGCTCCGTATCGTGGCTGAATATGGTAAGGATGAGGGCCGAAGAGACTTCGGCATCGATGGACGTTCCCGTCTCGATGATGTTTTTTTGTCCCACCGACCGGGTAAAGACGATCAACGCACCGCGCTTGCGATAGGAAAGAACCTCGGCCGAACTCATAACCGCATCGATCTGGGCCGGTTGCGCCCCCGAACCGGGACGCAGCCAGGTACCCTGTCCGATCCGGGTAAATATCTTTCGAAGTTCGGGCTGAAAGATAATGGCGATACCGATGACAAAACTGGGAGCCAGGATGTTGATGATCCACAGAACTGTGGACAGGTTGAGAAAGAAGGAAACGGCATAGAGAACACCCAGAAACAGGGCGCCCCGGACAAGCTGTACCGCCCGGGTCTGCACGAGGATATGGTAACTCTTGTAAATGAGAAAACTCAAAAGCAGGACATCGAGAGCGGGAATAATTAACTGTCGTACAAACTCAAAATCCTGCAAAACCGTCATCGAATATCCGTCCTGCCGGGCATTGTACAACAGACACGACCCGCTATGATAGCGCCGCTGCCGAGTAGATGGACCTCAGAAAATATCCACGATTTCCGTTAATTCGTCACGCGACTGAAACGACCACGGCCGGAAGCTCGTTCAGGCATATCTCAGACATGTGATTGTGAACGAACTTCTTCAGCCGGTCTTACTTGTTTTTCTTTTTATGTCTGTTCTTTCGCAGCTTTTTCTTGCGTTTGTGAGTTGCAATTTTCTTGCGTTTTCGCTTTCGTCCGCAGGGCACAGTGCTCTCCTTTGTAAAATTAGATTGACAGTATGCAGATCGACCCATTCCCTGTCAAGAATGGTCATGAGGAACGGTTATTAAGACTATCAAGACCCAGTGATTCTATCCACTTCGACACGATTGTGACAAGCCCGTCGAAATCCTCCGCATGGAGCCACGTCACTCCCGGTATCCGGCGAAAAAAAAGCTCTTGCCGCTTGGCGTACCGGCGACTGTTCCGGGCAATACGCGCCTCAATATCGCGTAACTCCGATTCGGACCAGGGAGGACCATCACCGGTCTCAATGAATTCCCGATAGCCGATACTCCGAAAAGCCGGGTCATCTGCGGTGTAACCTTCTGCCAGCAGCTCCGTTACTTCTCGAGAAAGCCCTTTTTCCATCATCCGATGGACCCTGTCGTTGATCCGCCGGTACAGCTCGGCCCGGGGACGGAACAGGCCGATAACAAGCGGTTCTATTCCGTTCCGTATATCCTGCGGTACCGGATGGTCGGAAAGCGGCAACCCCGTCTCTTCGAAAACCTCCAGGGCCCGAACAACCCGGTAGGCGTCGTTCCGACCGATTCTCGCCTCAGCCTGCGGATCAACCCCGGCCAGTTCCTGGCGCAGAGCATCCAGACCCTCCACCTCAAGTCGTTCCAGGAGTCGTCGCCGGATCTCTTCAGACGCCGCAGGTGTGCTCGGCAACCCAAAGAGATACCGCTGCAGATAGAATGCGGTCCCTCCTGAGATAACGGGAATGGCCTCTCTGCCGGCAATTTCGGGGACCAATGCGTCACACGACTGGACAAACCTGCCGGCGTCGAACGGGTGGTCTCCTTCGAGAATGTCTATTAGGTGATGAGGAAGAAGCTCCCGCTCCGCACCGACCGGTTTGGCCGTTCCGATATCAAATCGGCGGTAAACTTGCCGTGAATCAGCCGAAACCAGCTCGAAACAAAACCGCTTTAGCTGCCTGACCAGTTCAAAGACCGCCGCCGTTTTCCCGACGGCAGTGGCCCCAAAGAGTATGATCGGTCTTTGAACCGGGTTACTCTGTGATCTCGAATTGGACCTCTTTATTGATGACCTCGGTGATGGCCTGGGATACTACTTTATCACCGTCTTCACTGACGCTGCCGTGTTCATCAGAGCTGAAGGCGCGACGGATTTCTCCGATCTGATACGCACGACGGATAGCGGCAGTGGTCACCTGGTATACGTTTCTTTGATCTTCCAATAGCCTGTCAAGGGGTATCGCCATTAAGCCTCCGACGGTGATAGTACCCTGAAATTGAATTATAAGGCAACCTTGACGAATCCGGCACGATCATTGAACAATCGGGACCAAGAGGAAAAACACTGCATGGCAGATATGGCATTGGTAATTGTTGAGTCACCCACAAAAGCGCGGACCATCAAACGGTTCCTTCCAAAGAACTTCGTTGTAGAAGCAAGTGTTGGACACGTCCGGGATCTTCCTCAGTCTGCATCAGAAATACCGGCGAAGTACAAAAAAGAACCATGGGCCCGTTTCGGGATCGATGTGGATAACGACTTTGCCCCCCTGTATGTGACACCAAAGGGAAAGAGCAAGATCATTCGGCACCTGAAGGCCCAGCTGAAGGAAGCGGATGTTCTGTATCTGGCCACGGATGAAGACCGGGAGGGTGAGAGTATTTCGTGGCACCTGCTGGAAATACTGAAGCCAAAAGTTCCCGTCCGGCGCCTGGTGTTTCACGAAATTACAAAAAAGGCGATTCAGAACGCCCTTGAAAACTACCGCTCGGTGGACCTGAAACTGGTGCGTGCCCAGGAGACGCGACGTATTCTTGACCGCCTGTACGGCTACACCTTGTCACCCCTTATCTGGAAAAAAATCGCCTACGGCCTGTCGGCGGGCCGAGTTCAGTCTCCGGGCCTTCGTATGATCGTTGACAGGGAACGGGAGCGGATCACCTTTCGCTCTGCCGAATACTGGAACCTTCTGGCGCGCCTGGAGAAACCGGGGGCTCTCCCCTCTTTTGAGGCGCGCCTGACCGAACTCCATGGGAAACGGGTAGCCACCGGCAAGGACTTTGACCCCTTGACCGGTAAGCTCAAGAACAGCAACGCCGTACTGGTCAGCGAATCCGACGCCGCTGAACTGCGCAGGACTCTTACTGATGCGACGTGGACCGTCGCAGATATAACGTCCCGGGATGTCATAAACAGACCGTCCCCACCGTTTATCACCTCTACCCTGCAGCAGGAGGGCAACCGAAAGCTCGGTTTGAGCGCCCGGGAGACGATGCGGGCCGCGCAAAAACTATATGAAGAGGGTTTTATCACCTACATGCGGACCGACAGCCCTACCCTCTCGACCGAGGCAATTGCCGGTGCTCGGTCACAGATAGAGAAACTCTACGGGAAGGAATACCTCTCGGAATCACCACGGCAGTTTTCTCCGGCCCGGCGGGAAGCCCAGGAAGCTCATGAGGCGATTCGTCCGGCAGGGACGGAGTTTCGCCATCCCGAAGACACCGGGCTGACCGGCAGGGAACGGGCACTCTACGATCTGATCTGGAAACGGACCGTGGCAAGCCAGATGGCCGATGCAAAAAAGCGTTCTCTGTCGGTCAAGATATCTGCAGGTGACGCGATATTCACCGCCAACGGCAACAGGATCGTCTTTCCCGGCTTTCTCCGGGTCTACGTCGAAGGCAAAGACAATCCGGATGCGGCCCTGGAGGACAAGGAGGTCTTGCTGCCACCCCTGGATACGGGGGATCTCCTGGAGTCCATTGCCCTCGACGCGGAGCAGCATCAGACTAAGCCGCCTGCACGCTTTACTGAAGCGTCGCTGGTGCAGCGCCTGGAGAAGGAAGGGATCGGACGCCCGTCTACCTACGCATCGATCATAAACACCCTTTACGAAAGAAATTATATCCGACGGGAGGACCGCAGCCTCATTCCGACTTTTACGGGAATGGCGGTGATCGAGCTCCTGGAAAACCACTTCAAGGAGCTCATCGAGTACAGTTTCACCAGTAATATGGAGGCCGCTCTGGACGAGATTGCGGTGGGTGAACGGAACTCCCTGAACTATCTACAGGGTTTCTACCTGGGCACCGACGGGCTCCGGGATCGAGTGGAACGACGGGAAAGCGAAATAAAGCCCGAAGAGTCCCGATCTATCGCCCTGCCGCAGCTTTCAAATTATCAATCCGTAAAAATCGGGCGCTACGGCGCCTATATCGTCCACATAGAGAACGGCGAGGAAATCCACGCATCCATCCCGGAACAGTACGCGCCGGCGGACCTGACTGAAACGGACATTCATGAACTGATTGAGGTACAGAAGAAAGGCCCCGAACCAATTGGCCGGCACCCCGAAGGGGGCGAAAACATCTACTGCCTGACCGGACGGTACGGCCCCTATCTGCAGCTTGGCGAAACGCCGGAGGACGGAGAAAAACCGAAGCGGGCAAGTCTTCCGAAAGGGATCCGCCCCAGTGAAGTGACGATGGAACTTGCGGTTAAACTGCTCAGTCTGCCCCGCAGCCTTGGGGCCCATCCCGAGACAAACCTGGAAGTTGTGGCGAATATCGGCCGCTTCGGCCCGTTTGTCGTCTGTAATGGTGAGTACCGTTCCCTCAAAAAGGACGACGATGTGTACACAATCGGTCTGGATCGGGCGGTGGAGCTTCTGGCGGAGGAAAAAAAGGGGCGCGGCGGTGCTGCGGTTCTAAAAGACTTTGGTACGGACCCCTCCAAGAAACGGAAAATCGTCATCTACGACGGCCGTTACGGACCGTACATCAAGGCCGGTACCAAGAACTTTTCTCTTCCCGAGGAGCTTCGGACGCCCGAGGCTATTGAAAAACTGACCCTTGACGACGTGAAGAAGATCATAAACGGGAAATGACCCCGATTCCGGTGATGTCCTTCCAAAATTTTTCGGGGTATGAAATACTGCTTTTTACACCCGAGGTAATTTCAACCATCCTGGAGGCGTATTCAACATGATTATTCTCACACTCAACTGTGGCAGTTCTTCGGTCAAGTACCAGCTGTACGACTGGGACAGACACGACGTACTTGCAAATGGACTTGTCGAACGGGTAACGCAAGAGGGCTCGAAGATCCTGCACAAGGTACCCGGCCGGGACGAGCTGGAAATCGAACACCCCTGTCCAACCCATACGGTGGCGATTCAGCTCATAATGGATACGTTGGTCAACCCAAAGTACGGTGCGATCACGTCTATGGACGAGGTTAAAGCTGTTGGTCACCGGGTTGTACACGGTGGTGAAGTTTTCAAGAAATCGGTCATTGTAGATGACGGCGTCGTTGAGACCTTCCAGAAAATTCAGAACCTCGCGCCCCTGCACAACCCTGCAAACATCCAGGGCATCACCGCCGCACGAACCGTTCTGCCCGGTGTCCCCCATTGCGCCATTATGGACACCGCGTGGCACCAGACCATGCCGCCCCACGCGTACACCTATGCGGTACCCCACTCCTGGTACAAGGACTACGGAGTGCGCCGCTACGGGTTTCACGGGACTTCTTTTCTCTATACCGCCAAACGGGCGGCGGTACTTCTGGGCAAGCCGCCGGAAGAGACGAATCTCGTTATCGCCCATATCGGAAATGGAGCAAGCATCTGTGCAGTCAAAAACGGTGTTTCCGTGGATACGAGCATGGGCCTCACTCCTCTGGAAGGACTTGTTATGGGGACCCGCAGCGGTGACATCGATCCGGCTATCCCCTTTTACGTCATGAACCAGTCAGGTATGTCGCCGGATGAACTGGAACGAACGCTGAACAAGAGCAGCGGCGTGCTGGGCATTACCGAAGAGTTTGTAGACCGTCGAGACATCGAAGTTGCCGCAAAAAAGGGCAACACGCTGGCCCAGTTGGCAATTGACGTTGAATCGTACCGGATTCGTAAGTACATAGGCGCCTACGCCGCCGCGGTCGGGGGCGTTGATGCGGTCGTCTTCACCGCTGGTGTCGGCGAAAGAGGACCGACCATTCGCGCCAAAGCCCTTGAAGGGCTCTCTTTTATGGGCATAAAAGTTGATCCTGAAAAGAACCAGGCCTCCCGTACAAAGAACGCCGAAACCGACATCAGCACCGATGATTCGCCGGTTCGTATTTTTGTGATTCCCACCGATGAGGAACTGGTGATGACCGAAGACACCTACTCTTTGGTGGCCGGTACGTATGATATCCACACCAACTTTCGGTACTCTTTTCAGAACAAAGACTATATCAATATGGAACGAAATGGTTGTGTGGACCGTGATTTTCAGAAGATCACCGGTCTTGAAGAGATCGTCGTTTCCCCGCCACCGAGTGGCGC
>Ga0172382_10013144_pt1 | contig 10700 bp, 9 predicted proteins | sample Leawel138RmetaG_FD_122245 | JGI IMG/M metagenome (GOLD analysis project Ga0172382, IMG submission 122245) | Leachate microbial communities from a municipal landfill in Southern Ontario, Canada - Leachate well 138R metaG | ecosystem: Engineered > Solid waste > Landfill > Unclassified | place...
AGGCGTCAACGCGGTGTTCAGGGTCCGCATACTGGCGCTCGTTACAGCGCGCCAGATCCGGTATCTCGCCCGCCTCGTAGCTGAACGGAAGCCGTTCGGCGTGGGGCTCGATCATATCGACATTGGCTTGGACCGGATAATGTTCGGCCACGAAGGTCGAATCGAACACCAACTCTGACGCCTTCCCCTCGAAGCTCGCAATCAGCACCGAATTGCTGAACACATCGTGAATCCAGCGCAGCGTCGGCTGCGGACTGATGCTGATCCCGGTATCGACCAGGCGCAGGTCGTGACTGTCCCGCGGACGGCACATGAAACGGTGCTCGCTGAATGCCACCGGTTCGCTGTAGCGATAGACCGTTCTGTGCGAAACCTTCAGTCGTGCCATGTGCTGCTCCTTTGAGACTTCGTGTGGGTGGTCTGCATGGTCGTCGCCTGCGCAACGTCAATTTTGCGGTCGTTGTGGGTCAACGCCGTGTCAGCAGCAGTCCGCACTCCAGATGGTGCGTATACGGAAACTGGTCGAACACGGCGGCAGCGCTGATCTTGTGCGTGCTCTGCAGCGCAGCAACATTGTCCTGCAGTGTCTGCGGGTTGCACGAAATGTAAAGGATTCGATCGAAGCCGCGCGCGAGTTCCACCGTCGGCTCGTCCAGTCCGCTGCGCGGCGGATCAACGAAGAGCGTGGTGAAGTGGTAGCTGTCGAGATCGACATCCTTCATGCGCAGGTATTCGCGCGTGCGGGCCAGCGCGCCGCTGATCTCCTCGCTCGACATGCGCACCATCTGCACATTGTCGATCGCGTTGGCGTCGAGGTTGTAATGCGCGGCACCGACCGAGGTCTTGCTCACTTCGGTCGCGAGCACACGGTCAAAGCACGGTGCGAGCGCGACGGTGAAGTTGCCGTTGCCGCAGTAGAGTTCGAGCAGATCGCCATCGAGGCCGGCAGCCTGGGCGCAGGCCCACCCCAGCATCTTGCGGTTAACGCCGGCATTGGGCTGGGTAAAACTGCCCTCGATCTGCTGGTAGCGCAACTGACGTCCGTTGAGCTCGAAGGATTCGAGCACCCAGTCCTGCTCCAGCACGATCTTCTGCTTGCGGCTGCGCCCGATCAGCTTCACGCCAAGTTCGGCAGCAAGCGTTCGTGCAGCCGGCTCCCACGTCTCATCCAGCGGGCGGTGATACACCAGCGTGATCAGCATTTCGCCGCTCAGGGTAGCCAGAAATTCAACCTGGAACAGACGGTGCCGGAGCACCAGGCTGGCCTGCAGACGCTCGCGCAGTCGCGGCATCATGGCGCTGATGGCCTCGCAGGCTTGAGGAAAATGTTCGATCGTCACCGGCACCTTGGGCTCTGCGGGGTCGAACATTGCGTAGTCGATCCGCTCCCCTTCATGCCACATCCTGAACTCGGCGCGCATGCGGTAGTGCTGGGGCTCGGAAGCAAAGACCTCGGGCTCGGGAAGCGCAAAGGGCGCGAAGTTGTGCTTGAACTGCGACACTTTGTCCGCGAGCTGGTTGGCGTAGGTAGACGGGTCGATGGTGGGAATGGGCATGATGTCCTTGGGTGTTGAGGCCGTCCCGAAGGAAAGCAGCCGATGCGAGTCGAACGGACCTGACCGTTGGCGGAGGGCGGAATATACCCTTGTCAGCCGCCGCCCGGGAGGCTCATCGGTCAGCGTCCGTGCAATAGCGAGCGATCTGCGTCCCGTGCAAACAGCGCATCCGCCATGTCGGCAATTTCCGGCGGAATCTGCGACATCGGCCCGCCAGCCGCCTCTGCCGCGCGGATCAGTTTGGCAACCACGTCCGCCAACGGCAAGGATGCGCCGAAGTACAGTGGCGCGCCATCGCGAAAGATCGCCAGCGTCGGAAAGGTCTCGACATCCAGATCATTGGCCAGATCGGCCTCGTCCTCGATATCCAGCCACGAGAACACGATATGCGGGTGCGCCAATGCGAGCTGCTCAAGCACAGGACGGAAGGAGCGGCAGGTACCGCACCACTCGGCGCACAGGGCAAGTACGACGTGGCACTGCTCTGGCCGCGACGCTGTTGCGTCACTCAGCAGTGCGAGAGGAAGAAGGGTGGACATCGGCGGGAAAGAGGGTGGATACATCGAACGGGTATAGCTTGTCGGAAAAACGGACTTTAGACCACCCCGGATATCCCTGCCTCACCTGATACCGAACGAAATAAAAAATACCCACTGGGCGGCAGCGCCATCCAGTGGGCAGACAAAAGCGGGTACGAGGAACCGAGGAGACTGTACCCGCTGGATACGAACGAGAAGACCGCTCAGAACACCGACGTATCGAAGCGCACCAGCACCTCGCCCGACGCCCGAACCGTGGTCGCATGCGCCATGACCTGTGGCCCGAAGGTCGTCATGTAGAAGCGCGCAAGTTCGATCAGGCTGGCGTGATACTGCGCATCGCCTTCAGCCGCCATGATGCGGCGACGCGCGGCCTGCGCTGCGCGCGCGAGTTGCCAGCCACCGCACACGGTACCGAGCAGGTGCAGAAATGGCACCGCCCCCGCCAGTACATCTCCAAGGCGATCCTTGCCGTTGGAGAGCATCCACTCCAGGGTCTGCTCCAGGCTGTCCAGTTGCACTGCCAGCCCGGCGCCAATCGATGCCAGCTCGCCATCCTCTTCGAGCTGACTGACAGTGCCACGGATGTCGGCGATCAACTCGCTCAGCGTCGCCCCGCGCTCGCGCAGGATCTTGCGCCCGACCAGATCGTTGGCCTGAATGCCGGTGGTGCCCTCGTAAATGGTAATGATGCGGGCGTCGCGAAAGAACTGGGCTACCCCGGTCTCTTCGACGAAACCCATGCCACCGAAGACCTGGATGGCCTCGTCGCAGACATCGTTGCCGACCTCAGTGCACCAGCCCTTGGCCACCGGCATCAGCAGGTCTACATAGCGTCGGCACTTGTCTGCCTGCGCTGCGTCGGGACTGTGATGGGCAAAATCGAACCAGCCGGCTGCGGTGTACAACAGGGCCCGCATGGCCATCACCCGCGCCCGCATGCCCAGCAGCATGCGCTTGACGTCCGGGTGATGGATGATCGGCCTGCCGGTTTCGCCGCTGACCGCATCCCGCCCCTGAACGCGATCCTGCGCATAAGCGAGTGCAAACTGCCAGGCCCGTTCGCCCAGTCCAGCCCCCTGCACGCCGACACCGAAACGGGCCTCGTTCATCATGATGAACATGGTTTCCAGGCCACGATTGGGCGCGCCCACGAGGTAGCCGGTGGCGCCGCCCTGATCGCCGAAACTCAGGGTGCAGGTCGGACTGCCGTGAATGCCCATCTTGTGTTCGATGGAGATGCAGCGCACGTCGTTCTTCGCCCCCGGTGCGCCATCCGGACCGACCAGAAACTTGGGCACGATGAACAGCGACAGCCCCTTTACCCCAGCCGGCGCATCCGGCAAACGGGCCAGCACCAGGTGCACGATGTTGGGCGTGAGTTCATGCTCGCCGTATGAGATGAAGATCTTCTGTCCGTAGATGCGGTAGCTGCCGTCACCGGCGGGCTCGGCACGTGTGCGGGTGGCAGCGAGGTCCGAACCGGCCTGCGGTTCGGTGAGGTTCATCGTGCTGCTCCACTCACCGCTCACCACCTTGTGCAGCCACGTCGCCTTCTGTTCCTCGCTGGCCGCGATCAGCAGGGCTTCGGCCTGGCTGACGTTGAGTTGCGGCAGCATGGTGAAGGCCATATTGGTGGAGAACCACATCTCCCACACCGGCGTGGACACCAGCTTTGGCAGCCCCTGACCGCCAAACTCGGTCGGCAGCGACAGCCCGAGCCAGCCCGCATCGCGGAACTGGTCGTAAGCGGCCTGCCAGCCATCGGGTGCAAGCACCTGTCCATCTTCCAGCCTGCAGCCCTGCAGATCACCCTGGCGGTTGATCGGGGCGAGCACGCCGGCGGCGAACTTGCCGGCTTCTTCGAGGATGGCCGCCACCAGATCGGGCGACGCATCCTCGCAGCCCGGCAGGCTCGCGATGGCATCGAGCCCGGCAAGCTCGTTCAGGATGAACTGCATGTCGCGCAAGGGCGCGTTGTAATCGAACATGATGAAGTCTCCTCGCCCCGATGCCAGAGCGATCGGGACGGCTCGTGTTGCGCTGGTTACTCGCAGGCGGCGCGAATGTCTTCCGGAATCGGCACGGCCTTGATACGCAGCGGATTTTCCGGGTCCTGAATGGCAAACACCTGCACCTCACGCCCTTCGCACAGCACGGTATCGCCGCGCCGGGCAACATGGCGCATGACAAAGCTCTTGTTGTTCCAGGTCTCGACCGAGGATTCGATCTCGATATCCTCGCCATAGGTTGCGGAACTCATGAACTTTGCCTGTGCATCCACCAGCGGGGTGCCGATGATGCCGCGCGTGGCCAGCGTGTCGCGCCAGCTCGGCACGCCGCAGGCGGTAAAGAACTCGCGGCTCGACGTGTCGAACCACTTGAAATAGTTGGCGAAAAAAACGATCTGTGCCGGATCGCAATCGCTGAACGCAATGCGCATGCGAAAAATGTTGCTGCGTGCCATGAGATCTTCCTTGTCAGCGCGGTGCAAGCCGGATCGCTCCGTCCAGCCGGATGGTTTCGCCGTTGATCATGATGTTGTCGACGATGCTGCAGACCAGCTTCGCGTATTCGGCCGGCTGGCCGAGACGCTGCGGGAATGGCACCGATTCACCCAGTGACTGCTGCACTTCGGGCGGCAGTGTGTGCATCATCGGGGTCAGGAACAGTCCGGGCGCGATGGTGACCACGCGGATGCCGCTGCGTGCCAGTTCCCGCGCGATCGGCAGCGTCATCGACACGATGCCGCCTTTCGACGCTGCATAAGCCGCCTGCCCGATCTGCCCCTCGTAGGCGGCAACCGACGCGGTGTTGACGATCACGCCGCGCTCGCCGTCGGCCTGTGCTTCGCAGCGGGCCATGGCTTCCGCCGCCAGCCGGATCATGTTGAAGGTGCCGATCAGATTGACCTGGATGGTGCGGGAGAAGCTCTCCAACGCCATCGGCCCCTCCTTGCCCAGCACCTTGCCGGCGGTGCCGATGCCGGCACAGTTGATCAGGCCGTGCAGGCCACCAAAGCGCGATACCGCCAGATCGACTGCGGCGCTGGCATCGGTTTCGTCAGCAACGTTGGTCCGGACACAGACCGCGCGCTCACCCAGTGCCGACGCCAGCTGATTGCCAAGCTCGACGTTGAGGTCGGCAATCACCACATTGGCGCCCGCTGCATGCAATGCCCGCACACTGGCTTCGCCCAGGCCCGAGGCCCCGCCGGTGACGATGAAGGTGTTGTTCTCGAATTTCATGCTGTACTCCGTCTGCCCCTCAGTTGGCGTTCTCAACCACGATCGCCACCCCTTGCCCGCCACCGGCGCAGGCCGACGAAACGCCATACTGCAGGCCGGCCTCCTTCAGTTCGCGGGCGACTGTGGTGGTGAGACGAACGCCAGATGCGCCCAGCGGGTGACCGATCGCGATGGCGCCGCCATGCACGTTGCTCTTGTCGCGATCGAGCCCGAGTTCACGCTCGCAGGCGAGGTATTGCGCACCGAAAGCTTCGTTGATCTCGATGCGGCCCAGATCGCCCACCGTGATGCCGGCCGATTTCGCCGCCGCGCGGATCGCAGGCGCAGGGCCGATCCCCATGATTTCAGGCGGCACGGCGACCGCAGCACCGGCGACGATGCGCGCCAGGGGCTTGATGCCATTGGCACGAACCCAGTCACCATGCGCCACGATCACGGCCGCCGCGCCATCGACGATGGCCGAGCTGTTGCCGCCCGTCTGCACACCACCGAAGGCAGGGCGAAGTTTCTGCAGCGTCTCGAAAGTGGTCGGGCGCACATGACCGTCGCGCTCGCAGTGCTGGGCGCGATCGGCGAGCTTGAGACTGCGCGGCTGATAACCCTCGAGCTCCCATTTGCTGTTGACCACGGTACTGACCTCATCCGCAAAATAGCCCGCATCCCATGCGGCTGCGGCGCGGGCAAAGCTCTGCTCCGCGAATCGGTCGACCTCTTCGCGACCAATGCCGTACATCTTCGCGAGATTCTCGGCGGTATCGCCCATGCCGCCACCGAACACCGGGTCCTTGGTTGCTTCCCACAGGAAGTCCTTGAACTCGACCTGCCCCATGCGAAAGCCTGCGCGATGGGTGTATGAGGACACCGGGTTGCGCGACATCGACTCGGTACCGACGCACAGCATCACCTTGGCCTTGCCCAGCTTGATATGGTCTGCCGCGGTCAGGATGGCCTCGAACCCGGTGCCGCACAGGCGCTGCACCAGAACGGCAGGTGCGTTCGGATTCAGGCCCGAGTACAGGCCAATGTGGCGAGGCAGAAAATAGGCATCGAAACTGGCCTGTGCCATGTTGCCAGCGATGGTGCCACCGACCTCGGACGCAGGCACGCCGCTCTTCTCGAACAGGGCACGGGCGGCAAAGATGCCGAGGTCGGTCGGCGAGACGTCACGCAAGGCGCCGTTGTAGTCGACAAAGGGCGTGCGCTGGCCGGCGACCAGCCAGATGTCATCGTAGCTATTGACGAGTGCGGATGCTTCGGAATCTTCGAAATGCTTGTTCATTTTTGCGGTCCCTTGCCTTTGCGGGTGAGGAAGTGCCCGATGCGTTCGGCCACTTCGGGGCTGGTCTGTGTCAGGGCTGCGGTCAGCGATTCGACGAAGAAGCCGTCATCGGTGGCCATGTTGTCGATACGGGAGATGGCAGAGACCATCGCCCAGTTCGCCATCGGCGCGTTCTCGGCAATGCGGCGCGCCAACGCCTGCGCCTTCGCCAGCGATTCGCCGGCGCCGACAAGGTAATGCGACAGGCCAAGGCGCAGGCCTTCGTCGGCATCGAGGATGCGTCCGGTCAGCATCATTTCGCACATGCGTCCGGGGCCGATGATCTTGGCCACACGAACCGACGCGCCACCACCCACGAAGATGCCGTGACGGCCTTCGGGCAACTGATAGATCGTGCTGGGCTCGGAAACCCGGACGTGGGTGGCCGTCGCCAACTCCAGACCGCCACCGATCACCGCCCCCTGCATGGCTGCGATCACGGGAATGCCGCCGTTCTGGATGCGGTCGAAAATGCGGTGCCAGCCACGCGAGTGCTGCATTACGCCAAAGGGTTCGCGGTGCTGGTGCTCGGTCAGATCGAGACCGGCGCAGAAGTGCTCGCCCTCACCCGCCAGAACGATCGCCCGCGTACCCTCAGGTGTGGCAATCAGCGCCGCCTCGAGCGCAGCCAGCAAACGGTCGCTTACTGCGTTGCGCTTGTCCGGCCGTGCCAGCGTGATGGTGTAGATCGTATCCTCGGCCGAGGTCTTGACCAGTTGTTCGCTCATGCTTTTATCCTCGGTTTCTCAGTTGGCGGAATGAACGGTGATCACCGTCTTGTCCACAACGTCTGCGTGCAGGTACTCAACCAGATCCGCACGTCGTGCAAGCGTCATGCGCTGGTTGATATATCCCTTGTCGGTGATCTCACCCGCCTCCACCGAGGGCGGCTCGGCCATCAGCAAGGCACGCGACGGATAGGTGGAAGAGCCACCGCCGGTCTGCTTCATCAACGCCATGCCCTGACGTACGCGCTGGCGCACGGCGGGGTTCATCAGCAGATCGATCATCGGCGCATCAGGTGGCAGATCCGGACACAGGGAACGACACTCCGGAATGTTGGGGAACACCAGGAAGCCGATCTCGTCGCGGTCGTGGCCGGTGACGACGATGTCCTGTGCCACCGGTTTCATGGCGTCGATACCCGCCACACGCAGCGCACCGACGTGCACCCAGGTGCCGGTGAGCAGCTTGAAGTCCTCGCCCACGCGGCCGTCGAACAGCAGCCCCTTCTCCGGAAAACGCTCGTCGAGAAACTCGACCGCGTCACCGATCATGTAATAGCCCTCGTCATCGAATGACTTGGCCGTGATCTCGGGCTGCTTCCAGTAGCCCGGAAAGACGTTCGGCCCCTTCACCCTCACCTCGAGCTTGTCCGCCGAAGGAACCAGCTTGAGCGCGGTTCCGGGGACCGGCACACCGATCACGCCTGGTCGCTCGGCCTCGAAGTGACTGTCGGTGCACGTCGGTGCGGTTTCGGTCGAGCCCCAGGACGACACCATGGTGACCTTGGTCCCGGTGACCTTCTCGGACAACACCTCGAGCCCTTCCCACAGGTGGTGGGGCAAGGCCGCACCGGCATAGAAAATGAGGTTCAGGCGACTGAAGAAGGTGTCGCGCAACTGTGCGTCCTGACGCAGCAGTGGCACCAGCATGTCATAGGCGCGCGGCACGTTGAAATACAGCGTGGGCGCAATCTCCCTGAGGTTGCGGACAGTCTTGTCGAGCCCGGCCGGCGTCGGCTTGCCGTCATCGATGTAGATCGTGCCGCCCCAGCGCAACACCAGATTGAAGTTGTGATTGCCACCAAACGTATGGCTCCACGGTAGCCACTCCACCAGTACCGGACGGTTCTCGGCAAGGAAGGGCCACACCAGTTCCTTGGCCATCTGGTTGGAACACATCATGCGCTGCGTGTTGATCACCGCCTTGGGCGAACCGACCGAGCCCGAGGTGAACAGGAACTTGCCGATGGATTCAGGCGTGATCCTGTCGAAGGCCGCCATCACCGCTGCCTCGTCCGACGTCTGCTCCAGCGCCGAAAATGGCACGGCCCCCTCAAGCACCGTGCTGTTTCTGCCCGCAACCACCACCCCGTCGTGCAGATCCCGGATGGCAGCCAGTGCAGGCGCAAAGCGCTCAACCGGGTCAGCATAGATCACCCCCGGCCGCAGCAATTCGATGTTGCCCTTGAGCTTGGCGTGGTCCTTCGACATCAACGAGTTGCCCGGCGAGATCGATGACACCGGCACACCGATGTGCATTGCGGCCAGCGACAGCAAGGCATGCTCGATCGAGTTGTCAGACAGGATCACGACCGGTCTTTCGGCAGACAGACTCTGGCCGAGCATCCAGGTGGCAATACCGACAACCCTGCGGCGCGCTTCACCGTAGGTGATCTTCCGCCATTCGTCGTTTTCATCACGTTCTGCCAGGTAGAGGCTGTCGGGCCGGGCCCGCGCCCAGTGTTCGAGCCAGTCCCCGACACAACGTGTGTAGGTTTCGGGAAGAGGAATCCCGGACCGCAGGACCCGCGTTCCATCTCCCCGCGTTTCGACATTGACAACCGACTTGGCAAACATGCGCTCGGCGTCGCGAATCACTTTATCCATAGGACTCCCCATTTCCCTGTCAGCCTTATTGCGCCAGCAGCTTGTACGCGCCGTTCTCGACACGGACGAGCACGCGACCGCGCTGGTCCAGACCGAAGTGGTCCGTCGGCGTCATGTTGAACACGCCATGCACGCCGACGACATCCTGGTTGCTTTCCATCGCGTCGCGCAGTGCCATGCGGAAGGCCGGCGTACCCGGCTTGGCGGTTTTGAGCGCAACCGGAACCGCAGCCTCGATCAAACGGAAGGCATCATGCGCATGGCCGGCAAAGGAGGAGAAGCTCCCAGCACCGTATTTCTGCTCGTACTGGCTGACGAAAGTTTCACCCGCTTTCTTGGACGGGTGCACGGCAGGGATCTGATCGACAACAACGACAGGGCCGACCGGCAGCACGACACCGTTAGCTGACTTGCCGGCAACGCCGAGGAACGCCTGATTGGCTGCTGCGTGCGTCTGATAGATCTGCCCCTTGAAGCCGCGTTCGACGAGGCTGGTCTGGGGCAAGGCTGCGGGGCTGCCCGAACCCACGACCAGAATGGCGTCAGGACGGGTCGACACCAGCTTGAGCACCTGGCCAGTCACCGAAGTATCGGCGCGGTTATAGCGCTCCACCGCGCCGAGTTTGATTCCCGCTTCCGCCAGCATGGGCTTGAGGGCGACCAGCCAGTCTTCGCCATACGCATCGGAGAACCCGATGAAGCCCAGCGTTTTCACCCCGTTCGCCTTCATGTGGCCAACAAGCGCACTGGCCATCACATTGACGTGTTGCGGCGTGCGGAAAACCCAGTGGTTCTTCTCGGGCGGGAGATTGATTGGCGAGATCGCGATTTGCGGCGTCTTGCTCTCGAACGCCATCTCGGCGATCGCAAGCGATGCCGGGGTAATCGCAGAGCCGACCAGCACATCGACATTGTCTTCGGATACCAGCTTGCGCGCGTTCTTGGTCGCAATCGACGGATCGGAAGCATCGTCGAGCATGATGTAGTTGATCTTTTCGCCTGCAACCGAAGTTGGCAGGATGGCAAACGCGTTCTTCTCCGGAATCCCGAGCGATGCGCCCGGACCGGTGGAAGACAGCGACACGCCAACGTTGATATCGGCCTGCGCCGCCTGACTGAAAAGTACGACGGCGGCAGAACACAGTACGGCGAGTTTCCTGACTTTCATTTTCGCTCCTTTGGTTTTCATGTTTCGTCCCTTATCGGGATCGAATTCATCTGACGCTTCTGCGAGGGTTTTGCCCGCTCGTGCAGGCACCTACCCTTCTTGTGATGGTTTGCTTTCCATCGCTTCAGGACTACTTTCAGGTGGCCAGCATTTCCTGGTGCTTGCCGCCGAGGCCGAGGTAGGCCTCGATCACGCGCGGGTCGTCCTTGAGCTGCACCGCCGGGCCTTCCATGGCGATCGCGCCGGTCTCGAGCACGTA
>Ga0172382_10013149_pt1 | contig 10696 bp, 14 predicted proteins | sample Leawel138RmetaG_FD_122245 | JGI IMG/M metagenome (GOLD analysis project Ga0172382, IMG submission 122245) | Leachate microbial communities from a municipal landfill in Southern Ontario, Canada - Leachate well 138R metaG | ecosystem: Engineered > Solid waste > Landfill > Unclassified | place...
CTATCCAAAAGATTTCTGCGGGAGGGGCAAACATACGAGCAGCAACCGCACTCAACACAATCTGCGGCATGAAGCTGATGTGCTCTTTCCCAATCGTCCTTGCGACTTGCTGAAGAAATGTCGAGCGGAACAAGCCCCATTGGGCAAGCGCTCACACATTTGCCGCATCTGATGCAAGGACCCTCATCATATATGGCGGTTTCCTTTGATGATAAAGCAAGTATTCCCGAGGTGGTTTTAATAACGGGAACCTCTGTGTCAAAAATCTGAATTCCCGTCATGGGGCCTCCTGATACAATTTTTATAACATCATCCAAAAGTCCGCCTGCTGCGTCAATTACCTCCTGGAATAACGTCCCGATTCTGACTGAAAAAACCGAAGGGTTTTTTATTCCGAGACCTGAAACGGTTACCCTTCTGCGAATTACGGGAAGTCCCGTTTCAAGAGCATTTCTGACAGACATTGCAGTATCTACATTGGTTACTATTGTGCCGACATCGGCAGGGAGCTTGCCCGCTGGAACAGTTCTGCCCAATACGGATTTTATAATGTGCTTTTCTGACCCTTGGGGGTATTTTGTTTTAAGTTCAGCTACCTCAATAGGTTTTTCGCCGATCAGCTGTTTTATTGCAGCTATTGCATCGGGTTTATTGTCCTCAATGGCAATAATGCCCCGCTTGCAGTGCACGGTTTTCATTAAAATTTCAAGACCGCGGATAAGCTTTTCAGGTTCCTCAAGCATTGCCCTGTGGTCACAGGAAAGATATGGTTCGCACTCTGCACCGTTTATAATAACGCAGTCAATGTCCTTACCGGGATTAAGCTTTATGTGCGCGGGGAATCCCGCTCCGCCCATTCCTACAATTCCTGCTTCACGGATAATTTCAAGAATTTTGTCCGAGGGGAGTTTAAGGAAATTTTTCTTTTCGGCAGGTATCTCCTTATATTTAAAATCGTTTTCAATTATTACAGTTTCAACCATCTTTCCGCTTGGGTGGAGAAAGCTTTTTATTTCCCTGATAGTCCCCGATACGCTTGAATGAACAGGCGACGAAACAAAAGCATCGCTGTCGCCGATTTTCTGCCCGACAAGAACCTCGTCGCCTTTTGAGACAAGAGGCTTGCAGGGTGCGCCTATGTGTTGGGAAAGAGGAATATATACAAGCTGTCCCGGATCTAAATAAATTGTTTCACAGCCACATGTAAGTGTTTTCTGGTACGGAGGGTGAATACCTCCTCTAAAACCGGTTATTTTCATTGTTATGTTCCTTTCTGGAGAATTTGCTTAACTATAATATTATAAAGCATTAACGCAAAAAAAGCAATACCTTTAGTAAAATAGTTGATAGTAGTGAAAAATGTCAGGCATTATGATAGGCTATGTAAATATTTACGAGCATTTTATGAAAGGAGAAAAGTATGGAGGCAATAAGAAAATACTTAAAATCAATGGGGTACAGCCTTATCGGCCCCGAATACTACAGTCAGATTCATGAATGGCTGAAATGGTATTCGGGTAAGGTGCCGAGCTTTCATGAGTACAGTCAGTTTAACGGAAAAAAGAGCGTTAAGAGAAGCAGATGCTCCCTTGGTATGAGTAAAAAGGTATGCGAGGACTGGGCGGACCTTTTGCTCAATGAGAAAACGGACATCCGCGTAAGTAACGAGGAGGCGGATGAGTTTTTAAAAGAGGTTTTGGAAAGAAACAACTTCCGCGTGCGAAGCAACCGTCTGCTTGAAATAACCTATGCAATGGGTACGGGTGCTTTTGTTGAGTATTATGATGACAAGGGTGTTGCCATAGATTATATCAGGGCGGATATGATTTACCCTTTGTCGTGGGATAACGGAGAAATCACCGAATGTGCTTTTGCAAGTGAAAAGGTAATGGGCGGGAGCAGGTATATATACCTTAATATGCACATCAAGGAAAACGGCTGTTACAAAATTATTAACAGGCTGTTTTTAAGAAAGAAAAACGGACAGCTTGAGGAAACGGAGTTGCCCGACGGGGTTGCCGCCGAGTTTTCAAGCGGAAGCGAAAAGCCGCTCTACCAGATCATTACGCCCAATATTGTCAATAATTTTGACCCTGACAACCCTATGGGAATTTCCATTTTTGCAAATTCGCTTGACATTCTGCAGGGAATCGACCTTGTATACGACAGCTATCAGAATGAGTTCAGACTTGGCAAAAAGCGAATTTTAATTCCTGCGGGAATGGCGCACATACACAGGGATGACACAGGAATAACCCCGATTTTTGACGATAACGATACCGAGTTTTATGTTATGCACGATAAATCTCTCGGAGAGCTTAAGGAAATCAATATGGAGCTTCGTGCAGACCCGCACGAGAAAGCGCTCAAGAAAAATCTTGACCTGCTTTCGGCAAAATGCGGCTTGGGCAGCGGCAGATACAGTTATGAAAAAGGCAGAGTGAAAACCGCTACCGAGGTTATAAGTGATAAGGATGAGCTTTATCAGAGCATCAGAAAAAACGAAATAATTATTCGGAGGGCTCTTACCGAGCTTGCCGACAGGGTTTGCTTTCTCGGCGGATTTGAAAACAGTGAAATCAGTACCTATTTTGATGACAGTATCATTGAGGACACCGCAACAATAGCCGAAAGGGCGATGAAGGAGCTTGAACACGGGATAATCGACAAAATCGAATATTTTGTCAAGGTGTATAATCTCACGGAAAATCAAGCATTAGACTTGGTAGAAAAAATGAAAAGCCGTGAGGCTGTATGAAAAAGAAAAAGCAGACAACCTTGCACACATATATAGACGAAATTCAAGGAGATTTGTGCAAAATTGTCGGTATGTATCTCGGTGAGCTTAAAAACCGCGAAAAGCTGGAGGGGGCTCCGATAAATCAAGTTGCCTCGGCGCTGGGTACGATTATTGAAAAATTCTCTAAGCATTCCCGGGCGGACGAGGATAACGGAATTTTGGAGGAGCTTATAACCTCACTTAAAAATGATGATAGTAGCAGCAAATAATCAAGTAATATAATCTGCCTGTCAGTTAACTGAAAAGCATTTGTCCGGCATGACATATAAACTGCCGAAAATCCCTTGCAGAACGGGATATAAACTTCTTGCGTTTATTGGAGGAATATGGATTTTTTAAAAGAGGCACTGGGAGAAAATTTTGAGGAGTTTAAGGAAAAGATTGAAAAATACAATCGGGAAAGCGATTCCCAGCTTAAACTTGCCAATCTTTCGGAGGGCGGATATGTAAGCCGTGAGAAATACGAGGCGCTTTGCGGTCAGATTGAAAAGCTAAAGGAAGAAAGCGCAAAACCTTTTATTGAAGAAATTGAACAGCTGAAAAGCAAGATGACCGAGGCCGAGAACAAACACGCGATAGATTTGCTTATCAAAAGCTCGGGCGCAAAAAATCTAACGGCGGTGCGTGCACTTTTAAATCTCGAAAATGCAGATGTTGAGGATGTTCAAAAACAGCTTGAAATTATCCGCAGTGAAAATGAGTATCTCTTTGACAAACCTCAGGCTTCGGGTGCAACGGGCATGCGCCAGGGAAGTGCCCGAAAGGAATCTTCTGCCGAAGAAGAATTAAGACAAAAAATATTCGGCAAATAATAAAAATTTTGGAGGAATTAATTTATGGCTTTAACACTTTTAGATGCGCAGAATTTATCGGACAGCAAGCTGTCTGCACAGATTATTGACGAGTTCAGACACGACCCGCTTTTTGATATGATGCTTTTTGATAATAATGCAAAGGCTCAGGGCGGCAAATCTCTGACCTATGTTTACAACAGGGTTACAACAATGCCTACGGCAGAGTTCAGAGAAATCGGTTCTGATTATACAGCTCAGGAGGCTAAAACTACTCAGTACACTGTTACTCTTAAGCCTTTCGGCGGCTCCTTTGAGGTTGACAGAATTCTGCAGAGCGATGAAAAGCAGATTATGGACCTTATTCAGTTTGAGCTTTCACAGAAAATAAAGGCTACAAGAGCTTTGTTTACAGATACATTCATTAACGGCGACTCATCTGACGACGAAAACGCATTTGACGGTATTGATACTGCACTTACTTCAAGTAATACAGAGGTTACACCTTCGGCGGCTATCGACCTTTCAACCTCTGCAAATATTACAACTAACGGCAATCTTTTCATGGATGAGCTTGATAAGATGCTTTCAAATCTTGACGGAGTGCCTACTGCGCTTTTGGTAAACAGAAAGCTCGCATCCGTAATTAACGGTATTGCAAGAAGAAGCGGTTACTTCTCAACCAACGAGGTTGACTCCTTCGGTGCGCCTGTCACAAAGTATGCAGGCATACCCATAATTACGCTGGGCGACAAGGTCGGAAGCACGCCTTCGGTAGAAACTCCTATTATTCCTATTGACAGTACTTCAAAGGAAACTTCGCTTTATGCCGTTAGAATCGGTCTTGACGGCGTTCATGCAATTTCTCCCGAGGGTAATAACATTGTAAGTACATACCTTCCCAATATGGCAGAACCCGGTGCGGTTAAAAAGGGTGAGGTGGAAATGATTTCTGCTATTGCTCTTAAGGCTACCCGTGCGGCAGGCGTTCTTAGAAAAATAAAAGTAGGTTAGAACCTTTCGCAGATGCCGCAAATATTGCGGCATCTGCCATAAAGGGGAAAGGGGGATAATATGAGTATAGATTATGACTACTACAGTAATATTTATCGCGGAAATATAATTCCCTGCGAAAATTTTGCAAAAAGTATTTGCAAAGCAGAATATTATATTGACGGACTGATTTTCGGCAGGGACACAGCAGGCTTTGAAGAAAGTGTAAAGCTTGCCGCCTGCAATATTGCGGAGCTGCTATATCTTGACGAAACAAGGCAGGGTATTTCCGCCGAAAATGTTGACGGGTACAGTGTAAGCTACAGGGGCAATGATATTGAAAAAAGCATTGCCGATGCGGCTGAAATTTATCTTGCAAGCAGCGGACTTTTATATGCGGGGGCGGGTGAATAAATGATAAAGGATAAAAAGACACTCACCCTTTTCAGGTATGATTCCGAGCTTTGCGAGTGGAAAAGCTTTTACATAAAAAATGCGCTTATTCATAACTGCCGTGGAATTCATGAAGGACTGCGGGGGATAAAATATTCGGGTCAGTCAATAATCAGGGTCAGGCTTAAAAATCCTGAGGATATTTACTGTGGCGACAAAATTGCGGTGGGCATACATAAGGGCGAATGCCCTGCCGATGCAATGACGGTAACCGCCGTAACGGACAATAATAAAGGGACAAGTTATGTTCGCCATCTTAAAATAACGTGCGAGGGTTAATATATGAAAGCGATAACAGAATATTTTAAAAATTGTCCCGCACTTTCGGGAAAAAGTCTTCGCAAGGACTATCTTGGCCCACAGTCGGGAAGTGTTGCAGTTGTGCCTGACGGGGGCGAGCAGACGGTAAAAAAATATGCTTCAGGGGATATGCTGGGGCAGATAGCCTTAAAGTTATTAGTGCGTGAGAATTTTACGGGAGCGGCTTCCGCCCTAATTGACGACATATTGTTATGGGTGGAAAACTGCGGCAGCCTGCCGATTTTAAGCGGCGGCAGAGAGGCGCAATATTTCGAAGTGGCCGAGGGGCCTGTGCTTGTCAAGACGGAGGCAGGCGCCGGAGTATATGAAGTAAAAATACGGCTTATTTATTACAAAAAGGGGGAGATAAAATGAGTAATATTCTAAAAAGAAGTGAAAAAATACCTTTTTACGGAGTGGTATCGGACGAAAATGTTGTTTACACAAGAATGACGGGGTTTACCGAGATTTCCGTAAATAAAAATCCTATCGAGCATAAAAGGCAGTACATAGACGAGGATTTTGAAAGAAATGATGTTGTGGGATATACAACCTCAATCGGATTTTCTTTTGATATGTTTAAGGATGATGCTGTTCACAGCGATATTGCGGCCATTTTTGACGGTGAACATACAGGCAACGGTGCCCTGCGCAGTATTATTATTGTTGATTTAAGCAGCGGAACGGACGGGGAATATACAGCGGTAAAAAGAGATTTTACCCTTATTCCCGATAAAGAGGGCGATTCAAATTTTGCATACACTTATTCGGGCACTTTAAATGCGGCGGGCGAAAAAGTGTTTGGAACTGCCACTTCGCAGGACGAATGGCAGACCTGCACATTTACGGCAAATGTTTAATATCCTAACAGACACTTTTCCGGACAGCATCATGGTGGGCGACGAGAAATGTCTGCTGAAAACTCACTTTAAAAGGTGGGTGGCTTTTGAAATTATAATGACAAATCCGAAGCTTTCAGATGAGATAAAGGCAGGGGCAATTTTGCCCCTGTGCCTGAAAAAACTGCCCTCCCGAATTGACGTTGCAATCACAGCGTGTATGAAATTTTACGGCGGCGGTAAAAGTGAGGAAAAAAAGGGGAAAAGTATTGCAAAGCCCGTTTACAGCTTTTTATATGATTCTGAACTTATTTATTCCGCGTTCATGTCCCAGTATGGAATCGACCTTGCGGTGAGTGATATGCATTGGTATAAATTCGGGGCACTTTTTAAGGGACTTAAGGCGAATAATAAAATAGCAGAGGTCATGCAGGTGAGAAATATGAATCTTTCGGAAATAAAGGATGACGATTTGCGCCGCAAATATCGCAGACTGAAAGAACTTTGGGCGCTGCCCGATTTAAGAAGTGACAGTCAAAAAGAAAAAGACATTGTACGCGCCTTCAAACAAACTATTTAAAGGAGGTAGGGCAAATGGCAAAAAACACAATATCCATGAGAAAATTCAGGTCAAGCCTGACAAAAATAAGCAGGCTTGCAAAGTCGGGCTACAACTCCATCAGCTCGGTAGCAAAGCAAATAATAGCAACCGTTACAACCATTGCTTCAAAAATGTCCGTTCTTTCAGAAAATTCGGGATGGCAGGGCGCAAGTGAGAGCCTTCCCTCTGACGGATACCAAAGCTATTATGATAATGCGGGAAAGGCGGAGGAAAGTTATCTTAAAGGCAGTCTGCAAAATATTTCAAGCTATAAAGATGAGGTAATATCCGACATTTATATGATAAGCGACGCGCTTTCCCAGAATGCTGACCAAATTGGATACAGACTTTCGGATGCGGTGAAAAATGCTTTCGGAGAGGTATCGGAGGATTTTTTTCTGAGCGGTGAAAAGAGCGGAAAAAGCTTTGGAGGAGGGTTTTTAAGCAGTGTTGAGGAAAGTATGGAGGCAGCAAAGCAAATGATGGTGTCCGCCATGCAGAGCGTGAGTCAGGTGATGAATGCGGCGGCTGCGGCAAAAGACATCACAAACATAACATATTCAAACCCGAGCTATAATTTCTACTCCAGCAACCAAACTGTTTCCGAGCAGCTTAAAGAAGCAAGAAATGCTGAAACAATAAGTGCCTTGAGGCGGGTTTAGAAAAAGGATTTCGGAAGGAAGGGAGCATGAATATGGAAAACAAAATACACTTTGAGAACAATCAGGGGAAGGTTACAATGTTCCTGGGCGGCAACGGTCCTGTAAGGGTTACCGCCCTTTCCGGACTGGGCAGTCCAGAAAAAAAGTACGAAACCGTTACTTTTGCGGGAAAATCAGGGCAAAAAACACTTTCTTCGGTTGCACAGGCGAGGACAGTTATTATAAGCGGTGATATTTTCGGGGGCAGAGAGGTAACGGAAAACCTGATTAGGATTTTAGATGAGCCGGGCACGCTTGAAATTGAATTCGGCGATAAAAGGCGAAAAATTTTCTGCAGTCAGGTGAATTTTTCGGAGGGTGTGCGGCATGGCGGATATACAAGCTTTGTACTGTCGCTGACGGCAGACGGGGCATATTTTACCGATGTAAATCCCACTGAAATTTCAATATTTCAAAGGCGGAAAATGCTTGACGGGGATATTGTTTTCCCTTGCGTTTTGACTGAAAAAACTACCCAGGCAGATGCCGATAACTTCGGCGAGGTGAATGTTGAACCGATTATAAGCATTTGCAATTATCACGACCAAGGAAGCCCAGTTGAAGGCAGTATTGTAATCGAAAATTTAACCACAAACCAAAAAATCACACTTGAAACGGGAATGGAAGAAAATGAAACCATTACGGTCGATATCGAAAACCGAACTGTTTCAAGCTCGGTGAGGGGAACTGTTACGCATCTTATTTCGGATGACACTTTTTTAAACAGATTCTGGCTTGCACCCGGCAGAAATAATCTCAGGGCGTCTCACGGTAATGAGGGAGAAGAAATCAGTGTGGCACTGACCTACTACAGCAATTATCGGGAGGGCGTTTTTTAATGGAGGATATACGAATTTATGATGCCAATTTTAATTTGCTGCATATAGAAAGCAATGTAATATCATCAAACTGGACGGTTTATTTTAATTCGGTGGGAACATTTGAAATTCACACTCTTGTCGATTCTGTGACCGCTCAGACGATAATTGATAACCTTAATTTTGATGAAAACAAAATTCCCATAATTGTTCAGGGAGATTTGCAGGGAATAGTAACGGGAGTTAGACTCAGCGAAGATTTTGCGATTTACGGTAAAACGTGCAACTGGCTGTTGTCCAGAAAAATCGTGCCGAAGTTTATAACGAGCGATCTGCCTGTCCCTTGCAATCCCGAAGAGGTTGCAAGACATATCGTGTCAAATGCTTTTGCAGACCAGCCCGATTTTATTCTGGGAGAAAGGGCGGAACTTTCCGATATGGACCCGTTCTGGCGCAATACATATAACTCCCTTTCGGAAGTGGTGTCCGACCTTTTGGCAAAAAAATATGCAGGCCACAACTTATATTTTGACTGGAAAAACAAAAAATGGGTGTTTAATATATTTCAGCCCGGATATACAAATATTGTTTTGTCGGAGGCGAACAGAAATGCCTCTGAAACGGAGTACACATACAGCATAGACGACTATTATTCCGCCTGCTTTTATGAGCAGGAGCAGTACTTTGCAGACGGAGAATTTCCCGACCCTGTGTGGACAAAGCTTGTTAAGGATGATAAAACAGGCATATTCAGGTGTGAATGCGTGGTTGAAGCGACCGTCGAAAGTGAGGCGGAAAGTCTGCTTAAAGGAAAAACTGTTAAATCGGAAATTGTTGCAGACATCTGCGGACTTGTGCCGGGCGAGGATTTTAACCTTGGCGATATTTTAAGGGTGCAGATAAGCAAGGGGAAAATAGCGAGAACAAAGGAAAAACAGGTTTCGGGAATATGCTTCGGCTGGGAAAGCGGACTGAGTAACTACAAGGTTATTTTAAATAATTTATAAGAGGTGAATGATATGGCATACAGTTATGATTTTAAGGATAATATTGTCTATGGAGCAGACGATATAAATGCGATTAGAACAAGTATATTAACAAAGGGTGTTATTGAGGAAGCTGCAGATAGCCTTAAGGTAGTTTCATATAATGGCGGAGTAAAGGTTCTCGAGGGGCAGGCAATATTTGCTGACGGCTGCCGAATTTCGGTTGATGGCAGCGGTGTTGAAAGAGAGATTGCTTCGGGCGTCAAAAGCAATGTTTATCTTAATAACAACAGGCTTGCGGGTGTGTGCGAGGTGATTGCATCAACTCAGGCACCCGAGGGGGATTATGTACTTCTTGCAGAAGTTGACGAGGGCGGAATAATAACGGATAAGAGGGAGTATGCCCAGCTTAAAACGGCCGACAGCGAGCGATATGTGGAAAGTTTCAGCGCAGAATTTGACATCAATAATACTCCGGGAAGTCCGGGGGCATCGAAAGCTGTAACTTTGCCGAAAACCAACTGCAGTATGGTGGAATTTTGCTTGTCCTATGCAGGAACTCAATCTTATTTTGTAACGGTTTTTCCAAAGGAGAACGGACATATCATATGGCGTTATCCAAACGGCGCGTTTTACAGCGGTGACAGAATGGAAATAAATCTTTTCAGCAGAACAAGACTTTTCAGCTTTAATGTAAGCGGAAACGTCATGACGGTAACTCTTGAAAGTATCAACCAGCCGTCAGCAGATCTGCATACCATAAAGATAGATGGGTATTGTTTAAGATAGGAGGCATATTTATGTTAAAAGTTTATTCGGGCGGTGAAAAAATCAGCTACACTGCAAATGACAGTTTTTTTCTTACGGTCGAATCGGAGGAAGGATTTGAATCAGGAACGCAGTTAAAACTGAACATCGCCGAAACTGAAGAGGGTGAAATGATTATTGATAAAGTATTCGGGCTTAACGGCGGACTTTTTGAAATCATATTAACTGATGAAGAAAGGGAAAAACTTTCGCTAGGAAACTATATTTATAAGATTGTTATTTTGGGCGGAAACGGTGATGTTGTAACCCGAAAAAGCGGAGAGCTTGAAGTAAGGTGGGGTGCTTAAGATGAAACTTATACTAAAATCATCAGCGGAACAAAAACTGGCACTTGATTCATGTGGAAAAAGCTTGCACAATAAATTAAAAAACTTGGGTTTTGAAGAAAGCGGACACACAGGTTTTCAGGCTGAGCTGACGCAGGAGCAGATTATGGCTATTGAGCAGGTTGCCGAAAAAGAGGATAAGACGAATAAGGCTGACATTTTTATGGGGACAGAAGATGAAGCCACACAAAAGGCTTGGTATCCTTCTGTTAAGGGTTGCGTTGATTTTGTCAATAGCAGAGATAACTTAAGACTAATTA
>Ga0172382_10013150_pt1 | contig 10696 bp, 9 predicted proteins | sample Leawel138RmetaG_FD_122245 | JGI IMG/M metagenome (GOLD analysis project Ga0172382, IMG submission 122245) | Leachate microbial communities from a municipal landfill in Southern Ontario, Canada - Leachate well 138R metaG | ecosystem: Engineered > Solid waste > Landfill > Unclassified | place...
CGTCCGGGAACTGCGCAACGTGCTCGAGCGCGCCTGCTCCTTCTGGGACGGCCTGCGCCTGAGCGCCGACGCCGTCGCCGCCGCCCTCCCGCCCGGCGCCGTAATGGGGTCAGACTCGATTTCACACGAGCCGATAGCGCATTCCGTAGCGGTAATGGTGTCTGACCCCATTACCGAAGTGCCCCCGGAAATGGTGTCTGACCCCATTTCGGTAGAGGCCGAGCCCCTGCCGCTGGCCGAGCAGATCGCCCGGCTCGAGCGCAGCGCGATCGATGCTGCGCTGAGGGCATGCGGCGGCAACCGGGCCCAGGCTGCCCGGCGCCTCGGCATCGCCCGCGCCACCCTCTACCAGAAGCTCGCCGCCTGGCCGGATCTCGGAGCCGACGCGAAACCAGAAGCCGAAGCGAAACCGGAAGCCGACGACGGGCAGCGAACCTGATTCCTCGGTCGTCGCCGCCGTCTTCGCGAAGTGGCCGGAGATCGGACATTCGAGGCGGCCAGCGGGCGAATTGTCCGAAAAACGGACACTCCGGATTCGCCGATCGTCCGGAATCCGGACATCGCCTCGGCGCCGGCCGGTAGCTGCATCCGGCAAATCCCCGCAAGCCATTGATAAGCAAGGGACAAGGTCCGCCACCTGGCGACTGGCACGGACGTTGCAATCCTCGGGGCTGCCCGGCCATGCCGGCGGATCCACCCAGAGGAGACTTTTCCATGCGCAACACCTCATTGCTCGGCAGGACCCTGCGCCTTGCGCTGCCCGCCGCCGCCGTGCTTGCCTTCGCCGCCGGCCCGGCTGCCGCTGCCGATGAAATCCGGATCGGCCACATCTACTCGCAGAGCGGCCCGCTGGAGGCCTACGGCAAGCAGACCGCCGTCGGCTTCAACATGGGCCTCGAATACGCCACCGGCGGCACCATGATGGTCAACGGCCGCAAGCTGGTCGTGCTCGAGAAGGACGACAAGGGCAAGCCCGACGAAGGCAAGGCGCTGCTCGCCGAGGCCTATGGCGACGACAAGGTCGACCTCGCGGTCGGGCCGACTTCATCCGGCGTGGCGCTGGCGATGCTGCCGGTGGCCGAGGAATACGAGAAGATCCTGCTGGTCGAGCCGGCGGTGGCCGACGCGATCACCGGCGAGAAGTGGAATCGCTACATCTTCCGCACTGGCCGCAACTCCTCGCAGGACGCGATCTCCAATGCGGTCGCGCTCGACGAGGAGGGCATCTCGATCGCCACGCTCGCGCAGGACTATGCCTTCGGCCGTGACGGCGTCGCCGCCTTCAAGGCAGCGCTCGAGAAGGCCGAGATCGTCCACGAAGAGTACCTGCCGGTGCAGACGACCGACTTCACCGCCGGCGCCCAGCGCCTGTTCGATGCGCTCAAGGACAAGCCCGGTCGCAAGGTGATCTTCATCATCTGGGCGGGCGGCGGCAATCCGTTCAAGATCGGCGACCTCGATCCGGGTCGCCATGGCATCGAGGTTTCGTCGGGCGGCAACATCCTGCCCGCGCTCGCCGCCTACAAGGCCTTCCCCGGCATGGAAGGCTCGATCTACTACTACTACGAGATCCCGAAGAACCCGGCCAATGAATGGCTGGTGACCGAGCACGAGAAGCGCTACCAGTCGCCGCCGGACTTCTTCACCGCCGGCGGCATGTCGGCGGCGATGGCGGTGGTCGAGGCGCTCGAGCAGACCGGTGGCGATACCGACACCGAGAAGCTCATCGAGACGATGGAAGGCATGTCCTTCGAGACTCCCAAGGGCACGATGACCTTCCGCCCGCAGGACCACCAGGCGATGCAGTCGATGTATCACTTCAAGATCAAGGTCGATGCGGACAAGGCCTGGGCCGTGCCCGAGCTGGTGCGCGAGATCAAGGCCGACGAGATGGACGTCCCGGTCAAGAACAAGCGCTGATCGCCGCTGGCGCCGCTGGGGGAAAGATGACGCCTTCGCTCGAGACCGTCGGCCTGACGATCCGCTTCGGCGGCCACGTCGCGGTCGACCAGGTCAGCTGCGCCTTCCATCCGAGCCAGCTGACCTCGATCGTCGGTCCCAACGGCGCCGGCAAGACCACCTACTTCAACCTGATCTCCGGGCAGTTGCGCGCCAGCGCCGGCAAGGTCCTGCTGGACGGGCGCGACATCACCGGCCTGGGCGCCCCGAGGCGCACCCGCCTCGGGCTGGGCCGGGCCTTCCAGCTCACCAACCTGTTCCCGCAGCTCACTGTGATGGAAAACGTGCGCCTCGCGGTACAGGCGCGCCGCGGCATCGGCCTGGACATGCTGTCGATCTGGTCGAGCCGGCGCTCGCTCATCGAGGAAGCCGACGCGATCCTCGAGCGCATCCGCCTGACCGCGCGGCGCGACGAGCCGGCCGCGGCGTTGCCGCACGGCGACCAGCGCAAGCTCGAGGTCGGCATCCTGCTCGCGCTCGAACCGTCCGTCTTCATGTTCGACGAGCCGACCGCGGGCATGAGCGTCGACGAGGTGCCCGTCATCCTCGACCTGATCCGCGAGGTGCGCAGCGACCCGAGCCGCACCGTGCTGCTCGTCGAGCACAAGATGGACGTGGTGCGCGAGCTGTCGGACCGGATCATCGTGCTGCACAACGGCCGGCTCGCGGCCGATGGCGAGCCCGCCGAGGTGATCGCCTCGCCCGTGGTGCAGCAGGCCTATCTCGGCGTGGAGCCGGCCGAGGAAACTTGATGAGAAACCTGCTCACCCTCGCCGGCGTGCACACCCACATCGGCGCCTACCACATCCTGCACGGCGTCGACCTGCAGGTGCCAGAGGGCGGCACCACCATGCTGCTCGGGCGCAATGGCGCCGGCAAGACCACCACTCTGCGCACGATCATGGGCCTGTGGAAGCCGTCGCAGGGCCGGATCGTCTTCGACGATGCCGACATCGGCGCCCGGCCCACCCCGGACATCGCCGGCCTGGGCATCGCCTATGTGCCCGAGAACATGGGCATCTTCGCCGATCTCACGGTGCGCGAGAACATGGCGCTCGCCGCCCGCTCGGCGCCCTCCATCGAGGCGGTCGATCGCGAGCGGCTGCGTTGGATCTTCGACCTGTTCCCGGCCCTCGAGAAGTTCTGGCACCACCCGGCGGGGCTGCTCTCGGGTGGCCAGAAGCAGATGCTGGCGATCGCCCGCGCGATCATCGAACCGCGCCAGCTGCTGCTGATCGACGAGCCGAGCAAGGGCCTGGCGCCGGCGATCGTGCAGAACCTGATCGCCGCGCTGCGCGAGCTGCGCGCCTCGCGCACCACCATCCTGCTGGTCGAGCAGAACATCGGCTTCGCCCGGCGTCTGGGCGACACCGTCGCGGTGATGGACGACGGCCATGTGGTGCACGCCGGTTCGATGGCCGAGTTCGCCGAGGACGAGCCCTTGCAGCAGCGCCTGCTCGGGCTGTCGCTGGCATCGCATCACTGACGAGGACACGATGAGCACCGACGACCCGGCCATCGTGCCGCCGACCCGCTCCGCGCCGACAGGGATCCAGGGCTCGACCCCGGTTGCGACCGATCCGGCGCGGATCTCGCCCGCCCGCGACTGGACGCCGGTGCTGCTGGTCCCGGTGCTCATGCTGGTGATGCTGCCCTTGATCGGCAGCGCCTCGAGCTGGCTGACCCTGAGCGTCGCCGGCCTCGCGATGGGCCTGATCATCTTCGTGATCGCCTCGGGCCTGACCCTCGTGTTCGGCCTGATGGACGTGCTGAACTTCGGCCACGGCGTGTTCATCACTCTGGGAGCCTTCGTCGCCACCTCGGTGTTCGCGCCGCTGGCGGGCCTGACCATCGCCGATTCGCTGCTGCTCAACCTCGTCGCCATGTTCGCCGCGATGCTGGTCGCGATGGCCGCCGCCGGCGCGCTCGGCGTCGCCTTCGAGCGCTTCATCGTCGCCCCGGTCTACGGCCAGCATCTCAAGCAGATCCTGATCACCATGGGCGGCATGATCATCGGCCAGGAGCTGATCAAGGTGATCTGGGGGCCGGATGCGATCCCGCTGCCCCTGCCCGCCGCGATGCGCGGCTCGATCTTCATCGGCGATGCCGCGATCGAGAAGTACCGCCTGATCGCGGTGGTGATCGGCTTGCTCATCTTCCTGCTGATGCTCTGGTGCCTCAATCGCACCAAGGCCGGCCTGCTGATCCGCGCCGGGGTCGAGGACCGCGAGATGGTCGAGAGCCTCGGCTACCGGATCCGGCGGCTCTTCGTCGGCGTCTTCGTGGCCGGCTCGGCGCTGGCCGGCCTGGGCGGCGTGCTCTGGGGCATGTACCAGCAAAGCGTCGATCCGCTGATCGGCGCGCACGTGAACATCCTGCTGTTCATCGTGATCATCATCGGCGGCCTGGGCTCGACCGCGGGCTGCTTCATCGGGGCGCTGCTGGTCGGCCTGGTCGCCAACTACACGGGCTTTCTCGCGCCCAAGGTGGCGCTGTTCTCCAACATCGGCCTGATGGTGCTGATCCTGCTGTGGCGACCGCAGGGCCTGTACCCGGTCGCGCGCCGATAGAGGGCCGACATGCTCGCGAGCCTGCTTTCGAGGGACTATCCGCGCAGCCGCATCGTCACCGTCATCGTGCTGGCGCTGCTCCTGCTGCTGGCCTTCGCGCCCTTCCTGTTCCCGGGGGCGAAGGCGGCCAACGTCGCCACCAAGATCCTGGTGTTCACCGTGCTGGTGGCGAGCTTCGACCTGCTGCTCGGCTACACCGGCATCGTCTCGTTCGCCCACACCATGTTCTTCGGCGTGGGCGCCTACGGCGTGGCGATCATGTCGACCCGCATGGGCCCGGGCTGGGATGCGCTCGCCGTCGGCCTGCTCGCGGGGCTAGTCGTCTCGGGGGTACTGGCGCTGGTGATCGGCCTGTTCTCGCTGCGGGTGCGGGCCATCTTCTTCGCGATGATCACGCTTGCGGTGGCGGCCGCCTTCCAGACGCTCGCCTCGCAGCTGCACTGGCTCACCGGCGGCGAGGACGGCCTGAGCTTTCGCCTGCCGCGCGAGCTGCGGCCCGCCTTCGAGCTCTTCGAGACGCCGATATTCGGCCAGACCGTCGACGGGCGGATGCTCGGTTACTACCTGATCTTCTTCGTCGCGGTGGCGAGCTTCCTGCTGCTGCTGCGCATCGTCAACTCGCCCTTCGGCCGGGTGCTGCAGGCGATCCGCGAGAACGATTTCCGCGCCGAGGCGATCGGCTACCGGGTCGTCGTCTACCGCAGCCTGTCGAGTCTGATCGGCGCCCTGTTCGCGGCGCTCGCCGGCGCGCTCTACGCGATCTGGCTGCGCTACAACGGACCGGACACCACGCTGAGCTTCGAGATCATGCTCGACATCCTGCTGATCGTCGTGATCGGTGGCATGGGCACGCTCTACGGCGCCTTCGTCGGCAGCGCCCTGTTCCTCTTCGCCCAGGGCTACCTGCAGGAACTGATGCGCTTCGTCTCGGGCTCGATCGAGTTCGTGCCGGTGGCCGCCGTCCTGCTGTCGCCCGATCGCTGGCTGCTCTGGATGGGCGTGCTCTTCGTGCTCTCGGTGTACTACTTCCCGACCGGCATCGTCGGCCGCCTGCGCGCCCGGGCGCAGGCGCGGGCAGCGCAGCCGCCCGGCTTGGCGCCGACGGCGGGCGCGGGTGCCGGTGCGGGGACAGCGGCGGGCACCACGAGTGCGCCGACCGCTGCGCAGCGGCGATGAAGCCGCCCGCATCGTCACGCGCGCGCGCGCATGTCCGGCTCGAGACGGAGCGCGATGCCCAGAGCGGGGTCGCCCTGTTGACGCTGGCGCGGCCCGCCACGGGCAACGCCCTCGTACCCGACCTGCTGCTCGACCTGTGCGTCGCGCTCGAGGCGATCGCCCGGCGTGACGACGTCCGGGCGGTGGTGCTTGCCGCCGACGGACCGGACTTCTCGCTCGGCGGCGACATGCGGCGCTTCCTCGCCGAGATGCGGGGCTCCGGCCTGCAGACCTATTCGGCCGAGCTCGTCGGCCTGCTGAACCAGGCCATCGTCGCGCTGCTGCGCCTGCCCCAGCCGGTGGTCGCCGCGGTCGACGGCCCCGTCGTCGGCGGCTCGATCGGGCTGGTGCTCGCCTGCGACATCGTCATCGCATCGCAGCGGGCCGTGTTCCGGGCCAGCCACGCCCGGGCCGGCTTCGCGCCCGACGGTGGCTGGACGGCGCTGCTGCCGCGGGTGGTCGGGGTGCGTCGGGCGGCGGCCGGTCTCCTGCTCGATCGCGAGATCAGCGCCGCCGAGGCCCGCGACTGGGGCATCGCCAACACCCTGGTGCCTGCCGGCATGGCGCTGGACGAAGCCCGCCGCGCCGCGCAGCGGATCGCGTCGGCGCCGGCGGCGACGATGCGCGCCGGCAAGCGCCTGCTGCATGCCGACCTGGCCCCGATCGAGGCGGCGCTGGAAGCCGAGCGCATCGCCTTCGTCGCCGAGGTCGGCGGTCCCGAGGCGCGCGCCTGCGTGCCACTCCTGATCGACGAGCACGAGCGACAGCCCGACGCGGCGAGCTGATTTCTTGCCCGCATTGCGGCTCGGCCCCATGGCGGCGACAATCGACGCAGCCCGGCCGTCGATCGGCCGCGGCCCGATCCCTCACCAGCATGGAACCACCAGGAGACCAGCCATGCGACGAGTTCTCCCTGTCCTGCTGACCGTCGGCGCCATCGGGCTTGCGGGCCCGGCACTGGCCGACATGGTCAAGATCACTCCTCTCGGCAGCCACGACGGCGAGTTCTGCCCGCTCGACCGGGCGCTGGTCTTCGAGGATCCCGACGGAACCCGCATCCTCTACGACGCCGGCCGCACGGTGCGCGGCCCCGATGATCCCCGGCTCGGCCAGATCGACGTGGTGCTGCTCTCCCATGTCCATGGCGACCACCTCGGCGATGTCATCCAGCCGGCGGCCAATGCCGGCGAATGCGCCAGGCCCGACTTCTCGGTCCGGGTGACGCCGAACTCGAACACGGTCAGCATCGTCGTGGGCAAGAAGGCGAGCCTGATCGTGGGCGCCGAGATGCCGAAGTTCTTCGCCCGCCGGGTCCAGGAAGCCGGCGGCGAGGCCAGCCAGGTGAGGCTGCTGCGCTATGGCGGCATGACCATGGTCGGGGGCGTGGGGGTCGCGAGCGTGCCGGCGGTCCATTCCAACGGGCTCGACCCCGCCTTCCTCCACGAGGATCACGCCGAAGCCCTCGAGTCCAGCGGCCTGACCGCCTACGTGGGCCCTCCCGGCGGCTATGTGCTGCGCTTCTCCAACGGCCTGGTCGCCTACCTTTCCGGCGACACCGGCATCACCGCCGAGCAGGACCTCGTGGTGCGCGGGCACTACAAGGCGAACCTCGCGGTGATCAACATCGGCGATACCTTCACCACCGGGCCGACCGAGGCGGCCTACGTCATCAATGAGCTCGTCCAGCCGAAGTCGGTGATCGCTTCGCACGCCAACGAGCCCGTGACCGAGAACGGCAAGCTGCGCCCGGGCACCCGCACCGAGGCCTTCATCGCGGCCACCACGGTGCCGGTGCACTTGCCGCTGTCCGGTCGCACCATGAGCTTCGACGGCCAGGGAAGCTGTACGGCGGGCTGTTGACGGCGCGCATCGGCGGGCGGCCGGGCCGGGCAGGATTCCATCGCCCGCGCTAGACTTGTCGGTCGATCGCGAATCGAACGCGACGGAACCCACGGAGATCGTCGGCGATGGCCCCTTCCCGCACGACTGCGCTGCTGCTGAACGCGGCACATGCGCTCGACCACATGTTCCTGCTCATCTTCGCCACCGCGGTTGCCGCGATCGCGCTCGATTTCGGCGTCGACGGCTGGGAAGACCTCATGCCCTACGGCGCCGGCGCCTTCCTGATGTTCGGCCTCGGATCGATCCCGGCCGGCCGCCTCGGCGACCTCTGGGGCCGGCGGGCGATGATGCTGATCTTCTTCTTCGGGATCGGCGCCGCCTCGCTGCTCGTGGCCGCCACCCAGAATCCCTGGCAGATGGGGATCGCGCTTGCGTTGCTGGGCCTGTTCTCGGCGATCTACCATCCGGTCGGCATTCCCATGCTCGTCCAGGCAGCGACCCGGCCCGGCTCGGTGATCGGGATCAACGGGCTGGCGGGCAACCTCGGCATCGCGGCGGCGGCGCTGGTCACCGGCTTCCTCGTCAAGTGGGGCGGTTGGCGCATGGCCTTCATCGTCCCCGGGCTGGTATCGATCGCGCTGGGCCTGGTCTTCGCCTGGGTCACCCCGCACGAAACCGAGGCGCCGAGCAAGCGCAAGCCGACCATCAAGGCGATACCCGCATCGATGATGGTGCGGGTGCTGTTCGTCCTGACCGCCGTCGCGATCAGCGCCAGCCTGTTGTTCAACTTCACCACCAACGGCAATGCCGAACTGATGCGCGAGCGCTTCGTCGGCATCCTCGAGGATCCGGCCATGCTCGGGATCGTGCTGGCCGGCGTCTACACCATTGGCGCGCTGTCGCAGGTGGTGGTGGGCGAGCTGATCGACCGGGTGCCGCTGAAGCGGCTGTTCTTCGCGATCGTGGCCATGCAGGCGCCGCTCTTCCTGCTCGCGGCGCACGCCACCGGCTGGTGGTTCGCCCTGCTGGCGGTCGGCTACATGGTCAGCCTGTTCGGCGCGATCCCGTTCACCGATGCCCTGGTCGTGCGCTATATCGACGACCGGATGCGTTCCCGGGTCACCGGGGTGCGGCTGGCGATTTCCTTCGGGGTGAGCTCGGCGGCGGTCTGGGCCCTGGGGCCCTTCGTCAAGGTCGCCGGCTTCGACACCCTGCTGCTGACGATGGCGGGTATCGCCCTGTTCTCGGTGGCCTTCGTGCTCTACCTGCCGGCCGAGCCGCCGGCCGAGGCGGCGGTGCCCCAGCCGGGCTGATCCCGGCCGGGCGCTCTCCGGCCGGCCGGGCAGCGGCTTACTGCGACTCCGACACCATGTAGGCGACGGTGTTGCGGATGTCCTCGTCCGAGAGGTCCGGTCGCCCGCCCTTGGGCGGCATCGCGCCCTTGCCCTTGATGGCGGTCTCGACCAGGGAGTCCATGCCCTCGGCGATCAGGGGCGCCCAGCGCTCCTTGTCGCCGATCTTGGCGGCGCCGGCAACGCCGGTCGCGTGGCAGACCATGCAGACGCTGTCGTAGACCGACTTGCCCTTGGCGAGATCGGCTTCCGGCGCGGCCGCGTCCGCGGCGGGGGCCTCGTCGGCCGCCGGGGCGGCAGCGGCCGCGGCGTCGTCGGCCGGAGCGGCATCCGCGGCGGGAGCGGCATCCGTGGCCGGGGCGGCTTCGGCCGCCGGGGCGGTATCGGCAGCGGCGGCGGGCGCGGTGTCCTCGGCCGGAGCGGCGTCGGCAGTGGCGGTTTCATCCGCCGCCTCGTCGGCCGTGGGCTCGTCGAAGCTGCCGCCACTGGCGTTGGCCATGTGGACCACCGCGCGGGCGATCTCGAACTCGGTCGCGGTGGCGCCTTGCGGCGGCATGGCGCCCTTGCCGTCAACCGAGGACTTCACCAGCGCCTCGAGGCCCAGGGCGAGGCGCGACTCCCAGGCGGCGTTGTCGCCCAGCTCGGGCGCACCCGCCACCCCGGTGGCGTGGCAGGCGGCGCACTGGGCGGTATAGACCGCCTCGCCCGTACGCGGTTCGGCCGAAGCGGCCCCGCCGGCGCCGAGCTCGAAGCCGGCGACCGGACGGATGCGCGATTCGATGGCCTCGGGCGTCATGTTGTCGGAGCCCGGGGCCAGCGTGGTCGTGGTGCCGGCGTACTTGACCAGCAGGACGATGATCAGCACCGGGACCGCGAAGGCCAGGACGATGATCCAGATCAGCTGCTTGGGAGTCTTGATGAAAGATTCGTGTTCGTCGCTCATGTCGCTCGCCGCGGGCCGCCCGTTCGTTATCAGGAAAAACGATCAATTATAGCTACCGCCCTCGCGACGCGGCTATCGGATCGCCTCCGACGGGTGGTATTCGCCACGATCCGCACCGGGCCGGGCGCTTGCAGAGGGGGCGATCAGGATCAGGCTGCGGTGTCGCCACCCTCGAGCGCGCGCCGGAACACATGCAGCTGGCGGCGGTCGCGCAGCCGGTACAGCCGGGCCGGCCGCTTGCCGGTGGGGCGAGCGTCGTCGAGCTCCTCGAGCATGTCGCCGGCAAGCACGCGGGTGCGGAACGCCTTCTTGTCGATCGGCCGGTCGAGGACGATTTCGAAGATGTTCTGCATCTCGGGCAGGGTGAAGGGCTCCGGCAGCAGGCGCACCGGCAGGTCGGTGTACTCGCTCTTGCGGCGGATGCGAGCGACCGCTTCGGCGACGAGCCGGTCGTGGTCGAACGCGAGCTTCACGCCCCTGGGGCGGCCGTCGCGTCGCAGCCGATGCCAGCGGGCATCGCTGGCGTTGCCGCCCGGTTCGAGCGCGCGGTCGATCGGAACCAGCGCAGCATAGAGATGGGTGACCGACCAGCCGCGCGGATCGCGGTCGGGACCGCCGTGGGCCGCGACCTGCTCCAGCCAGGGCGCCTCGACGCCGGTCTTCTCGCGCAGCTTGCGCAGGGCGCATGCCTCGAGCGATGCGTCGACGTCGATGTCGACGAAGCCACCGGGCAGGGCCCAGGCGCCGGGATGGGGCTCGTCCGGCTTGTCGGGCCGCTTGACGAGCAGGACATGAGGCCGTCCCTCGATCACGGA
>Ga0172382_10013153_pt1 | contig 10695 bp, 11 predicted proteins | sample Leawel138RmetaG_FD_122245 | JGI IMG/M metagenome (GOLD analysis project Ga0172382, IMG submission 122245) | Leachate microbial communities from a municipal landfill in Southern Ontario, Canada - Leachate well 138R metaG | ecosystem: Engineered > Solid waste > Landfill > Unclassified | place...
GAGTGGCGAGCCGGGTCGGGGAATGTCGCAATGAGGGCCGGGGACGGCGGAGGGGAATCACCCGTCTGCACAAGCCGAAGGTGCGGAAGGCGGGGATACCGCCGTGCCCGCCAAGCGCGGCCGCCTGCGGCCGCGACGGTCCAGCCCTTGCGGCAGGGGGCAGGAACAGGCCCCGGAATCAGAAACAAAGAAGCGAAACGGGAAAAGTCGGCCGCTCGTCGGCCGTCGATCTATGACGGCGCGCGCGCGAGCGGGGGGCTGCTCACGCGCTGCGCCGCCCCATCACCATGCCGGTTGCTGGCGGGGTGATGGAAAGAGACGCCGCAAAATCCGCGCACGCGGATCCTGCGACAATTTCATGCGAGGATCGTCACCCGAATGGGACGAAACCGCATAGTGCGGGTTCGGTCGCCGCCACGGCGCTAGAGCCGTGCCGCCAAGCCGCCCCGCCCTCCCCTTCTCAATCTGCATCGGGGATTGCGTCGTCGCCACTGTTTCCAGCGCGATTGTGAATATGGAAATGTTTGGCGATCAGGTCGGTGCCGTAAATGGTTTCGCCGCTCCGCTCATAGGCAGTTTCCTCAGGGACTCCGGTAATGCGAACCAGGTCGCCAACACCAGCCTTCTGCGCCTTCTCAGCCACTTTGCCGAAGCAAGTCACGCTGTTCCAGCGGGTATGCTCCGTCCATTCATCGCCTTCCTTGCGGGAGTATTTTACGGCGACCCGGACATATGTGACCTTCTCACGCGGTCGGATGCTGCCGATATTCCCGATGATATGAAACTCTGCTGTGTCACGCGACATGGCTTCAACTCCCTTCCTTTAGTGAAATCGTCATTCGACCGGAATGGCGGGAACCTCATAGGCTCCCCCTCCCCGCTCGATATTCGTTTGCAGAATGACCGGCCCTTGGTCGTTTCCGGTCTGGATCGACGGCCCGATCTGATCGCCGTTCTTCAAGGCCCACCGCTGCGGCAACTGATGACGCGCGAGATTTTGCGGTGTCACGACACGGCGGTAAGTCTCGATCCAGTCGCTCGCGATCGCGTGCCGCGCTGAGTCCAGGGTAAGTTCCCCGTTGCAAACCATGCGATGCAGCACGGTTTCGAGCGCGTCTTTGCGGCTCGCATTCCACGGCCCGGTCCATGATTGGAGCCACAGATTGCGCGCGTCGGACGCAGCGCCGCCAAGGGAGATCGGGACGAGCTGATCCAGCGCATAATTCTCCGCGCTTTCGCCGGGGAGCCGTGCGCTGGCGAGGCGGCGCCGCGCCGCGGCCGTCCATGACGGCCTGGGCGTGCGCGCGGACAGATAATCGGGATCGCAGACGGTCGAAGCTATATCGCGCTGGGTTATGGCCGGGTCGACGGCACCGGGGGTTTCGATCCGTTCGGGGAGGAAGGTTGAAACGCCCGGAACGGGCGGGCGATCATGCCGCAATGCGTCGATGGTGCCGGCGACTTGGCAAAGCGCCTGGTCAACGAACTGATCGCACGCCCCGCGCGCGCTTTGCGGCGGATTGGCGATCAAGTCGGGGTGAGCGTTGGAAAACAGGGCAGCGAGAATGATCCCGCCTGAAAAGAAGATCGGGATGCGGCCGATCACGCGGCCCGCCATGCGTCGTTCCAGTCGCCACCGGGGGGTGGCAGCTCGACCGCGATCGTTCGGCCGCGAGCGCCAAGATGCGATCTGGCCTTGGCAACGCCATTGGCGGCGGCTGCGCCGTGCTGCGAATAGATGGTGATCGAACGGATATGGTCGGGGATATGGACCCGCGCATATAGCTCTGCCCCATTCACGGACCAGCAGCCCGCAAGGCCAAATAGGGCTATTACGGATTCGGCTTCCTCGAAACCTTCGGCCAGATTGAGGTGATCGCCGTCCAGTTGACCGATACGGACAGCGCCGCCGCGCGGATCTCCAAGAGTGCGCTTTGCATCTTCGAGCAACGGATGCTTGTTGCCTTCGCGGTCGACGAACACGCGGGCCAGGGCGACGATTTCACGCCGCTCGATGATGGGCAGGAACAGAGCCGGAAGGCGAAGGCGCTTGCCGCCTTCATAGGTAAGCGCGGCGGGATCATAGCGGCCGATGGTCGAATGACCGAGACGGCGGCTTTCGAGATAGAGTTGGGCGGGCGTTCCGGGGAGCGGCAAAGCCTTGCTCCAAAGGTCGCGGGCGAGCGGTGCGAGGTCGCGCCGTTGCGGCGGGTTGGGATCGCGTTCGGTGGGACGGATATAACCACCCTTCTTTGACAACGCCTCCATGATCGCGGCCTGGCTGCACCCTGCGAAGCAATGGAACAGCACGGCGTCTCGGCCCGGTGTGATCGAAAGCGATGGGCGCTTGTCGTTATGGGCTGGGCAAAGTGCCTTCCCATAACTGCCGTGCCAGGTGCCATTCAGCCGCCGCACAGCCTCTTTCGCCGCTGCCGTGGTCGTGATTGTCATGTGTCGGAAATAGCGTATAATACAAATCCGACAATGATTATTCTATTCGCCCTGCCCTTTTACCTCCCTGCCAAGCCCTCCGGCGGCGAAGCTGCCGGTTGCGACCGTGCGGCAAGTTTAGGTGCGTAACGGGTGAGCGCGGTGCGATCGGCCTTATTGAGCAGCGGTCGCGGTCCTTTGGCGCAACGCTGCGTGAATCACCTTTTCAATCGAATCATTATGAAAAACGCCCGTCGCGAATGCGGCGGGGTGATTCCAGATTCTAAGATTCATGATTCAGGGGGAGGCAAGTATCTGGATTAGCGCGATAAATGAAGGTCAATCCTGTCGTCTTGGGGGCATTAGCCTGACGCCTTGGGGGCTAAACCCTGTCGGTTTGGGGGCCGTAACCTGTCCGATCGGGGGGAGCCTGACGCCTTGGGGGCGATTCGCGAAATCGGTTATAATTGGTCCCTCCCCTCGCCCTTTGTGGCGCTTATCGAGGTCCGCGACCGATAACGCGCGACTCGTGATGACTCCTTGGCTTTTCCGGGGTTGGCGCGAAGATTCAAACCTGTCGTCTTGGGGGCTGTCCTTTCCGTTATCCTGTCCTGACTTGACGAACGGCGACAGGTCAGGCAACCCATGAAGGGCGAGGTGATAGCGATGGGGAAATCGCAAGCGATAGATATAACCGAAGCAGAGGAATTAGTCTCCCCTCGCTCGATGAAGGTGGCGGCCACGCTCCAGCGCAAGGGCGGCGAAGAATTTGCCAAGCCCGGAAAGCTGGTTGAAGTCCGCTTCGTCAAAGGTCAATCGCTAAGCCTTGCGGCCTCACGCCTGTTCGCACTGATGGTTCTTTCCGCTGGCGGCGATGCGTGGCGCGATATGCGGCACCGGCTACGGAAGTCCGATATTCGGCGCGGCCATAAGAGCAATGAACGAATACTCGACTTGCTCATGGAATTGCACGGCACGCTGTTTGCCGAAAATGATACGTCCTGGCGCGGAAAGCGCGCGACCAAGCGGTTCAGCCTTATTTTGCGATCCTGGGAGGAAAGCGAAGAGAGCGAGGAAACCGGGTGGATTGAATGGGAGTTCACGCCCGACGCGCGCAAGCTGATCCAGGAATCGGAAACCTATGCGGTCATGCACCGCCAGGCCGTGCTTGGGTTCCGATCAGCCTATTCGCTCAAGCTCTATGAGGAAGGGGCGCTTCGCCTGCATCGGCGGCAACCTGTGTGGAAAGTCGATATAATCGGTTTGCGCGCTGCTTTGGGTATCGACCCCGACGCCTATGCCGACTTTGCTCAGCTCCGTCGCCGGGTGCTGAAAGTCGCGCAGGCGGAGATTGACCAACTGGCACATTTCACCGTGGAGTGGACCGAGACGAAGCGTAGTCGCGCCGTCTCCGAAATCGAATTTCGATTTAAGCCCAAGGCACCGCCCGAACAGATTGAAACCGTCGACGAACTGACCCGTCATTCGAGCGGTCGTGTCGCGCGCCGCGAAAAGACCGTCGAAACGATGACGGTCGCTGACGATCAATTGGTATCGCCGGATGCGATCGGGCAACTGGTCGCGGGACTGTCAGCAAAACTCGCCGCGCCCGACAGCACGCCGCGCGCCAAATTCGCGTCCTTCCCTTCGGGTTCGCTGAAATACGGCAGCGAAGAGTTCTACGACATTGGCAAGACCTACGGTGGTGGCTGGGACGTGGACATGATCGCGACAGCCTATCGGGACAATATGGGCGAGCGGCTACACCGCATTAGCGGACGGGCGCTCGAAAAATCATGGAAAGGCTGGTGTGAGTCGTATTCCGCCCGTCGCGGGCGACCCGCTTAAGCACAAATTGCAGCCCTGCAATTTGTGCCTTCATGGCATCCGGTGGAGCAAATTGCAGGGCTGCAATTTGCACCGGCGAGTGATGGATGTGCCCCCAAGACGACAGGTTAAGAGGGGGCGGGGTGAGGGAGGAGAGGCAAAACCACCCTTATCTGTGCGCTACCTTTCGAAAGTGGCGGGGGCTACGCCGCACTTTCGATTATCAGCCCATTGTTGACCAAAAAGCGAAAGTTGGCCATTGTCCCTTTGGATTTCACAAAGGGAGCGCCAATGGCATCTGCAATCGACAATGTTCTCGAAGAACAGACGCTAAGCGTTGCCGATCTGGCGGCCCGGTCGTCGTCGGTTCTTGAACGGCTGCGGAGCGACGCACAATCGGCTCGCGCGGGTGAGAGGCGCGAGCCGACTTTTCCCATTGGCAAGGCCGCCGAGCTGGTTGGAAGGACGCCAGCGGCGATCCGCGATGCAGAGAATGACGGCCGCCTGGTGCCGCCGCCTCGCGGCAAGAACAACCGGCGCGTCGGATATACGCTCGCGCAGCTCAATGATATGCGCGGGACGTTCGGAACGCGGCCCTGGCGTCGACCGGACGAGCCTTGCGCGATTTTGGCCGTTCAGAATTTCAAGGGCGGCGTGGGGAAATCCACGATCAGCGTTCATCTGGCGCAAAATCTGGCGATCAAGGGCTATCGCGTATTGCTGATCGACTGCGATAGCCAGGCATCGGTTACGACCCTGTTCGGCTATGTTCCCGATCTGGATTTGACCGAAGCGCAAACGCTCTATCCCTTCCTGCGCGAAGGCGAGCGCGACACGCTGGAATATGCGATCCTCAAGACGCATTTCGACGGACTCGATCTGATCCCGGCGAATTTACATCTGTTTCAGTCCGAATATGAGATTGCTGCGCGTATGGCGCGAGGGGAGGGGGTTCTGCTCGATCGCCTCGCGCAAGGAATCGCGTCGGTCAGCGATCTTTATGACGTGGTGGTCCTCGATCCGCCTCCGGCGCTGGGCGCAATTTCGCTGTCGGTGCTGCGCGCTGCCAATGCGCTTGTCGTGCCGGTGCCGCCAACGGTGATGGATTTTTCCTCGACCGCGGCCTTTCTCGCGATGCTCGATGAAACGATTGAGAATCTGAAGGAACATGGTCTTGCGCCCAATCTCGCATTTCTGCGCTTCGTCGCGTCGAAGGTCGACGAGAACAAGTCGATGCAAAAGGGCCTGCTCGAATTGATGCGCCAGCTCTACGGCAATGCGATGTTGCGGACGCCGCTTAAAAATTCGGCGGAAATCGACAATGCCACGGCGCGACTGATGACGGTCTATGAAGTCGACAAGCCCATGACTGGCAAGGACGTGCGTGATCGTTGCCTGACGTATCTCGATGGCGTGTGCAACGAAATCGAGCTGGATATTCGGCGGCTCTGGCCAAGCCATTTGGCCAAACTGAGGAAGGAAGGCCATGCCTGATCGGACCAAATTGCAGCCCTGCAATTTGTGCCATGCGGGCGTTGTGAGGACCAAATTGCAGGGCTGCAATTTGTGCCAAAGGAGCGGGCGGTGAGTTCAAATAACAAAAGTTTTCTCGACAATCTGGCGAGTGCGGTTGAGGTCAAGACTCCCGCTCCTGATCGCCCTGCGGAGCGCAATTCACGCTTGGGGAAGGGCGTTTTAGGCAATCGCGCCAACAGGCTGTCCGATCTGGCGTCGGGCGCGGTGGTCAACAATCCGCAAGAGCTGGTGGACCCCGCGCGATGCCGGATTTGGGAGCATCATAACCGCGATTACACGGCGCTCACCTATGAACGCTGCGCCGATGTGATCGAACCGATGATAGCACAGGGTAGGCAGGAATTTCCTGCGATCGTGCGCCGTGTTGCCGATGATCCCGACTATGATTTTGAGGTTATCAGTGGAGCGCGCCGCCATTGGAGCGTGACATGGCTACGCGCGCATAATTATCCTGAATTTCGCTATCTCGTCGAAATTCGCAGTCTTACGGATGAACAGGCTTTTCGCCTTTCCGACATTGAAAACCGGGCGCGCGAGGATCTGAGCGATCTCGAACGCGCGCGTGATTATCTGAAGGCGCTCGATCTCTATTATGATGGCAGTCAGAAGGAAATGGCGAGGCGCATCAACCAGTCGGAGTCCTGGCTGAGTCGCTATCTTGATCTGGCGCGCTTTCATCCCGACCTGATCGCCGCTTTTCCCGATCCCTTTGAATTGAAGATTTCGCATGTCGGCCAGCTCAAGCCGCTGCTGAAAGGCGATGGCTCGCGCGCCGCCGTGATGGATGAAGCGCGGCGGTTGAAGGAAGCGAGGGAGGCCGGGGAGGAAGGACAGCCCGCAACCGTCCCCGATGTGCTGCGCTCGTTGACGGCTGCTGCGGGCCGCGATGCGGAGAAGGCCAAGCCCACTCCGCCCAAGCCGGTAGCCCCCAAGAAGTCAGGAATGGACGATTTCACGGTTCGCAACGGAAGCGGTGCGGCTCTGTTCCGGGTGGAGGGTAAGGACCGCAAAGGGAAGGGGCTGAGCCTGACACTATTCCTGAAAGGCGGCGGAACACGCGAGGAAACGGAAGCTGCCTTGCGGGAATTGCTCGATCATCACTGGCCTAAAGGGAGCTGACTGGCACAAATTGCAGCCCTGCAATTTGTGCCGGAGGGCGCAAGCGGATGCTCGATGTGATAGGAGAGACGAATAGCCACAAGCCCGTAAATGTGGTAATGTGGGTTTGATGTAGTTTATGAGGTTCTTATGAGTCGTCTGACGATCGACATAACTGACCAGCAGCATATGAGCTTGAAGGCGCTCGCGGCGTTGCAGGGCAAGACGATCAAGCAATATGCGCTTGAACGTCTTTTTCCGGCTGATGGTAGCGATCAGGCATGGCAGGAATTGAACACCCTGTTGAACAAGCGGATTGCTGACGGACTGGCGGGCAAAGTGTCGTCCAGAAGCATTGCCGACATTGTGAATGAGGAGTTGGGCGAGGATGGCCGCGCTTGACCGCTGGCTATGTTCTCACTGATGCGGCCGATGCCGATTTGAGCGGTATCGTTCGCTATACCCGCAAGCAATGGGGCGCGTCCCAGGTGCGTCGCTATATGGCCGATCTGCATGAGGGCATCGCGCGCCTTGCTGCCGGGGAAGGGCGGTTCAAGTCTCTGGACGCGATCTACCCGGCGTTGCGGATGGCGCGTTGTGAACACCATTATGTCTTTTGCTTGCCGCGCGACGATGCGCCCGCGCTGGTGATCGCGATCTTCCATGAGCGCATGGATCTGATGACGCGACTTGCGGACCGGCTGAAATAGCCGGAGCTAGATCACCGCGCCGTCTAGCAGGCGGTCGATCCGCTCCATTTCCTGATCGAAAGCATCGAACACCTCGGCAAGATCGCGGCTTGCGGCGGGCAGGGGAGGGGGTTCCTTGGCGGGCCGCCCCCGCTTGGGCCGCGCATAGCCAAATTCGACGGCCAGGTCCGGCGCAAGGAACTGGCGCCAGCTCCGCCGCTGGGTGATCTCGATCAACAGGCCAGCGGCCGCGGCGCGGTCCAAGAGCTTGCTCGCGCCCGCGATGCTCATCCCAAGCAAGCCTGCGACCGATTGGGGAGACAGGAGAGGACGGTGCTGGCTCAACGCCAGCAGGGCCGGGAGCGCGCCAGGACGGTATTCAGCCGCAATCGCGCGCTGGGCGTTGCGATATTCCCTTTCGAGGCTGTGAAGCCGCTCCAGGCCGATTTCAGCGGCATTGGCGAGCGAGCGCAGGACAGCGAGCCAATCGGCCTCGTTGGGCCGGGGCTTCATCCGGAGCGCCTTCGCGCCCCCGGCAAGACAGGGCAGGGGGGCGGCGGAAAGGCCACGGTCGCGCAGCGCAAACGGCAAGGACAGCCAGGCCATGACGCTATGGTCGATCCGGGCGAGCTGGCGCAGCGTATCGAGCGCGCGGATAAGGGGAGGGTGATCGGCCGCCTCTGCCGGATCTCCGATCGCGGTGGGCAGGCGGTCGCGCCAATGATGCCTGTCGTCTTCGCGCAAGGCCGCGTGCCACTCGTCGAAGCGGCCGAACAGGTCGAGATGGCTCGGTATCGCAGGCCGGTGGGGCAGGGGAAGGCCACAGCCCCACGAAAATACGTCGATTTCGTCGATCTCGGCCGACTGCAATTGCAGCCCCTTCGCATAGCCGGTCCAGGCCGCGCGCGCCGCCCATGCCTTTGCCACTGGACTGACGCAAATCCGCGCGTCAAGACGGGCGATTGCCGCCGTGGCCGCTGCGATCGCGGCGACCATAGGCGGGGCATATTCGGGGCCGTAGCGGCGGGCGGAGGGCAGGGCAGCCATGCCGTTACTTAACCGAAAAGTGATCTCGGTTAAATGTGCTGTGATGCAGAGTGGTGATAATACACCCTTATCAACACCCTATACATTGGAAAGAGGCCGCGCTAATCCTCGTCGCCATGAGCGCCGATGCCGCTGAAACCTTGTCGTCCGGGCCGCTGACGCTGCCGCCGCCGGCGGCCTCGCTGCCCGATGCTTCCCCCGATCCTGCCGTGGTGGAAGTCGTCGAGGACGTGCGCGATCTGGTCGGCCCCGGCGTCCGCCTCGATGCCGAACTGGTGGCGGCCGCGGTGCGGGGCTGGTCGGACAATACCCGCCGCGCCTTCCGCGCGGACCTGACCGTGTGGGGCGACTGGTGCCGCCGTCATGGCATCGTTCCCGCGCAGGCGACGCAAAGCCATATCGCGGCCTTCATTCGCGCGCTGTCGGGCATCGACCCCTCGGCCGAAGAGATCCGCGCGATGGCGACGCTCGAACGCTATGTCTCCACCATCGGGCGTGCCTATCGCATGGCGGGGATGGCCGATCCGACAAACGGCGAGCTGGTCAGCCTCGAAAAGAAGGCCGCACGGAAGAAGCGTGGAGTGCGCCAGCGCCAGGCCCGCGCGATCCGCTTCAAGGGGGACATTGCCGATTTCGATTCACCGCCAAGCGGCGTCTGCCTCGCAAATCTGCTGAAGGCGGTGCGGCGCGATGTGATGGGGCTGCGCGACGAGGCGCTGTTGCGTGCCGCCTATGACGTGGCAGCGCGCCGCTCGGAGTTGGTGGCGATCGACGTCGACCATATCCACTGGCCGGATGCACAAGGGGCAGGGGCCTTATTCATCCCGTTGAGCAAGACCGACCAGGAGAGTGAGGGGGCCTGGGGCTACCTGTCGCCTGCGACGATGCAGGCGATCGTGCGGTGGCGCGAGGCGGCTCATATCGACAAGGGGCCGCTGTTCCGCCGCATCGAAACCCACTTTGACGGCTCGATCGCGGCGATCGGGACCAAGCGGCTGCACCCCAACAGCATCAACCTGCTCTACAAGCGTCTCGTCCAGCGCGCGTTCGACAAGAAGTTGCTCGGCCCCATGAGCGAGGCGGAAGTCGCCCGCTGGGTGGCGGCCGTGTCGAGCCATTCGCTCCGGGTGGGCGTGGCGCAGGACAATTTTGCGGCGCGCGAACCTTTGCCCGCGATCATGCAGGCATACCGCTGGCGCGATCCCAAGACGGTGCTGCGCTATGGCGCGCAGCTCGCCGTAAAAAGCGGAGCGGCCGCGCGCATGGCGGCCCGTGTCAGTGAGAACTAGAAATCAGCTCCCGTCCTCGTCAATGGTGCCCGCGCCGTTGATGATGGCGGCGACGTTCGTGCCGTGGCCGGTCATGCCGGTCATAGCGACGCTCATGGCGATCGTAACCGTAATGCCGGTCGTAGCCACGATACCGCTGATCGTAATGGCGATTGTGGGAAGGCGCGACATGGCCGGTGTTGCCGTGACGGCTTACGCTGCGTTCATGGCCGCCGCGATCGCTATGATGCTGTGCCATCGCGACCGAAGGCGTCAGGGCCGCAAGCGCGGCAGCGCCAAGTATCATCAGAAATTTCATTATACCTCTCCTGGGCATCGAAAAGCCCAACAGACGCAATTTGGAGAACGGCAATTGAACTCGCGGTGAATAGGCAATTCATTGAACTGGAATATTCGGAATCCTGCCCTGCCGAATATTCCCGACACGCCGGTTCATCCAGTGCCGCACGAAGTTTTGATACAGCCATTCGCGCGCCGTCCCGAAATGCTGTCTGTGGCGCGCGTAGAAGTCATCGGGACTGTCGAACAGCCCCAGGTCGGCGTTGATCCCCGTGCGCTGGATATAGGTGTCCTGCCCAAGCCAGTCGATCGGCGGCGACGACAGGCAATCGGTTCCGGCTCCGTAGCCACACAGGCTGTTCGTCCTACCCGCAAATTTCGCCTGTAGGGGTGACTACACGAAAGTGACGTATCTGCACGCTAAGGGCGAACAAATCCGGTACGATGCCAGCAGATGCTATTCGCAGGCTTTCCTGCCCCTTTTATGTGGTGCCGCCCTA
>Ga0172382_10013155_pt1 | contig 10694 bp, 7 predicted proteins | sample Leawel138RmetaG_FD_122245 | JGI IMG/M metagenome (GOLD analysis project Ga0172382, IMG submission 122245) | Leachate microbial communities from a municipal landfill in Southern Ontario, Canada - Leachate well 138R metaG | ecosystem: Engineered > Solid waste > Landfill > Unclassified | place...
CGCAAGTGGCAGCGCCACGAAGAGCCCGGCGGGTACTCCGGAAGGGGGCCGGGCCGTCAGAACCCTCGTCGAGCAGCACAGACCGCGTGGCCCGCGCGCGCAGCGCGCTGCAAACAATCTGACTCGGCGCGCCTGTCCGAGCGCAGCGAGTTGCGCGCCGGGGCCACGCGGGCGAGCAGCGCAGAGCAGTCCGGCCAACGGCCGGACCGCGGGTTCGCCCGGCCCCCTTCCGGAGTACCCGCCGGGCTCCGGACGGGCTCCGGACGGGCTCCGGCCAGCACCGCGCTGGTATGATCCGCACGTTGGTGCTCGTCGAGGCGTTCCGCCGAGACGGTTCAACGGGAATCAGGACGGGTGCCGCCACCACGGCTCGCGCCCCAACCTGAGCTGCCCCCGCAACGGTAAGCGGTCGGGAGCGACCTGTCGTCGTCCTCCCCGTTCGTGACAAGACCACTGGCAGAGCGCCGCCCTCGGGCGACGGCCGCCGGGAAGGTGTCACGGGTGATGCCCGCCAGCCCGGATACCGGCCAACGAGGTGGCGTGCCGCGCCTTGCGGCGCGCCGTGAGGCGCGAGCCCGCGGGGAAGCGAGCAAGCGCGTTTGACACCTGTTTCCCCCACCATGAAATCGTCTTCTTCGCTGCTGGCCGGTGGACCGCCCCTGGTGCGCCGTGTCGCGTCTTTGCCCCGGGAGCGCCGTGCCGCGCCTTCGCCCATTTCCCGAGTCCGTCTGACAACTTTCATCCCCCTGCTCGCGCTCGCGGCGCCGGCCGCCGTGCTTGCGCAGGCGTCGTCCGGCGCGGAGCTGGAAACCGTGGTGGTCACGGCCAGCCGGACGCCGCAACCGCTGTCCGCCGTGCTGGCCGATGTTTCGGTCATCGACCGCGCCACGATCGAGCGCAGCGGCGCACATGGGGTGGCCGAACTGCTGGCGCGCCTGCCCGGCATCGAGTTCTCGCGCAGCGGCGGCCCCGGCACCGCCACCGGTGTATTCATCCGCGGCAACGAGTCCCGTCACACTGCGGTCTACATCGATGGCGTTCGGGTCGATTCGCAGTCGACCGGCGGCGCCGTCTGGGAGCAGTTGCCGCTCGACGAGATCGAGCGCATCGAGGTGCTGCGCGGTCCGGCGGCTGCCATCTACGGCTCGGATGCAGTCGCAGGTGTCGTGCAACTGTTCACCCGGCGGGGCCAAGGGCCGGCCAGGGCCCGGGCCGCCGTCTCGCTCGGCTCGCACGGTACGAAGAAGGTCCAGGCCGGTATCAGCGGCGCAGGAGAGCAGGTCGACTACTCGCTGTCGGCCTCCCACGGCCGCAGCGACGGCTTCGATTCGCGGCTGGGACCGGGCACGAACCCCGACGACGACGGCTGGCGGCGCAACACCGTGCAGGCGCGCGCCGGCTTCCGCTTCAATGCGGCGCACCGCATCGAGGCCTCGCTGCTGTCGAGCACGCTGCGTTCGCAGTACGACGGCTTCGATCCCGATGTCGACGACGTCTCGCGCCACACACTGCGCACCGGCAGCGTCTCCTGGCAAGCCGACTGGAACGACCTGGCCAGTACCCGCCTGCTGCTGGGGCAGAGCCGCAGTACCTATGAAAGCCAGCCCAGCTTCTACCGGACCGAGACGACCCTGCGCAACTACTTGCTGCAGCACGACCAGCGGATCGGCACCAGTCTGCTGACGGCCACGCTGGAGCGTCGCGAGGACGAACTGTTCAACCCGGCAACCGATTACTCGGACGCGCTCGATGGCGAACGCCACCAGAATGCGATCAGCCTGGGCTGGCATGTCGATCTCGGCAAGCATGGCCTGCAGACCCATCTGCGCCACGATCGCGACAGCGAGTTCGGCAGCAAGAGCACCGGCAGCCTGGCCTGGGGCTGGAACTTCGCGCCGCAGTGGCGGCTGATGGCCGCGACCGCCACCTCGTTCCGCGCGCCCACGCTGTACCAGCGCTTCAGCCAGTACGGCAATCCGTCGCTGGTCCCCGAAAGCGGCCGCAACATCGAGATGGGCCTGCGCTGGGCCGCCGCCGACAGCGAGGCCAGCCTGCGCATCTGGCGCAACAAGCTCAGCAACCTGATCGGCTTCGGGGCAGCGGGGCCCTGCGACGATCCGTTCGGCTGCTATGTCAACACCGGCCGCGCCCGGCTCGACGGCGTGACGCTGGCCGGCCGGACCCGGCTCGACGGCATGACCCTGCGCGGCTCGCTCGACTGGCACGATCCGCGCGATCTCGAGACCGGCAACATCCTGCCGCGCCGCGCCCGACGGCTGGCCACCCTTGGCGCCGAGACCCGGTTCGCCGGCTGGACCGTCGGCGCCGAGATGCAGGCCGCCGGCATGCGCTATGAGGATGCCGGCAACAACCAGCGTCTGGGGGGCTACGGCATCGTCAACCTGTTCGCCAGCAGGACCCTGCAGCGCGGCCTGGTCCTGGAAGCCCGCCTCGACAACGCTGGCGACAAGGACTACGAGCTGGTCCACGCCTATGCCACGCCCGGGCGCGCCGGCCAGATCACCCTGCGCTGGGCGATGCCCTGAGTTGCACCGGATGATGGAACAGTGTCGTTCGCGACGCGCAGCCCTGCGCGCGGCGGTGCGCATGGCGGCGCTGCTGGCGGCTGGCGGGGCGATTCCACCAGGGGCTGCCGGCGCCGGCGTGCCTTCCGAGTCCGGTGCCGCCGACCCTGGCGAACGCCCAAGGCCCGACGGTGCCGATCGAGCCGGCGTCGCGACGGCACCGATCGTCGTGCGCGACGCCCGCGGCGCCGTTCACCGGTTCAGCGAAGCGCCGCAACGCATCGTGACGATGATGCCCTCGCTGACCGAGGCGGCCTGGGTCCTGGGCGCCGGCAACCGGCTGGTCGGCGTGGACCGTTTCTCCGACTGGCCCGATGAAATCGCCCGTCTGCCGCGCCTGGGCGGGCTCGAGGATGCAAACATCGAGGCGATCGCGGCCCTGCGCCCCGATGTCGTGCTGGCCTCCAGTTCCTCGCGCGCCATGGAACGGCTCGAAGCGCTGGGTTTGCGGGTCGTGCGCCTGAAGTCCGATACCCATGCCGACATGCGCGATGCGCTGGACCTGATCGCCCACCTGCTCGGCAGGCCGGACGAGGGCCGGCAGGTATGGCAGCGCCTGGAAGACAGGATCGCCGCGGCGGCGGCCCGGGTGCCGGCGCGATGGCGCGGCCGGCGCGTCTACTTCGAGATCGGCGGCGGCCCCTACGCCGCCGGCACGGCGTCCTTCATCGGTGAAACGCTGGCCCGCCTGGGCATGGCGAACATCGCGCCGGGCGAGCTGGGGCCTTTCCCGAAGCTCAATCCGGAGTACGTGGTGCGGGCAAGGCCCGACCTGATCATGGGCCTGCAGCACGAACTGGCCACGATGGCGCGCCGGCCCGGCTGGGCTGCGCTGGCCGCCGTGCGCGAGCAGCACATGTGCGGCTTCGACCCGGCGCAGTACGATGTGCTCGTACGACCTGGTCCGCGCATCGGCGAGGCAGCGGCGCTGCTGGCCGACTGTCTGGCCAACCTGGACCCGCAACCTTGAACCTGCGCATGGCAAGCGCCTCGTGAATCCGGGCATGGCAAGCACCTTGTCCGCCGAGGCAGACCGCAACGACCTCGATACCCGGCGACGGCAACGGCTGGCCCGGCTGCTGGCGCTGGCAATCGTGCTCGGACTCGGCGCCGGCCTGGCCACCGGCTCGGCGGGGTTCTCGCCGGGCGCCCTCTGGGTCGATCTGCAAAGCGGCGACGCCGGGCTCATTGTCGGGCAGATCCGGGCGCCACGCACGCTGGGGGCGGCGCTGGTCGGAGCCCTGCTGGGCCTGTCGGGCGCGATCGCCCAGGGCTTGTTCCGCAATCCGCTGGCCGATCCCTACCTGCTGGGCAGTGCCGCCGGCGCCGGCCTGGGAGTCGTGCTGGTGCTGGCCGCAGCAAGCCTCGGTGGCGGTTTCATCAGCCTGTCGACGGCCGGCTGGCTGGCCCAGGCCGGCGGGGTCGGCGCCGCCTTCGCCGGCGCGCTGGCCGGCGTCGCACTGACCCTGACGCTCGCCCAGGGCGCCGTCCAGACCCTGCGGCTGCTGCTGGCCGGCATCGTGGTCGGGGTCGTGCTCGGCGCGGCCAGCGACCTGATCACGGTCGCCATCCCCGATGTGCTGCGCGGCAAACAGGCCTTCATGCTGGGCAGCACCAGCCTGCTGGGCTGGAACACGCTGGCTTCGCTGGCCGGCGGGCTGGCCCTGCTCGCCGTGCTGGCGCACCGTCACGCGCGCGCGCTGGACGCGCTCACCCTCGGCGAGGACAGCGCCGCGAGCCTGGGGCTGGACCTCGGCCGCCTGCGCCTGATGCTGGTCCTGATGCTGAGCCTGGGCACCGCCCTGGCCGTGGCCCAGGCCGGCCTGATCGCCTTCGTCGGGCTGGTCGCCCCCCATCTGGTGCGGCGCAATGCCCCGGGGCCGCACGGCTGGCTGCTGCTGGCCAGCGCCGGCATGGGCGCAGCGCTGCTGCTGACGGCCGACGTGCTCGCCCGGGCCCTGATCGCGCCGCAGGAACTGCCGGTCGGCGTCGTGACCGCCGTCCTGGGCGGCTGCTATCTGTTCTGGCTGCTCAGGCGGCGCCCGCTCTGATGTCAGCGATCTGCCCGACCCTGCAGGCCCGTGAGCTGCGCGTACGTCTCGGCGGCCACGAGGTGCTGGCCGACGTCAGTGTCACCCTCGGCAGCGGGTGGACCGCGCTGGTCGGCCCCAACGGCGCCGGCAAGTCGACCCTGCTGCGCGCGCTGGCCGGCTTGCAGCCGCTGGCCGGCGGCACCGTCCTGCTCGACGGGCAGACGCTCGCTCGCGTGCGCCCGGCCCGGCGCGCACGCCGTTTCGCCTGGCTGGCCCAGCAAGGGGAGATGAGCGGCGAGCTGACCGTGCGCGAAACGGTCGGACTCGGCCGCATCGCCCAGCTCGGGCTGATGGGCACGCCGAGCGCCGCCGACCACGCCGCCGTCGAGCGGGCCATGCGGCAGACCGGCTGCACCGCCTGGGCCGGGCGCCGGCTGCACGAGCTGTCGGGCGGCGAGCGCCAGCGCGTGCTGCTCGCCCGCGCCCTGGCCACCGAAGCGCCGCTGCTGCTGCTCGACGAACCGACCAGCCATCTGGATGCCCCGCACCAACTGGCCCTGGCCCGGCTGTTGCGCCGGCTGGTCCACGAACCCGGCCAGCCGCGGGCCGTGCTCAGCGTGCTGCACGATCTGCCGATCGCCCTGCAGGCCGACCGCCTGCTCGTGCTCGAACGCGGCCGCCTGCGGGCCGACGGTGCGCCGTCCGACCCGGCCGTCCTGGCCGCGCTGGTCTCGGTGTTCGAAGGCGCGATCCGGATCGATACACCGGCGCAGGGCGCTCCCCGCGTCACGCTGGCCTTCGACGAGGCCCCGGACCGGGAGCCGTGAATCCGCGGACCGAAGGCGATCGCGGGGCGCGCATCACGTCAGCATATTGCGCGATTCGCCGGGATTGACGACCATTGTGCTGCAGCCCTGCTGACGGGCTGGCGCCGACGCCGCCAGCGGCTGGACCGGACCCTGACCACGATGAGTCATGCCCTGAACGAGGACGACGCCCGTACGCTGGCCTCGCTGATCGAGGACCACCGCGCGATGCCCGGCGGCTTGCTGCCGCTGCTGCACCGCCTGCAGGATCAACTGGGCTACGTGCCCGACGGCGCGCTCTCGTCGCTGGCCCAGGCTTTCGGCCTGTCCCGGGCGGAAGTGCACGGCGTCGTCAGCTTCTATCACTTCTTCCGTACCTCGCCGCCCGCCCGCCACCTCGTGCAGGTCTGCCAGGCCGAAGCCTGCCAGGCCTGCGATGCCACGGCACTGATGACGCACGCCCACGCGCTACGCGACGCCGGCCCGGCCGGCGAGGTCGACGTCGAAGCCGTCTACTGCCTCGGTCTGTGTGCGTCGTCACCCGCCATCATGATCGACGGCCAGCCACACGGCCGCGTCACGCCGCAGGCCCTGAGCCGCCTGATGCAGGCGCTGGAGAAGGTGACTTGAGCCAGGCCGTCACCGTCTACGTGCCGCGCGATTCGGCCGCGCGCGCGGTCGGCGCCGACCAGGTCGCCCAGGCCATTGCCGCCACTGCGCGATCGCGTGGCCTCGAACTGCGCATCGTGCGCAACGGCTCGCGCGGGCTCTTCTGGCTGGAGCCGCTGGTGGAGGTGATCACGCCCGAGGCCCGTGTGGCCTATGGCCCGGTTTGCGCTGACGACGTGCCCGCCCTGTTCGACGCCGGCTTTCTCTGCGGCCATCCCCACCCGCTGGGTCACGGCCCCACCGAACAGATTCCGTACCTGGCCGCCCAGCAGCGCCTGACCTTCCAGCGGGTGGGCGTCACCGACCCGCTCTGCCTGGCCGACTACCAGGCTCACGGCGGCTGGCAGGGCCTGAACCGCGCACTGGCAATGAGCAGCGACGCCGTCGTCGACGAGATCACGCGCTCCGGCCTGCGCGGGCGCGGCGGTGCAGCCTTTCCGGCCGGGATCAAATGGCGCACCGTCCAGCAGGCGCAGGCGGCACGGAAGTACGTCGTCTGCAATGCCGACGAGGGCGATTCGGGCACCTTCTCCGACCGCATGATCATGGAGGGCGACCCCTACGCGCTGATCGAGGGCATGACGATCAGCGCCCTGGCGGTGGGCGCCCACCAGGGCTATGTCTACGTGCGGGCCGAGTACCCGCAAGCCATCGCCGTGCTCGAAGAGGCCATCGCCCGGGCAACCGGCGCGGGCTGGCTCGGCGCCGATGTGGCCGGCTCGGGCCGGCCGTTCCGGCTGGCCGTGCGCAAGGCCGCCGGCGCCTACATCTGCGGCGAGGAAACAGCCATGCTCGAAAGCCTGGAAGGCCGGCGCGGCATGGTCCGGCCCAAGCCGCCCCTGCCCGCGCTGCAGGGCCTGTTCGGGCAACCGACGGTGGTCAACAACGTCATCACCCTGGCCACCGTGCCCGTCATCCTGGCACGGGGCGCCGGGTTCTACCGGGACTTCGGGGTCGGCCGCTCGCAGGGCACCCTGCCGTTCCAGCTGGGCGGCAACGTCCGGCGGGGCGGCCTGGTCGAAATGGCCTTCGGCCTGAGCCTGCGCGAGCTGCTCGAGGACTTCGGCGGCGGCACGCGCAGCGGCCGCCCGATCAAGGCCGTCCAGGTCGGCGGCCCGCTGGGCGCCTACGTGCCCGAGCATCGATGGGACACCCCGCTGGACTACGAGGCTTATGCAGCCATGGGCGCAATGCTCGGGCACGGCGGTGTGGTGGTCCACGACGATCGTGCCGACCTGCGCCAACTGGCCCGCTACGCGATGGCCTTCTGCGCGCTCGAAAGCTGCGGCAAGTGCACGCCCTGCCGGATCGGCAGCACGCGGGGCGTGGAAGTGATCGACCGCATCGCCGCGACCACCGGCGAGCGCCGCGAACGACAACTGCAGTTGCTGCACGAGCTGTGCGACACCATGGTGCACGGCAGCCTGTGCGCGCTGGGGGGCATGACACCGTATCCGGTGCTGTCGGCCCTCGAGCATTACCCGCAGGATTTCGGCCTCGCAGCCGGCGGGCCGCAACGACCCCGGGGAGAACGGCATGAGGCAGTCTGACAGCGACTTCGGCACCCCGCCGCGCACCAGCGACACCACGATCCGCCTCACCGTGGACGGCTGCCAGGTAACCGTTCCCGAGGGCACGTCGGTCATGCGGGCAGCCGCCGAAGCCGGCACCCGGGTACCCAGGTTGTGCGCCACCGATTCGCTCGAAGCCTTCGGCTCGTGCCGGCTGTGCCTGGTCGAGATCGACGGCCGGCGCGGCTATCCGGCCAGTTGCACCACGCCGGCCGAGCAAGGCATGGTGGTTCGGACGCAGACGCCGAAGCTGCAGACACTGCGCCGCAACGTGATGGAGCTGTACATCAGCGACCACCCGCTCGACTGCCTGACCTGCAGCGCCAACGGCAACTGCGAGCTGCAGACCCAGGCCGGCGTGGTCGGCCTGCGCAACGTGCGCTACGGCGTCGGCGGAGAATCGCTCGACGGCGTGGCGGGCAGCCACCACTGCGACGCAACGGCCGATACCTCCAACCCCTACTTCAGCTTCGACCCGGCCCGTTGCATCGTCTGCAGCCGCTGCGTGCGCGCCTGCGACGAGGTCCAGGGCAGCTTCGCACTGACCATCGCGGGGCGCGGCTTCGACAGCGTCGTCTCGCCCGGCGGGCACGCCTTCATGGACAGCGAATGCGTCAGCTGCGGCGCCTGCGTACAGGCGTGCCCGACCGCGTCGCTGATGGAAAACACCGTCATCGAGATCGGCCAGCCCGAGCACAGCGTCATCACCACCTGCGCCTACTGCGGCGTCGGTTGCGGCTTCAAGGCCGAGATGAAGGGCAACACCGTGGTGCGCATGGTGCCGTGGAAGGACGGCAAAGCCAACGAGGGCCATTCCTGCGTCAAGGGACGCTTCGCCTGGGCCTATGCCACCCACCAGGACCGCATCACCCGGCCAATGATCCGGGCCCGGATCAGCGACCCCTGGCGGGAGGTCAGCTGGGACGAGGCCATCGCCTACGCCGCTGGCGAGTTCCGGCGCCTCCAGGCCGAATACGGCCAGGATGCGATCGGCGGCCTCACCTCCAGCCGCTGCACCAACGAGGAGACCTATCTGGTCCAGAAGCTGGTGCGCGCCGCCTTCGGCAACAACAATGTCGACACCTGCGCCCGCGTGTGCCACTCGCCCACCGGCTACGGTCTGGGCCAGACCTTCGGCACCTCGGCCGGCACCCAGACCTTTGCCAGCGTGGCGCAGGCCGACGTGATCATGGTCATCGGCGCCAATCCCAGCGATGCCCACCCGGTGTTCGCGTCGCGGATGAAGCGGCGCATCCGCGAAGGCGCCCAGCTGATCGTCGTCGATCCGCGCCGCATCGAACTGGTCGATTCACCTCACGTCAGGGCCAGCCACCACCTGGCGCTGCGGCCCGGCACCAACGTTGCGCTGATCACCGCGATGGCCCATGTGGTCGTGACCGAAGGGTTGGTCGACGAAGCCTATGTGGCCGAGCGCTGCGAGCCCGACAGCTTCGCGGCCTGGCGCAGCTTCGTCGCCCTGCCCGAAAACTCGCCCGAAGCCTTCGAGCGCGTCACCGGCGTGCCCGCAGCGGCAGTCCGCGAGGCCGCCCAGCTCTATGCCCGCGGCCCCAACTCGGCCATCTACTACGGCCTGGGAGTCACCGAACACGCCCAGGGCTCCACCATGGTCATCGGCATCGCCAACCTGGCCATGGCCTGCGGCATGGTGGGCCGCGAAGGGGTGGGTGTGAATCCGCTGCGCGGCCAGAACAACGTGCAGGGCAGCTGCGACATGGGCAGCTTCCCGCATGAGCTGCCCGGCTACCGGCACGTCGCCGACACCACGGTCCGCAGCCAGTTCGAAGCCGCCTGGGGCGTCGAACTCGACCCGGAACCCGGCCTGCGCATCCCGAACATGTTCGACGCGGCGCTGGCCGGCAGCTTCAAGGGCCTGTACTGCCAGGGCGAGGACATCGCGCAGAGCGACCCCAACATCCAGCATGTGGCGGCGGCCCTGCAGGCCATGGAATGCATCGTCGTGCAGGACATCTTCCTGAACGAGACCGCCAAGTACGCGCATGTGCTGCTGCCCGGCAGCAGCTTCCTGGAAAAGGACGGCACCTTTACCAACGCCGAGCGCCGCATCAGCCGGGTGCGCCAGGTGATGCCGCCGCTGGCCGGCCTGGCCGACTGGCAGGTAACGGCAAAACTGGCCTCGGCGCTCGGCCATCCGATGCACTACGAGAGCCCGGCGCAGATCATGGACGAGATCGCCGCACTGACGCCCAGCTTCGCCGGGGTGAGCTACGAGAAGCTCGACCGGCTGGGCAGCGTCCAGTGGCCCTGCAACGCCGACACCGCCGAAGCCGGCACGGCCACCATGCACGTCGGCCGCTTCGTCAGGGGACGCGGACGCTTCTTCAACACCCGCTACGTACCCAGCGACGAGAAGGTGACGCGCCGCTACCCGCTGCTGCTGACCACCGGCCGCACGCTGACCCAGTACAACGTCGGCGCCCAGACCCGGCGCACGCCCAACAGCCTGTGGTTCGACGAGGACAGGCTCGACATCCACCCGCACGACGCTCAGGAGCGGGGCATCCGCGACCGCGACTGGGTCGGCGTGAGCAGCCGTGCCGGCCAGACCGTGCTGCGCGCCCGGATCACCGACCGCATGCAGCCCGGCGTCGTCTGGACCACCTTCCACTTCCCCGAGTCGGGGGCCAACGTCATCACCACCGACAGCTCCGACTGGGCGACCAACTGCCCCGAGTACAAGGTCACCGCAGTGCAGATCACCCGGGTCGCCCAGCCCTCGGCCTGGCAGCAGCGCTTCGCCGAGTTCGACCGCGAGCAGCAGGCGCTGCTGAGCCAGGCGCGCGAGCCGGCGCGCAGCCGGCCATGATGGTGAGCGCAGCCGCCGGGGTTCAGGCCCAGAGCCAGACCCAGGTTCAGATTCAGGCCCGGGCCGGCGCCTGGCGCGAGGCCCGGGTTACCGACGCGACCGGCCGGTCGCGCGACGACTGGCTGGCCGAAGAAGTGCCCGTGGCCGTGGCCCTCAACGACACCTCGCACGCGGTGATGATGTGC
>Ga0172382_10013156_pt1 | contig 10694 bp, 6 predicted proteins | sample Leawel138RmetaG_FD_122245 | JGI IMG/M metagenome (GOLD analysis project Ga0172382, IMG submission 122245) | Leachate microbial communities from a municipal landfill in Southern Ontario, Canada - Leachate well 138R metaG | ecosystem: Engineered > Solid waste > Landfill > Unclassified | place...
CCGACGCACCAGGTCTCCGGCCGCCCATGAACTCAGCACCGCCTCTCGTTCTTGCTTCCAGTTCGCCCTACCGCCAAGAGCTTCTCAACCGGCTGGGTTTGGCGTTCAGCGTCTGTTCGCCAGACATCGACGAACAGTCGCGTGCCGACGAATCGCCAATCGATCTGGTGCGAAGGCTTGCGGAAGCCAAAGCCCGCGCGGGCGCGGCCCGGGCCGGCGGCGGTCTGATCATCGGCTCGGATCAGGTTGCGGTCGTTGGCGAACGGATCCTCGGCAAACCCGGCACTGTGGAACGCGCGTGCGAACAGCTGCGCCTTCTATCTGGACAACGCGTGACCTTCTTTACGGGTCTCTGTCTTTTTAACTCAGTATCGGACCGCGTGCAGTCGGATGTCGTGCCGTATTCCGTAGTCTTCCGACCATTGTCGGATCAGGAGATCGCACATTACGTGCGCCGCGAACAGCCGTTGAATTGTGCCGGCAGTTTCAAGTCGGAAGGTTTGGGGATCGCCTTGTTCGCCCGTATGGAGGGCGATGACCCGACGGCGCTAATCGGGCTGCCGTTAATCCGGCTGATCGACATGCTACAGGCGGAAGGCCGGACGGTGCTTTGTGAGTCGGCTGAAAACGAAGTTTCGACGTCTAGCTCTAGCGATCAGTTCACGTAGACGGTTGCAACGACGGGATCCGAATAAGCACTGACGCCTCCGTACAGGTCGACGGACTGAACCGAGATGTACCACGAGGCGGTGGTCAAGCCCGAAATGGTGTAGCTGCAGCGTTCAATGTTGCCACAAGCTGTGCTGCCTACCGCACTGCAGATCAATTGGTCGCGCCCCACGAAGTCGGTTCTCGAATAGAGACCCGGCGACAACCCCAGGTTGATGCGGTACCCCTGAATTCCCACCGTGCATGCTCCATGCATGTCGGTTGGAGCGCTATCCCACGCGATAGTGACCTGGCCTGTACGGGACTCGGCGCTCGCGGGCGCCGCTGGTGATCCCGTCGATGTCGCGCCGTCTGTCCCGCCTCCACCGCCTCCGCCGCATCCGCTGAGCAAAATCCCCAGTACCAGCCCCGAACCGATCAGTCCCTTGGCGATATGCACGTTCTTGGTCACTCCTTCTTATTGGCTCGTGGTCCGGCGGCTTGCTGTTCCGGTTGGTCGCCGCGCGCCAAGGATACCCAGGCCCGCTCCGGGTGATGTGAGGCTTGTCACAGTTCCCGCAAGGCATCGTCCGTCTGATGAGCATTTTTGGTGCCAAGCGGTAACCTCTTGATCGATTACCGAAACAGAAAGCCATTGCGACCTGTCTCGCGTCAAATACCCGACGCCTCCTAGCCCCCGCGCATAGACCGACGCCGCAGATAAATTTGTTCGCCTTGTGACCCCTTTCGCAGCCGAGTTGCGACGAGGACCCCGAACAATTCCCACGGTATTGCCGACCCTATACACAAGCGGACGTGGCGTGCAGGGAGCCTGGGGAAGATTCGTTTGGAACACGCGCTGACAAGCAGGTAACGGTTCGGGGGCTCAGTAATGCGGAATGCTCAAAAGTGCGTCGGGATGGTCTCGAAGTCCATCTTCACTGCGGCGCTGACGATGGCGCTTACGGCTTGTGGCGGCGGGGGTGGCGGCAACAGCAACAGTACTTCGATCGACGACGGTTACGAGACCTTCGCGTTGACGGGTAGCGTGGGCGACGGTCCGGTGATCAACGCGGACATCTTCATTTTTGATTCGGAGGGCGGCCTCATGGCCTCCCACAAAAGCGATGCCTTCGCCAACTACTCCCTCAGCTTCAAAGCCAAGGGTAACCCTTTCCCCATCACGCTCGAGGCCATCCGCGGCACGGACCTGGTGACCGGCATGCGGCCGGATTTCACGCTCAAGTCCGTCTCGTTTTCGCGCAGCCAGAAGCGGGTAAACCTCAATCCCTTTACGACACTCATCGTGGAAACAGCGCGCGCTATGCCAGGCGGTTTCACCCAGGCAAATGTCGAGACGGCCAGCGCCATTGTGATACGGGAGATGAATTTCGGTCTGGATACGTCAACGATTCCAAGTCCGGCTTTCACCGAAATCACCGAGTCCAATATCGCGAACATCGTCCGTTCGTCCGAGGCACTGGGCGAGCTGATGCGTCGTACGCGGACCGGACTTGCATTGGCCGGATACATCCGACCACACAACGACATCGTGAGGGCGATCGCGGCCGACATCGCCGATGGCCGGCTGGATGGACAGGGTGCCGCCGGTATGGACGCCCGTGCTTCTGCCGTCGCCAGCGTGGCAGCGACGCAGATCCTCGTCGAGCAGTTTCAGAACCGGCTCGAAGTGAACGGCACGTCGGCTGTTGCGGCAATGGACAGTTCCATCATGCAGACGCTGCCGACCACGCCGAGCAATGCGCTGACGAGCAGCGTTCGCATACCGCAGGCTATGGTCACTCAGGCAACCCGTCTGCTGAACGCCGTCGCCTCGGTCGACGCGCGTCCGGAAGTCGCTGCGCTGCGCCAATCCGTCGCCGCCATCCCGGCAGGTAGTACGACACAGGCAGCCCGCACCGTTTTGGCGGCGGGCGCCAGCCGTTTGTTCGACGCCACCATCACCAATGTCGCGCAGGCCGACGATACGACTCTGACAACCTTGGCGGCTGCGCTAACGACGGCGGACGGGATGGCACCGGAACCGGACGAAGCGGTGGACCCGGAGCCCGAGTCACCCAACCGGGCGCCGACTATCGGCGGTACACCGGCGACAGCGGCGACGGTAGGCAATGCGTACGTCTTCACGCCCTCTTCCAGTGACGCCGATGGTGACCGCCTGGTGTTCAGCATCCTGAACCGTCCTGCATGGGCTGCTTTCAGCACTTCGACTGGCCGTTTGTCCGGCACGCCGTCCAGCAGCCACGCCGGTACCTATACCGACATCCGGATCAGCGTGAGCGACGGCACGAGCGCAACGACCCTGCCCGCGTTCAATATCACCGTCGGGCACGCCAATCGGGCTCCGACGATCAGCGGCCAGCCTCAGGGCGCCGTGGTCGCGACCCATGCGTATAGCTTCACGCCGTCGGCAAGCGACGCAGACGGCGACACATTGACCTTCAGTATCCAAAACCGCCCCGGTTGGGCGGCATTCAACACGGCCACGGGTCGTCTGTCGGGTACACCGTCAAACGCTCAGGTAGGGCAGTACAGCAACATCCGGATCAGGGTCAGCGATGGCACGACCTCCACGGCATTGCCCGCATTCGGTATCACCGTGTCGGCCTACGTCGCGCCGAACAGGGCGCCGAGCATCACAGGCACGCCGGCCGCCTCCGTTAATCAGGGCGCTGCCTATACGTTTACGCCGAGTGCCAGCGATGCGGACGGCGATTCGCTCAGCTTCAGCATTGTGAACAGGCCAGGTTGGATGAGCTTCAACAGTACTACGGGTCGCCTGTCGGGTACGCCGTCCAACAGTCACGTGGGTACCTATAGCAACATCGTCATCCGGGTCAGCGACGGGACGGCGAGCGCCTCCTTGCCGGCCTTCTCCGTCACGGTCGTCAACGTCAACGACGCGCCCGGCATCAGCGGTGCACCGGCGACCAGCGTCGACGCCGGATCGGCGTACGCCTTCACTCCTGCGGCAATGGATCTCGACGGCGATAATCTGACCTTCAGCATTACCAACCGGCCCGCCTGGGCGAGCTTCAACAGCGCGACCGGTCGTTTGAGCGGTACGCCTACGGAATCGAACGTGGGGACGTACGGCAATATCGTGATCCGTGTAAGCGACGGCCAGGCGAGCGCTCAGTTGGCGCCCTTCAGCATTAGTGTGAACAGTGCGGAACCAGTGTCACGCGATGTGACGTTGGGCTGGGTTGCGCCGGCAACGCGCGCCGACGGCAGCGCTCTGTCGCTTAGCCAGATCGCGAGTTTCCGTATCCGTTACGGAACGTCCGCGGGGAACTATACCAGCAGCGTCAATGTCTCGGACCCGAGCGCCACAACGCACACCATTCAAGGCATGGCGCCTGCGACCTATTACTTCGTGGTCACTGCCATAGACGTGGACGGCCAGGAGAGCGAATACTCGGGCGCGGTCAATACCACGGTGCATTGATCGGTAGCAAAGTGGCCCCGGTAGCTGTGCTACCGGGGCCACTCCTTTAGGGCAGGATACGACCGGCTGTGCGGTGGCGCCTTTCCTAAACCGCGAACCGTTCGCGCCAGACCAGAAAACTGAGTGTCGTCCACAGCAATTCCGCATGATCTGCAGTCCCGGCGCGGTGATCGCGCCAAAGTTCGCGCAATCGCTGTTGGTCGAGAACGCCTTCGCCAAGCCCAGCATTGAAGACCCGTTCGGCCAGTGCGCCCATGCCTGCATCGTCGCGCAGCCAGGCCGCAAGCGGGACACCGAAGCCCGATTTCCGCCGGTATACCACCTCATCGGGCAGGTACTTCCGGGCGACCCGTTTGACCGCTTCCTTGCCACGCAGCCGGCGCGTTCTGCAACCGGACGGCAACGCGTTGGCGAATTCGGCGATCCGATAGTCGAGGAATGGGACGCGCGCTTCGATGCTTGCGCCCATGCTCATCTTGTCCTGACGGTTGAGAATCGACACCAGGTAGGTGTTTTGATCCTGAAGCGACAGACGGGCGCCGATATCCGGCAGGTCGCGATAGCGCGCCAGCACCGCTTCGGGATAGACGTCAGAGCGCGTCGCCTGCGGCGCAAGCAACGCGTCTACGTCCTCGGACGCGTTGGTCGCCGAACTCGAAAGAATCGCGCTATCCACGTCGCGGCGGAAGAAGTACTCCAGCTTGCGAAGGCGGTGATCGTCGGATATACGGCCGAGCACGCCGAGCAACGGGCGCAGCACAGGTCCGAAATGACGAACCCGATTCAGAATCTGGGGAACTTGATAACGTGGATAGCCGAGGAACAGTTCATCCGCACCCTCCCCGGTCAGAACGACCGTCACGAACTGTTTCGCCAAACGGCTGATGGCGTAGATTTGTACGGAGTTCGCAAAATGCAGCGGTTCGTCGTTGAGCCAGACTAATTCGTTGAGATGTGCGGCGAATTCTGCGTTTTCGACGACCAACTCGTGATGGCGAGTCCCGTAACGCTGCGCCACGATGCGTGCAAAGCGGGTTTCATCGTACGCGGCATCACTGAAGCCCACTGAGAAGGTATTGACACCCTCACCCAGCTGGCGGGCCGCAATGGCGGTCACTAAACTGGAATCCACGCCGCCGGAACAGAAGGTGCCCAAGGGGACTTCGCTCATCAAGCGGATCCGGACCGCGTCGACCAGAAGTTCTTCCAGCCGTGCCACGCTGCCGTCCAGTGTGCAGGGCACCGGAAACTCCGGGCGCCGCTGCGTCCAGTATTGGCGTATTTCGCAGCTATCGACGGTTACGCGCATCCAGTGCCCTGGAAGCAACGAGCGAACGCCTGAGAACAGCGTGTTCTCGCCGGTTACTCCCCGGTACAGGAAGTATTCCCGGACCCGCGCCTGATCGAGGCCGGCACGGACCTGCCCACTGGCGAACAAAGCCTTGATCTCCGATGCGAAGACAAAGCCTCCAGGACCGTCGAAGTAATACAAAGGCTTTACGCCCATTCGGTCGCGTGCCAGAAACAGGCTGCGCGTTTGTGTGTCCCAGATCGCGAACGCGAACATGCCATTGAGTTTCTGTACGCACTCTGCGCCGTACTCGGCGTAGGCGTTGACGATCACCTCCGTATCGGACTCCGTACGGAACGCGTGCCCGCGCCGCTTCAGCTCGTTTCTCAATTCGCGATAGTTGTAGATCTCGCCGTTGAAGACAATCCAGTAGCGGGGGTCGCCACCATGCATTGGTTGGTGCCCGGTGCTCAAGCCGATGATGCTCAGGCGGCGATGGCATAGACCGACGTTGCCATCATCGTACAAACCGCCATCATCTGGCCCCCGGTGCACCATCAGATCTCGCATGCGGGTCAGCTGCTCCGCATCGACCTGCGCACCGGCCGCTTTCAATAATATCCCCGCAATTCCACACATGAAGTTTGTCGCTCTGTCGTTGTTGTCGTGATCGCTCTGGCGGAGACGTCGGGCGTCAACCGACCAGGGTATCGGATTCGTTGTTGGCCGGATGGCTAAGCGACTCGTAAAGGTTTTGAAGGTCTTTTCCAATGGCGGGCCAGCCGTACCGCTTCTCCGCGAGGTCCCGGGCGGCACGGCCCAGGGTGCGACGCAACGCTGCATCGGCAAAGAGCGCATTGATACGTGCCGCGAAGTCGGCCGCCTCGTCTTCGATGAAGACGTCTTTGCCGTGCGTCACGCCGATGCCTTCGCAGCCCACGGAGGTTGAGACGATGGCCTTACCCTGCGCCAGCGCATCCAGCACCTTGAGGCGTGTTCCGCCGCCGACGCGAAGCGGAACCACATACACAGCGGCTTTGCGCACATAGGGTCGCACGTCGTCGACGAAACCTGTGACGACCAGGCTCGCGTCTTGCCTTGCGTGGTCGAGAAGTTCGCGCGGCGGGTCCTGTCCGATCGCATAAAATTTAGCGCCCGGATACTGTTGCAGTACCGTAGGCCAGATCTCTCGGAGAAAGAACAGCACCGCGTCTTTGTTGGCATACATATTCATGCCGCCGGTATAAATAGTGGCAAGCTCGTGATCGTCCGTGGCCGCTGTAAAGTAGTCCGTGTCGACCCCGTTCGGAACGATCGCAGTTCGGGCGCCCGGCGCAATCGAGATCAGATTGTCTCGGTCGTTCGGCGACATCACGATGTTTGCATCGAATAGTGGACCCTGCTCCGCCTCGTAGCCGCGCAACCGTTTTGCCTGCTGGGCCACATAAAATTTATGCAGTGTATTGGTCTCGACCTCGGCGCGCCGCGCCATGAGCTGGGATTCGATATTGTGGTGTGTCAGGACCGACGGGCGGCCCTGCGCAAAGCGCCGATACGGCGCCAGGCCGATGGTGTCCACGTGCAGGAGGTCGATCCCGCGCGTCTCCAAAGTGCTTTTGATCGCGTTGCGGTAGGCCCCGGACAGATGTGCCAGAACGCTGAAGGGTTTCTGGTATAGCAGGCCGGCCCCGAAGGCCGCGACCTTGTGCACGCGAGACCGCTTCGGCCATAACGGAAAGTACTGCACGCTTGCGCAATGCCGTCGGAGTACCTCTTCGCTCTCCTCCACGCGCGCCGGTGTGTCGAGTATATCCGTGTGCAAGAATGCAAGCAGGTGGACCTCGTTATATTTGCCGATCTCCCGCAGCAGATTGTAACCGCGCTGCAACACGCCGCCGTGTGGCGGGTAGGGGACGATCTGGGAAAGAAAGAGAATTTTCATCTGGACCACTGTCCCAAAAGCCTTGTCGAGCGCAGACCGCGCGCAAGTACCCGGTCGTACAGTGCCATGTGGCGTTCCACCATGGCTTGGGCGGTAAAGTTCTCGCGGTAACGCTGCGCTGCGTTCGCCCCAAGTTGGAGGCGCAGTTCGGGCGACGCCAGCAGCCGGCTCAATCCACCGGCCATCGCGTCTATATCGCCGGCGTCGGTGAGCAGGGCCGATGTCTGGTGTTCCACCATGAGCGGCGTCTCCCCGACAGCTGTGGCAACGATGGCGCGTTGTGCCGCCATGGCCTCGAGCAAGACGATCGACATGGCCTCCCATAACGACGGTTGGAAAAAGACATCGATGTGATCCATCATGACGCGCGCGGTATTCTGGACCCAACCGAGAAAGATCACGTCATCGTCCAGGCCCAAGGCATGCCTTCGCGACTCGAGCGCAGCGCGCAGATGACCCTCACCCGCCACGAGGAACACATGCGGATGCGCACTTTGCTGTTTGAGACGCGCGGCCACCTCCAGAAGATCGAACATGCCTTTCTGCGGGATCAAGGTATTGATCGAGCCGATAACGATTCGGCCTCGATTGCGCTCACGTGCGATGAACTCGGGAATCGGTCCACCCACCTGCCGGTCGACGCCGTTCCAGAGCACGTCGATGCGCCCCTCGGGGATACGGTAAAGGCGTGCAATGGCGTCCCGCTGGACGCGAGAGACCGCGACCGGCTGATCGAGAAAGCGCCAGCAGAGCGCCTCGATCCTCCGGTTGGGCTTCTCACGATGGGGGTAATGGCCATAGTGGAAGCTATGGACGGTGCGAATGCCCGGGGTCGTTAATCGGCAAAGCGTGGTATCGGCCAGGGCATGGACATCGTGCGAATGGACTAGTTGCACGCCGCGGGAACGAATTGCCCGGCGTAGCCCTAATGCGGTGAAGTAATCGGTCTTGAAGCGTCGGCTGCGTGGAATGCCGAACACTTCGGTGCCCTCCGCCGCGATCTTTTCGCCGACCGTACCCTGTTCCTTGAGATAGCAGACCGAGACATCGAAGCGGGTTCGATCGATATGCCGGCAGAGCGTCGCGATGACCTCCTCCGCACCGCCGATATGCAAGGTCGAATTGGCGATCAGTATCTTGGCGCGCGACGTTTGTTTCATCGCGTCACGTCCAATTCTTTGGAAGGAGCGTGCCCCCAAACCAGGCGTTCTGCACGTTGCTCGGGCGATTCTTGGGTCGCCGTATCGTCGCCTTCCTGCTGTTCCGCTAGCTGGTGTCTGAGAATGAAACCGGCCGCCGTCCAAATGCCTGCGAGCACATACAAATGGGGATAGTAGGCAACCGAAAGAAAGGCGCCACCGATCGCAAAGGCCACCAGGCTGGCGTTCAGCATCATGAACAGCTTCGCCAGTTCGGACTGTTTATCGCGCGCCTCGCGCATCAGGCGGTTATTGATGAAGAAGTTGCCAATGAGCATGGCCAGGAGGAAGGTGACGCCCGGAATGCCAAGCTCGCCCAGCAGGAGAAAATACATGGAATGCGCCGTCAACCAGGGCATCATGCTGTTGCCAAACTCCGGAGGCCGGAACTCGGTGCCGAGTTTGACCGCAAAATGCCCTGACCCGACGCCTTGCAGCGGATGCGCCGCGGCCATGCGCACTGCGGTCTTCCAAGCCGTAATGCGCCCCATCGCCGAGCCTTCCTCCTCGTAATTGGACAGGGTGTTGATCCGGTCGAAATAGGCGTCCGGTGCGTAGCTGATGACGGCCGCCACGACCGCAGCGATCAGCGCCACCCCGATGATCTTCTGCCGTCCTTTCCACCACAGAAACAGGAATACACAGGCCAGGGCAATCGATGCGCCGCGTGACTGAGTGCCGATTACTGCCAGCATGAGGCCCGCCAGAGCCGTCATCCAGAGCAACCGGGTCCATAACGATTTCGAACGCATGAGCAGGTAAAGGCACATGGGTATGACAATGACAACCGACATCGAGTAGTCGTTTCCATCTCCGAGGAAGGTGTTGCCATAGATATATGAACGGACCGCCGGGTTCAGTATCAACTGAGGATTCAGCGCGAGCAGCACGACATGTGACAGGACCAGCGTAGCGAACAAGCCACGCATACGCGGTTCGGTCGTCACGAGCTTGATGATCATGTAGTACCAGAATACAAATCCCAGTACCGCGGTGAACATATTGAAGGAAAACTCGGTAACGTCGGCGGTCAATACCGATATCACCAGCAAGGCCATAAAGAACAGCAGCCAGCGTGAATTTCTATGTCGAAACAGCTCCTGGTCGCTCACGACACTTTTGTAGAACACCGTAGCCAGCAATACGGTCAACGGCACGAGGCTATTAAGGCGTAGCGCGCCTATGATCGGCAAGTACGACGCTGGACGGACGTAATCCAGGAATATCGAGAACAGAAAGCCGAGATACAGCAGCACGTCAGTCGATTTCCCTTAAGGTCTCGTCGTATACGCCCATAATGCGTTGCAAGCGCGCGGTGTGGCTGAAACAAGTGCGGACATGCCGTTCTCCCGTTTCGATCCACTCCGTAACATGCGCTGATCCGGTCAGCACCTCGCGCATGCCGTCCACCAGTGCGCGAAGATCCCCGGCTGGTATCAAGCGCCCCATCTTCCCATCCGCCAGGATCTCCGCCGTGCCCCCGACACCAGTCGCGACGACCGGGACGCGCATAAGCAGCGCTTCCAGGACCACGTTCGGCATGCCTTCGGTGACGGAGCTCTGCACCACCAGGTCCAAACTCTCGTAGACGCTGTGCATATCGCTACGGTAGCCCGCGAACACCACCCGATCGGCAATGCCCAGGTCATCAGTCAACCGGCGCAGCCGTTGCTCCTCGGGGCCTATACCAATCAGAACGAAACTGACGTCCCGATCTTCCGGCAGGTATGCTGCTGCGGCACGCAAGAACAACTCCTGGTCCTTCTCAGGACTTAACCGGCCGATATTGCCGACGACCTTGTGATGTGCCGGTATGCTCCATTCCGCTTGCACCCGACGATCTTCCCGTCGTGGGCGGTAGTTTTCGGTGATCAGCGCGTTCTGTATGAGTGCGATTTTGTGTGCCGGAAGTCCCTTCTTCCGCAGATGTGTACCCATGCACTCGCTGACGACGATGATCCTGTCGAAGAAACGCAGCAGGAACTTGTCGACGGTGGTATAGATCCGCCCCTTAAAGTCGTTCGCGATCCACCCATGACAGGTGGATACGGCTGGGATACGAAGGCGCCGCGCTGCGGTCAATCCATATAGATCGGAACGGAAGTCGTGAGTGTGGATGAGATCGATCGCATTGGACCGGCACCA
>Ga0172382_10013158_pt1 | contig 10694 bp, 13 predicted proteins | sample Leawel138RmetaG_FD_122245 | JGI IMG/M metagenome (GOLD analysis project Ga0172382, IMG submission 122245) | Leachate microbial communities from a municipal landfill in Southern Ontario, Canada - Leachate well 138R metaG | ecosystem: Engineered > Solid waste > Landfill > Unclassified | place...
AACAGGGCCGGCGTGTTGCGCGATGTGGCCACGGTGATGGCGGATTACCAGGCCAACATCCAGATGATCCAGCAGTCGATCATCACCTCGGGCCTGAACATCGGGAAGGCCTACCTCTACTTCGAGTTCCAGGAATGCGGGAACCACCCCGAGCTCATCGCCGATCTCTCCCGGGTGCCTTCCGTCGTCGACGTCACCACCTACCCGCCGTTCTCGCGGATATTCGGCTCGAGGGTGATCATCATCGGCGGCGGCGCGCAGGTGGCGCAGGTGGCGATGGGTGCGGTGAACGAGGCGGACCGGCACAACATCCGCGGCGAGCGGATCTCCGTCGATACGATCCCGCTCGTCGGGGAGCAGAATCTCGCACTCGCTGTCGATGCGGTGGCGCGGCTTCCCCGGGCATCGATCCTGGTGCTCGCCGGATCGCTGATGGGCGGCGAGGTCTCGCGAGCGGTCGACCGGGTCAAGGCGGCGGGCATCCCGGTGATCGCCCTCAAGATGGCCGGGAGCGTTCCTGAACACGCCGATCTGGTCGTGACCGATCCGATCCAGGCGGGGGTCTTTGCCGTGATGCACGTCAGCGGCAAGGCCGTCTTCGATATCAACCGTGTGCGGGGGCGTGAGTTCTGATGGACCCGATCGACATGGCCGTCCGGGTGCTCTCGCACGACGGGCTCATCGTCTACCCCACTGAGACGGTCTACGGCCTCGGGGCGGACGCCCTCTCAGAGGATGCGGTGATGCGGGTCTACGAGGCCAAGAACCGGCCGGTGGGTAAACCGATATCGGTCGCGGTCTCGGATATGGAGATGCTCGACGCCGTCGCGGTGGTGGATGATCTCTCCCGGGCGTTCATCGAGCGGTTTCTGCCCGGCCCGGTGACGGTTCTCCTCCCGGCGAAGTCATGCCTCCCGGCGGTGCTGACGGGCGGGACCGGCCTCATCGGGATCCGGTGGCCCGACCACGAGATCGCCCTTGCCATCATATCGCGGTTCGATGCGCCTATCACATCCACCAGCGCGAACATCTCAGACGACATCCCGCCGACCCGCCCCGAGGAGGTCTCTGTTCCCCACGACTACCTGGTCGATGGGGGGGATCTTCCCGGGACGCCGAGCACGGTGGTGGACCTCACTGCCCGGCGTATCCTTCGCAGGGGTGCGGAATGGGAGGCGGTGGGGGCGTTTCTGGAGACTTCAGGGTGATTCATGCGATCAATACGACTCCGTGACTTCATCGAGGACCGCGACGGGTGCATCTACGCGGTCTCGAACTACGACAACGCCGAGCGGATCGGGTGCATTCTCCGCTACGTCCCCGACGCGACCGGGGAGCGGACGAGTCCCGTCGGACGGCGGTATAAGAAATACGATTTTGCCGAGTCTTTCGACTGGGTCCGGGAGCACAAACCGGAGTACCTGGATAATGTCCACCGGGTTCCCCACTGCGACGTGGTGCAGGTCTACAAGCCTGAAGGGGAGATCGCCGATGTGATAGCCCGGAACGCCAGGGTGGCGCGCCTTATCTCCCATCTCTCCCTTCCTGCCGGTTCGTACGGATGTACGGGCTCGCTCCTCTGCGGCCTCGAGAACGATGCCTCGGACATCGATCTGGTAGTCTACGGCGATGTCTGGTTTGTCGCGCAGCGTCGCCTCCGTGCCCTCATAGGGCGTGGGCTGATCCCCCCGATGAGCACCGCGATGTGGCGGAAAGTCTACGACAAGAGGGCGCCCGAGATATCGTTTGATGCTTTCGTCCAGCACGAGCAGCGGAAATGGAACCGGGGTGAGTTCGAGGGAACCTACTTCGACCTCCTCTACACCCGCGACTACGATAACCTGAATGCGATTCCGCCCGGCAAGGGGACGGTGCTCGGCCGGGCGAAGATCGAGGCGACGGTCACCGATGCGTCGCTTTCCTTCGACAACCCGGCGGTCTACGCCGTGGATCACGACGAGGTCTCCCGGGTGCTCTCTTTCACCCATACCTACTCAGGCCAGGCGCTTGCAGGCGAGGTCATCGAGGCGAAGGGTGTCATGGAGGAGCACGGCGATGAACTGTGGCTGATCGTCGGGACGACCCGTGAGGCGAAAGGCGAGTATATTGTCTCGAAGACGCTGCTTGAGAGCGTTTAAAAGAGATCCGAGAGCCGTCGAGGTCCGGCGGTGCACCGCTCGAAGTGCGGACATCCCTCGCAGGGGGCCCGGAGTGGGCGGGGCGGGAGATCGCCTGCGACCACCCGTTTAGCCGCCCGGATAGCCCTGATCATCTCCCGCCGATCGCGCGGCTGGGGCTCGACGTACCGACAGATGCCGCTTGCGATGTACTCAACGTAGCCGCCGGCGACGGGGTGGCCGAGGGTCTCTTTGATGCAGGCTGCGTAGCAGGCGATCCGGAGCCGGTCGGTGCCGTAGGCCCCTGCCTTCGGCGCGGTGCTCGACCGGACGATGGCAAACGAGCCGTCTTCGAAGATCTTATCGACCCTTCCCCGGATGCCGAGGGTGTCGGACTCGACGGCGAGGTCGGTCTGGACGGGCCGCTGCCAGGCGGTTTCGCTACAGGCGCTGATGCACTCATCGAAGAGCTCCTGGATACCCTCATCTGCATCGGGGAGGATATGGAGTATCTCCCGCCAGATCTCCTTCTCTTCCAGGAGTTCCCCGAGGTGTGTGGAGACCTGTTTGCAGACGGCGTAACGCGGCGACTCCGGGTGCTCGTCCGAGCGCTCGAAGTAGTAGCGCCGGGGGCAGATGTGGCAGGCGATGACGCCGGATACCGGGATGTAGTCGGCCATGCAAGGGGGCTCCGTTTGAGATGAGGTATGTTCTCTCGCTATTTATCGGGTTACGCTCCGCACCGGCGCCCGGCGAGCCAAGACCAACCCTTATGCTGGAGCGCACCCCAGAAGATGGGTATGGCTAATCGCGAGATATCGGTCAACATCCCCGGCAATCTCGACCCGGTCTACTCCAACCGCATCCAGATCGCTTACAAGGAGGACGAGTTCACGTTCCTCTTCCTGCACGAGATCCCCGGCATGAACCAGGCGCGGGGGAAGGCAGTCGTCTCGATCAGCCCCCGGCATGCGAAGAACCTGGTGGAGGTGCTTGCGAAGAGTGTCGCCGACTACGAGCAGAAGTTCGGTCGGATAACCTCCCCGGAGGCCGCCGTAGAGCAGGAGAGCAACGTCACCATCCGGGGTTATTCCTGAACGAGGTCGGGTAAGCAGGACCCCGGCAGGTGATACCTTTTTAATTCCGGACGTACAATATTATAAGGCAGTCGCCGCTGTGGCTTAGCGGTATAGCGGCTGATTCGTAATCAGCAGGTCGGGGGTTCAAGTCCCCCCAGCGGCTCTTTTTCATCCAAGGTTCAAAGCCGTAATTTGTTCACTTGTTTCACGCCCTTTCCTGCACTTTCGTTCTGAAGAAGATGTATACATCCCCATGTTGAGAGGATGGTATACATTGACGGGGAAGAAAGAGACACGTCCCCGGTGCGTCCACTGTGGAGAGATTACAAACCGGGTGTACGTACGGTCATCGGGAGAGAAGAGGGAGTGGCTACCTATCGGTTGGGCCTGCGTCGCGTGCCAGTGGATGAGCTGGGACTGACGTGGTTTTTGGGTTATGGATTGTTGCACCTACATTGGGCTATAGAAATAGTTTGGATCGAGTTTTAGAATTGGATCTCTCGTTTATTATACAGGTCGATCAGGCCTTGCTCTGATAAGGTACAGTCAACAAGGTTCTCAAACTCATTTTTCTCGATTTTTAGCTGTTTTGCCATTATCCCAGTTAGTTTATCACTGATCTCTTTGGTTCCGTGACTCACCCAAGTGACTATACGAGTCCTTTTACCGTTATGGTAGAGGGTTAATTTAATGTCTTTTGAGTTATGTTGTTGGAAACCTTTTCTTATCAACGCATTTTGGATGTTGCGGTTTTTCCGGGTTCCCAATTATATCCCCTCAGCTGGTAGTGATAGCAGTTTTTCGCGGAACTGAACTCCTCCTTCAGTCAATTTGCTAACATCCTCTTCAACATAATCGAACCATAGCAACTTGAATTCTCCGTTTATCCTATCTACACCATCTTTTAGGTCATTGCATGTAACCAGGAGGCTGAAATCATCATTATAAAGGATATATTCGTCATTTTCAAACTCAACTTCAAGGTTGATAGGAACTCGAAGAGATAGAACATGTGATTCATCAAATCGAATGTGAGTTAGAGGGAGATTTTTTAATGGTTTGAATTCTTTTTCGTTCGCAATATTAATTGTTCGTTGACCTTCCTCAGTTGAGCCACTTACACTAACAAGCTGTTTAATTCTTTTTATCACAATTCCTTCGAGCTCTGGAGGATATTTACAGGTGTACTTACCTTCAGGCGTATCAATGATAAATTGGCGCTTTTTATCTACGCTTAACTCTACTAAACGGCCCGTGACAGTTTTCTTAATTGGTTTTGGGGACTTAATTATGGCATTCTTGATTATGGGTTTTCTCTGTGGGTCTAACTTTACTTTCTCCGCAGATCCAAACCCGATATTGACATCATATATTGAATCTTGCTCCGGCCAGAGGTTATCCACGACCTCAATAGATTTAACCGCTCTATCTTCATCGTTATTTAATATACTGAGCACCTTAGGGTAGATCTCGTCTTGACTCGAAGCGATATCTATTATGGTGCCAGCAATGGAGATCGCACGCTCCCCGAATGTGCCTCCAGCACCTGGAAGTCCATACTGATTGTGCGAAAGCCTCACAGTAGCGTCGACACTGCCCTGCTTAAGTTCAGATATTTCCAGCTCGCAATTGTCCTTCACAGTCTTGGGGAAGTCACCTGCAGCTCTTGGTTTATGCCCCTCTAGGTGATCACATATGACATACATTAAATTCTGGATCGCCTGAAAATTGCTGATAAGAGCATTAACTGATATCTTGGGGTGCTCTTCACTGTGTGAAGCAATGTTAATACTAATTTCTCTCGATCCGACCATTCGTCATACCCCTCACGCAGCTCTCTGGGTTCGATATTAATACACTCATCTGTACATTGGATATTTATGAATATGGATGTATACTCAATGAAGAACCCTAGAATATTTAGCCTTTTCATGTGCGCGGTGTGAAAGTGTATCATACATGAATTGTTAGGCATATGCCATTGACTTTCGGGTGCGCGCTCAGTAATACTGTGAGTGCATCCTCCTCACGGTATAGGCCCTTTGTCGGACTCCTCTCGCAGCTTAACTCGAACTATCTGCCTTTCTCAAATGATCGCTGCAATGGAAACAGTGGTTATCCGCCATTCTTCTCTTCCACCAGTGCCGTAAGCCGACTCACCTGCTCAGTGAGGGCGTCGATCTTCTCCAGCGCCCGATCGTGTGTAAGGAGCCGAAGGAGCCCGCGGTCAAGGGCTGACGCTCCGCCCCGGTCCATCGCTGTGATCCACCCACCAACCCGGGAGGGCGGTTCCCCCTTCTGCCAGGATCTCCGAGACCCGGAAGGTGTAATGGGGCTAAGTGATGAATCTCCCAACCTCATCAGGATGATGCACCTCGATCATGTAGCCGACGGGATACAAGCAGGGCCAAGAACGCGATCAGCACCACGATCGCGTTCCCTGTGGAGTGACGACCCGAAGACTTCCCCTCACTTCTTCACTGCGTACACCAGATGCACCCTCCCCCGCCCCCATCGACACGGCCGTCTGGAGTTCGAGCACCACCCCTCCCCGGCCCGGCCGAAGAGTCTCTTCTCTCTTTCGCCGGCGATGACCGGGTAGACGATCAAGCTGATCGTATCGACAAGCCCCTCCTGGACCAGGACGTCGTTCAAGTCCGGGCCGGAGTCCGAGACCATCTTTGCGACCCCGAACCGTTCCCCGAGTTCCTGGAGAGCCTCCTTAAGGTCAACCCGGCTCTTGCCGCACCGGATGAACGGGTACTCCCGCTCGCGGAGGTAGTCGAGGTAATCCTCCGGCGTCGCCTCCGAGACGAGGATGACGACATCCTTCGTGTGCTCCATGGTGCGGTAGAAGTGGAGCAGACCCTTGAACACGCCCTTGCCGTCGACGATGACGCAGATGGGGCGCGGATCGCCGCGGCCAGACCCCAGGCCGGTGCCGGTCGGTCTCCGTCTCGGGCCGGGTAATGTCGTGGAACTCTTCTATCCCGGGCTTTGCCGTGCCCGAGCCCACGAGCACCGCTCCCGGTTCGAGGGCGAGCAGAGCGCCGTAGTGCAGGCCCAGATCGACATCAAACTCCTGCACTGCATGATTCAGGCTCACGCTGTTGTGGATGATAACTTCCGGATACAGACAGGAAATGGACACGTTCTGGATATAATCCTCTGCAGAATCACTTTGCCCGATACAGAAAGCCCTATCCCTCCCCCTGCCGAATAACCGTTAACCGGAAGGTCTCCCGGTGTGGAGCACCTTCTTGGAGGATTCTTCATGGAGATCCCGCAGAGCATCGCCGACCGGATGGCGCGGATGATGGCCGACCGCGACTCCCTCCTCTCGCCCCGGGCGACCCGGAACACCGACTACATCCGAAGATCCCGCCATAAACCCGAAGATCCGGTCATCCGGCCGCCGTTTTCCCGGGATGCCGACCGGATCATCCATTCAAAGGCCTACTCGCGTTATATCGACAAGACCCAGGTCTTCTATCTCGTCGAGAACGATCACATCACCCATCGCGTCCTCCACGTCCAGCTTGCATCAAAGATCGCAAGGACGATCGGACGGGCGCTCGCCCTGAACGAAGATCTGATCGAGGCGATCGCCCTCGGTCACGATATCGGCCACGCTCCTTACGGCCACCTCGGGGAGGCAATCCTCGACGGCCTCTGTGCCGAGCACGGGATCGGGGGGTTCATGCACAACGTCCAGAGCGTCAGGTTCCTCGATACCGTCGAGGACTGCAACCTCACGCTGCAGGTGCTTGACGGGATCCTCTGCCACAACGGCGAAGTCCACGACCAGAGCCTCACCATCGAGGGCGAGGCCGGCTGGGACTCGTTTGAGGAGAAACTCCGGGCGATCGAGGGCGGTGGCGACCTTCTCCCTCTCACGACCGAGGGATGCGTGGTGAGGATCGCCGACAGCATCTCTTACCTCGGCCGCGATCTTGCGGATGCCCTTGAGGTGGAGATCATCGGCGAGGACGATCTCGAGAGGTTCCCGGAGAACTGTATGGCATTCTTCGGTATCGTTGGGAGAAGGAAAGAGGACTTCCCGGAGATCAACCGGCGTGTACTCGACGTCCTGATCCGCGACATCATCGCCGGGAGTTACGATGCCGACTGCATAGCTCTCTCAGCTAAAGCGTCGGCGTGTGTTGCAGCCTTCAAAGAGTTCAACATGCGCCATATCTACACAAATCCGCGGCTCCTTGCGAACCGGGAGAAGATCCGGTTTATGTACCGCTACCTCTTCAACCGCACCATGGAGGATATCGAGGAGGAACGTGAGGGTTCAGCGGTCTACGAGGATTTCATCAATGCACCGTGGGCATCCCCGCGATACATCGCCACCGCCGGGCCGGCCGAACTCACGAGGGACTTCATCGCCGGGATGACCGATCGCTACTTCGAACGGGTCTTCCGGGAGGATATAATGCCGGAAAGGGTTCGGTCGAGGTACCGGGACTGATCGTCGGGGGGCGAGGGATGCCGCCCCGCCTCAGGAGCTGTTTCAACAGCCTGCCGACATCTACATCTTCATAGCGCACCAGATATTGAACAAACCACAGGGAGGCATGATATCGTTCCGACAGACCCGAAACCCCCCGTCGTCCTTGTCCACGGCTGGCGAAGCCACCCCGGCATCTGGAACCGCCTCGCCCCGGTGCTCTCGGACCTGAAGATACCCCTCTGGAACTTCGACCACACCGCGCTGCAAAACGTCGGGACAGAGACGATAGCCCTTGCTCTCCGGGATTACATCCACGAAAAGCGGGTGGAGACCGGCTACGCCGGCCCGGTCGATATTGTCTGCCACTCGATGGGAACCGGCATCGCCCGCTACCTCCTCGAAGTCATCGACGGCGGCGGGCGGGAAGAAGAGGTCCGGATGCTCGTCGGGATCGGCCCTCCGAACAACGGCTCGGCCATGGCTGAACTCTTCAATGACCCCGAACGGAGCTCTGTAGTGATCCGGAGCCTCCAGGGCGTCTTCGTACCGGAGGACTATGACCCCCACGAAGATACCATCGTCCAGGAGTTCCGGCCCCGGAGCAAACTCATCGCAACCCTCCGGGCGGCCGGAACCCGCGACGACATCGCCTACCGGATCATCCTTGGTGCAAACCTTACCGGGACACCGGCATTCTTCCCGGTCTTTGACGGCCGGACCTGGGAGATCGCCCCGGATGGGAGCTGGCAGACGACGTATGCCGGCGACGGCATCGTCCCCCACTCCGAATCCTTCCTCTCCGGCGCTGAGATGGTTGTTCTTCCGGGAGACTCCTCATACCTCGCCCGGAACCCGGAGCACTACTGCCACACCCTGCTGCCGAGGAACTCCGAGACCATCGCTCGTATCCGGGACTACCTCATCTCTTCTGCAGAGCCCGCCGTGCGGACTCCGTCCAGGAATTGATCGCCCGTTCGAGTTCTTCGCCGGCCTTTCGTGCCGCTTGCTGGATATGTTCATGCCCTTCCGGCGTCCCAAGCAGGTGCTGACCGGTGTTCACCACATCACTGACCGCTCTCCGGACTAACTCCGACGTCTCATGCACCCGCTCCTCGATGGTAGGGGCGGCCGATGCCGGCTCTTCCTCTGGTATCGGCTCTTTCTCTGGTGCCGTCTTCTCCTCCGGTGCAGGGGTGGGATCGACGATCCATCGCCCCCTTACGAAGCGACCTTCCGTCTCGCTCATATGCGTGGGTGTAGATCACCCGGGAATAAAAACCTGGCTTTTTGCACCGCCGTCCGGAGGCTCAGATTCATCTACCTGGAGCGCTACAGAAGATGCAATATGATCCGGGTCGCCACCACCGAAGCATGCGGGCGCGAATCCCCTTCCGGGACCTGTCTGTTCCGCATAGTCCGAACTGTCGCGCTCGTCTTGCTCTTCCTCCTGACCATCCCCCTCATCCTTGGATTTGCCTTCGGTGTCTCTCCTACGGCAATTTTTGCCCTTATCGGTTCGATCTTCCTCCTTCAGGCGGCCGCCGCCATCGTCGGCCTCTCACTCGGGCTGCACCCGGTGGTCGTCCTCATCCTCCTGACGTCGGTGGCCGCTGCTATCCTGATCGGCATCCTTGAGATCTGCGACCTCTTTGCCGAGCGCTCCCGCATGATCCAGAGACTTCTCTTGAAGATCGACGCAAAATCTGGAAGCATCGACTACCTGAAACGATATGGCGCACTCATGCTCATCCCGGTCATATGGATTCCGGGGATTGCCCTTTACGGAACGCCTGTTGTTGCATGGGCTCTCCAGTACCCGCGAACGGTCTCTCTCCTCTGTATGCTCGTCGGGTGGGCGATCGCGATCGTCGTCGTCATGGCGACGGCGATGGGTCTCGTCCGTCTGGCCTTTTAAGCCGTTTCCCCGGCTCATGAGCCGCGCGGTGTAGCGCCCGGATTTCGGCCGAGGAAGAAGATTGCCCACTCGATCGTGAGCGGCTCGACGGCGGCGTCTGCGGTGGCAGGGCAGATGCCGCTCTCCGTCCTGGCCGCGGCGGAAATGTTGGCATGGGCGGCGCCGGGGGTGTGAGCGAAGAAAGGTCTCTGATCGATCTTACCGGCGCTTATCGGCCACATGTGGTAATCGGCTCCCCCACCCCCTCACCGGAGAGAATGGTCCCTGCCCTTTCGCCGGCCGGGAGGTGCCACGGAAGGTTGTGATCCGCCAACCGCTCCCGCATGAGACAGCAGGGTTTCCCGGCCACGATAACCCGGGCTCACCGGCTCCAGTTTTGATCTGCAAAAATCTTCAAATCGGTGCAGAAGATCCGTATTGCCTGGGTCAGTGCCGATGAATTCGACAAAATGACGGATCTGTTCGATGGTATTCGGAGAGAGTTCATGCTCCATGATACAGGCATCTCGGGAGGCAGTCGCCTCTGGCACCCTGATGAGCGTAAGAAAGGCTTGGAGCGTTTCGTGCCGATATTTGATGACTTCGGCAATGTTCCGACCCTCGGGTGTCAGGGTTACCCCCTCGTACCGGCGGTGCGTGACGAGCCCCATCGCATCGAGTTTCCTGACCATCTCGACGACCGTCGGGGGTCTGACCGAGAGCTCCGCAGCGATATCTTTTGTCTTTGCGTAGCCTTTCTCAAGAGATATGTTGAGGATCGCCTCAAGATAATCTTCTGCTTTTCTGCTCAAATTTCGCACAGTATAGGAATGTCCGCTGCCGGAGTATATTATTATTAGGGATCCCTAACTCATGCTTGATTCGTTGACAGCGGTGGTATTCGATTTTCCCCGGGTTTCCTAACATATTTCGAGAAACTTTGCCGGAATCGAAATTGTTTCGGCGTGAGATTATCCCGACCAAACAAGAGAGTACGTTCCATGGAAACATCGGATCGAAATATCTCGCCGCGTGAAGCGGCAACCACCCTCGATCGTATCGATATCACCTGCCGATGCCGTGTCGTCGGCGTCCGCGCTTCCGGAGCACTCCGGAAACGGCTGTTCGCCATGGGCATGGTGCCC
>Ga0172382_10013159_pt1 | contig 10693 bp, 8 predicted proteins | sample Leawel138RmetaG_FD_122245 | JGI IMG/M metagenome (GOLD analysis project Ga0172382, IMG submission 122245) | Leachate microbial communities from a municipal landfill in Southern Ontario, Canada - Leachate well 138R metaG | ecosystem: Engineered > Solid waste > Landfill > Unclassified | place...
AACGAACTGGCCGAGATCGGGATACGGGCTAGATTGAGCGGCCCCCCGGCCGACAAGAGTGCGGTCGGCCCGGAGACCATGCTGGCCGCCGACGAGCTTTCGAGCTGGATGTCTCCCAAAGGCCTGGAAGGGCTGCGCCGGGTTAGCCTCGGCGGTGTCGAACTGAAGGTGGCCGCCAAAGACGCGGGCAAGCTGGACCGGCGTTTGCGTTCGGTGCACGAGAGCCTGAAAGATCCGAGCGTGGCTTCGAAGATCCATCAGAAGGGTCTGGGTGAGCTGGTCTTTGGAGTACGCCAGGAGGGCTCCAGCCTGAAGCCGGTGGATGTCGATAAGGCGGCCCTGGGCCCGGCTCGCACGACCAGCGCCGAGGAAGTTCTGAATATTGGTGGGATTTCCGTTCAGACCGGGCTTCAAGACGTGGAAGTTCGGAGTCCCTCACAAGAGGTGACCGTGCTCTCGAAAAACGGCCACAATCTGGTGCTGGCCAGACTGGACGACAAGCTGGTGGTGGGAGACCGCGCTTACTCGCTTAAGGATTTCCCCCTCACAGACCCGAACGGACAGCCGCAGGTTCGCCTGCACAAGGACATCCTGGGCTCTTTTCACATGGCCGGCGACAACAAGCAGTTGGAGACCTTTTTTGATGCCAATCGGGAATGGGTCCCTAGCGCGGATCGGCAGGAGGGCAGCGAACTTCGAGCGATCTCGGCTAAGCCCGGCTGGAAAACTCTCTACGACAAAATTGGTGACAACTGGTCGGAACTGACCGTGGCTCCCTCGGTGGACCCCAAGAACACCGCCATGCAGATCTTCAACCCCGCGGCCGTCCCGAGCCTGGGAATCTTCAAAACCCAATTTAACTGGGATACCCTCTTTATGAGCAAAGGCATGCAGCTCCAGGGGCAACAAAAGACAGTCGACGGCATGACCGACAATCTGCTTTACCTCTTGAAGAGCACCGGCCGGGTGCCCAACGCAGCCCGTTCGGTCTATCTCAACAAGTCCCAGCCTCCGATCCTTCCGGCTCTGGTCCGCATGTCGACTCCGGTCCGGGAATCGGAGCAAGGCTCGGCCTTCACCGAAAGATGGCTGGGCGAGGCCTACGATATCATGGGCAAGGACTACCACGGTTTCTGGAACAAGCCGGGCGAAGGCGAGCGGGGAGTTCGAGAGATCGACGGACAAAAGGTCAATCTCTCGCGCTGGGGCGGTCCCAACCACAAGTTTGCCATGGATGAGTCGGGCCTGGATACCACCTCCCGCTACTACGGAAAGACCCTGGACCTGGTTCCTCCCGATCTCCAGGCGTTTTTGTATCGATACGCCAACGACATGTCGGAAATCGCCACCACCCTGGGTGACAAAGCTCGAGAGCGGGGTGATTTTGAGGGTGCTCAAAAGCTGACCATGGAGTCTGCCCGCTGGAAGGCCGAGGCGGCTCAGCGCAAAGCCGATACCATCAAGTTCTGCTGGGATGAAGAGAGCGGGATGTTCCGTGACTACCGCTTTCAAGGAGAAGGCAAGGGCCTGCAAACAGGCGAGGACAGTCTATCGGCCGCCTACGGACCCCTGTGGGTGGGCATGCTGGATCCCAAAGTGCCGGAAGAGAAGCAGATGATCGAACGAAGCCTCGACAACATGGCGCTGTTCGAGAAGGATCACGGTATAGCATCGACCGCCGAAGATTATGGCCACCCCGAGATGCAGTGGAACGGGCCCTCCGGATGGGCACCCCACCACATGATCGCGGTGGAAGCGGCCACTCGTTATGGGCGCTACGAAGAAGCGGCCCGGATCACCGGCAAGTGGCTAGACACCATCAACACCGTGCACTCCCGCGACGGTATCATTCTGGAGCGCTACGACGTGGTGAAAGGCGATCACCCTCCCGTGCAAGCAGGGCGCTACGAAGAGACTCAAGGAGAGGGCCCCGGCTTTGGCTGGACCAACGCCACTCTTCCCTGGGCCCTGGTCGAAGTGATCGGGGGAGCCAGAATCGACCGGACCGACAATAAGCCTGTCTTGAAGATCGTTCCCCACATTCCCAGTGAACTCGAAGGTCAACCGATGAGCCTCGATTTCAAGAGTCCCGACGGACGGGGGGCCTGGGCCCTCACCCATCAATACGACTCTTCCGCCGACGCTTACAGTCTGCAGCTCTCCGGAGATTTCTCCGACACCCCCACGATGCAGGTGACCACCCCTCCGCTTTCGGACGGCCAGGTACCCCGGCTCAAGAGCAAAGAGGGAGAGGCTACTCCCGCCTACACCGTGACCCGCCAGCAGACCAGACAGGGCAAGACCCGCTACACGCTGCAGTTCGAAGGCTTGAGCGGCCAACACGACCTGGGGATAGAGTTCGGCCGACCAGCCGATTAAGGACCTGCGCAAGAATTGCCCCGTATTCGGTGATTGCAGAAATTTTAGACTCATTCGTGTCATAATTGCACATGGAAAGTGGGGAAAAGACACTATACCATGAAAGAGACATCCCGAGTTGGCTAGACGACGCTATATCACGCTGGACGACTTCGCGCACCTTGAGGCAGCCCGAAGCAATCCCGAAGCGCTACTGTCTGAACCGGGAGGACTTACCATCGATGAGGCTCAGAAAGCGCCGGAATTACTTACTGCCATCAAGCGCATGGTGGATCAGGATCGGCAACCAGGCCGCTATTTGCTATCAGGCTCAGCAAACTTCGCCCTCCTTAAGGGCGTAGCCGAAAGCTTGGCCGGCAGGGCGCTTTACCTGACACTTCATCCATTCACTCGTAGGGTGGTTTCCCCATCCTAGCCTACAACGGCACCCAGGCAGTTCGCCTGGAGGAAAAGCTCTGGGTAATTCCGATCAGTTTACTCCTGTCTCAAGAGGCCTTAGGATCCACTTTTTGCTTCTCGGTTCTGTAGCAGCAAGAGCGCTCCGCAGTTGCTGCTCGCTGGCGAATTTCTGTTGCTCGAGGATGCGGCTCTGCACGGAGACCACGAGTTCATCAGTGATATACGGCCAGGGCTCGAGGGTCCAGTGCTCTCCTGTCGGGGCAAGTTGATACACCGTTTCGTCAATCTTTAAAGACAGCTCTGACACGAACTCCTGATCGGCCACACAAAGGATCAAGGACGCCGAGTCCGCCCACAAGACTCGTTGATAGCCTCGCTCCACCGCCTCCTCGCTCAGCTCCAGTTCCCTCATCCAGCCCAGACGCTGCTCCCGGATCTGGGCCAGGTGGTCCACCAGCGGACCTTCCGCTCTTCGACTATAAAGCTCTTCGATGTGGCGAGCCACGAACACGGCAGCATCCAGGCTCTGATGAGCCGCCAACTCCACGCCCCGGGAGGTGATCTTCAGGGCTTTGTCTACTCCACTCACGGTAAAAGAGTCGGGAGCCTGTCCGTCCAGGCAAGCTTCATCCCACTCCATCCAGCCGTGATCGTGCGTGAGGGCCGCCTGAAGAATGGCCGGCCACTCGGGCGTTCGTAGCCCAGGCTCGAACTCGAGTAGCATCTGAAACGACATCCAGGCGTGAGCCCTTTGATAGACACACTCCCAGCCATTTTCTAAAGGATTGACCACCATACCCTCGGCTTCGATAAAATTTAAGGGTGGCCTGGATCGTTAGAAGGCCAGAGTTCGTCTTCTCAGAACCTCCTTGCCATGGAAGAAATGCCAGGAATAAGACAAGTACCCCGCACCGGGGTGATCTACGTGATGCACGAAGCCGGCCGGCACGGCTTTGTTTACGGCCATCCCGATTGGGCCAACCTGGGTCAGGGCTCCCCCGAATCCGGTGATCTACCGGACTCGCCGCCTCGGGTCGACACCATAAGGCTGACCCCCGCCCAGCACGCCTACGGTCCGGTGGAAGGCTGGCGCCCGTTGCGGCAGAAGGTCGCTGACTTCTACAATCAGCAGTATCGACAAGGCAAAAAGAGCCAGTACACCTACGAAAACGTGTGCCTGGCGGGCGGTGGGAGGGCGGCTCTGACTCGACTCGCGGCTTCCATCGCCCCCTGCAACATTGGTCATTTCATCCCCGACTACACCGCCTACGAGGAGCTGTTGGCAAACTTCCGCTCCTTCATCCCCATCCCGATCTTGCTCGACCACAAGCAGGGTTATCGGATCACCGCCGAGGTATTGGAAAACGAGATCGCCGGGCGAGGTCTTCGCCTGGTCCTGATATCCAACCCCTGCAACCCTACCGGCCAGGTGGTGGAGGGTCAGGAGTTGGCTGATTGGGTGGGGCTGGCTCGAAGCAACAGTTGCACGTTTGTCTTCGACGAATTCTACTCCCATTTTCTCTACACCGGGGAGCCGGGCCGGACGGTTTCAGCGGCAAGCTTCGTCGATGAGGTGGAGGAGGACCCCGTCGTCATCGTGGACGGACTGACCAAGAACTGGCGTTATCCCGGCTGGAGGCTGTCCTGGACCCTCGGGCCCAAGAGGCTGGTGGAGGCCATCGCCAGCGCCGGATCATTCCTGGACGGTGGAGCCAATCACCCCATTCAGGAACAAGCGCTGGAGCTTCTGGAGCCTGAAAGGGCGCACCTGGAGGCGGTGGCCATCGGTCGCCACTTCAAGGCCAAGAGAGACTACATGGTGGAGAACTTACTGCGTCTAGGGATAAAACCGGCCTCCCAGCCTCAGGGGGCCTTCTACGTCTGGGCCGATCTCTCTGACTTGCCTCCCTCCTTGCGCCAGGGGATCGACTTTTTCAAGCACGGACTGGAAGAGAAGGTGATCTCCGTACCCGGCGTCTTTTTCGACGTAAACCCCGGAAGGCGCCGGGCCCACGCTCGGTTTGCGACCCTCTGCCGACTATCTTACGGACCCTCCATGGAGTCGCTGGGAAAGGGTATCGCGGGCATGGAAAGGCTGATAGAGCGGCATTCCTGACTGCAGGTCTTCTGAGGCTTCAGAGGAACTTATACTGTCACCGAAATGTTCTGGGATTTCCTCTACAACGTCCGCGATTTCGTGGTGGGACCAAGCATCGACGAAAGGCGCGAAGTCCCGCGAGCTCGCTGCAACATTGCCCTGAGTTGCCAGACCAGACGGGGCGCCAGGGACTGCAATCTGAGAGATTTGAGTGCCTGTGGGGCCAGACTCGCTACCGATCGTCGATGGAGAAAAGGTGCCAAAGTCCAGCTTTTGCCTCCCAAAGGGGTCGAAGGCAGCGGCAAAGCCGGACTGGAGGCTACCGTCATGTGGTCGCGACCCGTGCTCGGGCAGTATCAGGTCGGCTTGAAGTTTGCCAAAAAGACAAATGATACCTGGGTCGGCAAGATTTTAGAGGAATTGGGGCTGAGCACTTCTATCCCCAAACAGAGACGGGCCCACGTGAGATTTCCGGGAAATTACGAACTGAAGTATATCGTGCACGGAGCCGAACGCAAGGGAGTCTTGAAGAACCTGAGTCTGGGTGGCGCCTTGTTGGCGACCCGACAAAAATTGGCGAACAACACCCCGATACAACTCTTTCTGCCAGCCCAAAACAACGCTCCCGATCTCCACCTGATCGGGACCACCTGTGGTGGAAAACAGACCGAAGGCAAGGACTTCGATGTACCGATCCGATTTGGAATGCTTCGCGAAGAACAGAAGAAGGGTTTGCTAAAGCATCTGACCGAGTTAATGAATCAAGCTCGATCCATGTAGAGTTTACATACGCCCCGGCCGTGTTTGACCGCAACCCGTTCATGTTTCGTGCCCCCGATTCGTGGAAAAATAGTAAGGATGCCGAAAATTTTTTTGCTGGACGGACCTGCCGGATCCGGGAAGTCGACCTTGACCCCGATCCTCCTCGAGCACTTCGGTCAGAAGCTCCATCACTGCAAAAGAGTGACCACTCGACCACAGCGCCCGGACGACAAGAACTACTACTACGTAGATCAGGTCGACTTTGGGAAATACCTGACAGCCGACGAATTTGCCGCTTACCGCACCTTCAAAAACGGCTACTCCTACGGAGTGAGAAGGCGTCCCGTAGAAAAGGCCGTAGCTCAGGGTCGTCACGTGTTTAGCTTGATGGACCTGGGAACAGCCGAAATGGCCCGGCGGGTGTGGCCGGATTGCATCACCATCTTCTTGATGGCCCCGCTTGAGATCTTGGAAAAACGGTTGCGGGAAAAGGGTGCCCACAGCGAAGAACAGATCAAGGAGCGCATCGACAACGCTGAGAAGGCGTTTTCCAAGGCTCCCTATTACGATTACATTATTCCTAACCGCCAGGGGCAACTACAAAAGGCAAGTTGTCACTTGATCTCGATTTTTGAACGCGAGATGGATCATTAATAGCACCGCACAAAGGACCTTGCTCCTCGGTGGGCTATTCACGGTACTCCTACTCGCCGATCAGGTGACCAAGCTGTGGGCCATTGAGACCATGGCAGGAGCGCCCCCTCGTCACTATCTGGGCGGGATTTTTACCCTCACCTACGCCGAAAATACCGGTGGCTGGGGAAGCCTGGGAGCGAACTGGAGCCCACTTGCCCGCCGGATCACGCTGATCATCGCTCCGGCGATCGTGCTGGTGGGGCTGGGCGTCTATCTGGTCCGAACGGAAAAGTTCGATTGGATTCGCTCCCTCGGCTACGTGGGCATCATCTCGGGCGGGGTAGGAAACCTCATCGATCGCTTCCGCCTGGAACACGTCGTCGATTTCCTGTACATGGGCTACGGCCCCATCGGCACCAATATCTTCAACATCGCCGACATGGGGATTCTCTTCGGTTTCATCCTGGTGCTGTACCGCTCGTGGGTGCTCTCCAAGCAGGAGACGGGGGATAGCCCGGTTGTGGAGAGCGATTCTTAGAACGAGAGGTCTTCTGACTCGATCAACTGGACCTGTATAGACTCTCGTAGCTTAGCGAGCGACGACAGGTAAAACAGGCAACACAGGATCTGATTGATGGGCAAGACCGCAAGGAGCCACCATTGCCCGGTATATACCGCCAGAAAAAAGGTCACCAGGGCGACTGGAATACTCCCGTACAAAAAGACTCGAGCAAATCTGGTGGTACGAAGCAGCGCCGCGTCGCTGAAAGCCGGGTGTCTCAATGAGAGAAGCAAGAGGTCTTCTGACGCCAGAAAAAGCAGGAAAGCATAAAAGAGCGAGCCGGTAAGAGTGCTCAAAATGCCACAGGTCAAACACACTGTAGAGGTAACGATCTTTTTACCGGTACGTTCCATTGGAGCTAGAATAAGCCGTCCCGCCAGACCTAGTATGGCGTAACTCCAAAACAGCAATTTTCGTAAGAACTGGAAGTCGTAGACCAGGTCCAGGTCGTAGCTAACCGCCTGGTTGAGGGCGTAGCTGAGAAAAGCGAGGGTCAGCAGGGTAAAGGAAAGGGAGAGGAATAACACCCCGATCCTTATTCCGCCTATAGCCTTCATACCGAACCTCCGATCCAAACGTTGCTGAACATCAAAGCCTCGAGTGCTCTCTGCATCTCGGAGATTTCCCCACATCCGGAACCCTCCCTACCAAAGTGTCACAACCTGTCTCACCCGAGTCGTACACCGGGAGTACAATAGTGCCACCAAATTCCCTTAGGAGGTTTAATTCATCATGATAAGACACGGTATCTCAGTAGCGATCGGCGTGCTCCTTCTCGCCGGAGCCGCTTGGGCCCAGGCCTGCTACCCCCAAACCCAGCAGTATCCCTACATCCAGGTACAATATAAGCCCGGCGCACAGTTTCACTACCCCACAGCCCAGAGCTACAACCCCAACTACAACTACGGTGCCCCTCCCGGCCACTACTACTGCCCCAATCATCGCCAATACCACCGTTACGACAATAGCCCCCGCAATGACCATAGAGGCTGGAAAAAGAATGACAAGAAGCACAGAAAGCATTGGAAAAAGAAGAATCGTTGGTAACGCCTAAAAGGCTCCTTGCTTTTTCCGCGAAAGGCGGGGTATGACCAGAACAATCTTAGTCCTCACTTTCTTTCTTATCTCCTGCACCGTCGGCTTTGCTCAGGATCAGTTGACCTGGCCGCCCGACGGTGCTCGCCTGCTGGGCATGGAGCCGGTGGTTCCTTTACGCTGGGAGGGAGACAAGCGCAGTCGCTACTTGGTCCAGGTCTACGCCTCGGACAAGGAAGTGCTGTCGGAGGAGGTTCAGGGCAACCGCCTGGCCGTTCAACTCAGGCCGGGACTCTATTACCGCTGGCAGGTTGCTAGACTGGAGAAGGGTGGTTCGTACAGCCTGATACCGGCCCGCAGTTTCACCTTGAGTTCCGACGTGCGGTTCAACTTTGACGGTAAGAACGGCCAGGACGGGCGAGACGGCAGCTCCTCTCGAGACTATGGCCGCCAGGGCGGGCACGGTGCCAACGGAGAGAACGGCCAGAACGGCCCCCGAGTGTCGGTTTTGCTCGAACCCGTGGCGGACGATGTGCTTCACCTCTCGGTCACCGGCCCCAGCACCACTCAGAAGTACTTCTTACTTCCCGGCTCTCCCATCTACATCTCTACCCGGGGAGGCAACGGTGGTCATGGAGGCAACGGAGGGCATGGTAGTCCGGGTTTTTTCTACCTGCAGGCCAACCGCAATTTTCAGGAGAGCGCTTCCTTTGCACCCGGCATCGGCGGTGACGGGGGGGCCGGTGGATCAGGAGGCGATGGGGGGACCGTGACGGTGAGGCTAGCGGGAGTCGCTCACCCGCCGGCTATCCAGGTGGATAACGCCGGCGGACAAGGGGGTCGGGGTGGGGCCGCCGGAGCCGGTGGAGCCGCCCCCGCCATACCCGCCTACTATCAGGGCTGGGTCCCTCCCCTCTACCAGGCACCCGCCCCTCCCGGCAGACCCGGCCCCAACGGTGCCCCCGGGCAACAGGGTCAGGTGGTCAACCCTTAGGAGCTCCTAGCGACTCCTAACGCTCGGTCAATCGCTCCAGCGTGGAGTGGAGCACGTCGGGGGCGAGGCTCACGATGTCGACCCCCATTTCCATCAAAAGAGCTACAAATTCCGGGTCTTCGGAGGCTGCCTGACCGCAGAAGCTGACCGGTTTTCCCTGGCTATGGCAGGCCTCGATCACGGTTTCGTAGGCTTTCATCATGGCCGGGTGGAGTTCGTCGAAGTAATCCGACAACCGCTCGGAGTTGCGATCCACCCCCATGGTGAGGGCGGTCAGGTCACTCGAGCCGATGGACATGCCGTCGAACACCTCGGCAAACTCCTCGGCTAGCATGACGTTGGAGGGGAGTTCGGCCATGGCCCAGACTTCAAATCCGTCGCCTCGCTGGAGACCCGCTTCCTGCATGGTCTCGACGATCTCTTCGCCTTCTTCGGGGGTCCGGCAGAAGGGAACCATCACCTTGAGGTTGGTAAAACCCATCTCCTCACGAACGACCCTCACCGCTTCAAGCTCCAACAAGAAAGCCTCGGCAAAGTCTGGATGTAAGTAGCGACTGGCGCCCCTCCAGCCCAGCATGGAGTTTTTCTCTTGGGGCTCGAAACTTTCACCCCCCAGAAGCCGGGCGTACTCCTCGGACTTAAAATCCGAAAAACGCAAGGTCACTGGTCGAGGATGAAAAGCAGCGGCGATGAGAGCAGTCGCCTGACTCATCTGAGTAAGAAAATATTGACGACCGTCCTGAAACTGGTGAGTCAGTCGCTCCACCGCTTTTCGGGTCTCCGCCGAGAGGCGCCCCGGCTGCAATAGAGCCAGGGGATGGATCCGGACCCGGCTGCCGATCATGAACTCACTTCTCACCAGGCCCGCGCCGGCCCAGGGCAGTTGAGCCGAAGAGAGGGCACGCTCCGGCATGGAGAGGTTGACCATCAATTGGGTTTTCAATTCCGGCATCCGCCGGAGACTGAACTCCTGCACCTCGTGGGGCACCTCGCCCTCCATCACCAGACCATCGGGTGACCGGGCGCAGGATACCGTGACCACTTGCCCCGTCTTCAGCACAGAGGCACACCCTTCAGCCTGCAGGATGGCGGGCAGGCCCATCTCCCGGGCCAGGATGGTCGAGTGGCTCACCCGCCGGTCGAGCTCGGTCACGATCGCCGAGGCTTTGCGAAAGGCCGGCTCCCAGTCGGGCTGGGTCTCCCGGGCCACCAGGATTTCACCCTTTCGAAATTCTTCCAGGTCGTCCCGGCTGTGCAAAACCCGCACCCGCCCGCTGGAGACGGCGTGGCCGACTCCCTTACCTTTGCAGAGGATCCTGCCTTCACCGGTCTGCTTGAAGAACTCGACCCTGGTCCGATGGGGCTGCGGCCGCTCTTGTAGGCCAAGTATCTCGAGCCGTTCGCCGTGCCCGCTGAATGTAAGCTCCAGAGCCATTTCCCGCTCTTTCTCCAGTCTGTGCAGGAGCCCGACCAGGCGAGCAGCTTGCTCTTCGGCCAGAGAAAACCGTCGCGACTTGTGGGGGTCGAGCGGGTTGTGCTGCATACGCTGCGCCTGAAAGTCGTAGGAGAGCGAAAACTCCTTGGGACCGCAATGACTGTGCACGGCCCGGCGCAGGTTGGATTTATGAAAAAAGTACTCGTCCCTGGACACGGTCCGGCGCTCCAGGTCTTCGGCGATCCCCCAGGTGGAGTAGACGGCCAGAAAATCACGAGCTCCCGATTTGGGTTCAAAGTTCAAGACCACCCCGGAATACTGGCAGGGTGAGGCGGTCTGCACGATCAGGTCGGGAGCCTCTGCCATGTAGTCGTAATCCAACTGGTCAAACTT
>Ga0172382_10013162_pt1 | contig 10691 bp, 9 predicted proteins | sample Leawel138RmetaG_FD_122245 | JGI IMG/M metagenome (GOLD analysis project Ga0172382, IMG submission 122245) | Leachate microbial communities from a municipal landfill in Southern Ontario, Canada - Leachate well 138R metaG | ecosystem: Engineered > Solid waste > Landfill > Unclassified | place...
ACCGTTGGCAAGGTGGATAAAATAACCGGTCCTGGTAATATTTATGTAACCGCAGCCAAGCGCCAAGTTTACGGTGTTGTAGGTATCGACATGTTGGCAGGGCCCAGTGAAGTGCTCATTGTGGCAGACGACACAGCCAGGCCTGATTATGTCGCCGCAGACATGTTGGCCCAGGCCGAGCATGATGAAATGGCCTCAGCCATCCTGGTTACGCCTAACCGGCAGCTGGCCGAGAACGTCAGGCGGGAACTGGCAACCCAGCTGACGGGGTTGAACAGGCAGGCGGTAGCAGCCCAATCGATGGCCGATAAAGGTCTTATTGTTTTGACCGCCGACCTGGAAGAAGCCTTTGCGGTAGCCAACTACTTTGCTCCCGAGCACCTGGAACTTATGCTGGCGGATCCGTATCGCTGGCTGGGCCGAGTTTCCAGTGCCGGGGCAGTCTTTTTGGGCCATTATTCACCGGAGGCAGTGGGCGATTATATAGCCGGTCCGAACCATGTACTACCAACCAGTGGCACGGCCAGGTTTTTTTCGCCCCTTAATGTCGATACCTTTACCAAGAAAACCAGCCTGATTGATTATTCACCCGCAGCATTGCAGCAAGAAGGCAGGCACGCCATAGTGCTTGCCGAAACTGAAGGACTTGATGCGCACGCCAAATCAATCAAAATTAGGATGGAAGACCATACCCAACCGGAAGACGAAAAAGTCAACTACGTCTCTTCTAACAGCAACCGTAGGCGCGTGTCAAAAGACCAAACCGCCGATTATTCATCCATTAACAACCAGGGACTGCGTGACTTGCCGGGTATGCAATCATTAAAACCGGGCTTTGGCGACCTGCACAAGGATACTAAGGCTAAAAAAACGAATCGAACCGGGCAGACCGGCGGCAACAGACCCGAATCTATTGACCCGGACGGAAAGGATGACCGTGATGAGCCGTAGCTTTGATGCTGGTACATTGGTCCGAGAGGAAATTAAGGGGTTAATACCTTACAATCCGGAAACTCACCCGGAATTTGTGAAATTGGATGCCAATGAAAACCCCTTCGTATTCCCCCCGGACGTCCAGGAAAAAATATGCAAAACGCTCTGCTCGGAAGCTTTTACCCGCTACCCGGACGCCATGGCCGGCAAACTGGTACAAGAAATTAGCGCTTGTTACGGACTTGCTCCGAATCAGATTATGGTGGGCAACGGCTCTGACGAACTAATTCTAAATTTAATGCTGACATTTGGGACCGGAAACCGGGTGGTCATAGCGGTACCCACTTTTTCAATGTACGGCATCCATGCCCAGGTGGCTGGCGCCGAAATAATTGAAGTGCCCCGAGACCGGAACTTTGACTTGGTGGTGGATGAAATTGTGCAGGCCGGCAATGGTGCGGGTCTGGTGGTAATCTGCTCGCCCAACAATCCATCTGGTAATTCAGCCACCACCGGGCAGCTGGTTTCCATTCTAGAGGGGTGCCGCTGCCCGGTGGTGGTTGACCAGGCCTACCTTGAGTTCGGCGGCACGGATATGCAGCCGCTACTGGCTGAATATGATAACTTGGTAATTTTACGCACCTTATCCAAGGCCTTTGGACTGGCCGGTTTGCGAGTAGGTTACTTGTTTGCCAATCCCAACTTATTAAAGTTTTTGTTTAAAGTTAAACAACCATTTAACCTGAACAATTTTTCTCAAGCTGCCGCCCTGGAGGTACTGCGCAACCGTGACTCGTTCGCCCGGCAGGTGGCGCAAATTACTGACGAAAAGCACAAGTTATACCGGGCGCTGCAAGACATGCCCGGTATACAGGTCTACCCGTCAGATACAAATTACCTGCTCTTTGCCACTAACGCTCCGGCAAACGAGGTATACGAAGGTTTACTGCAGGAGAAGGTGCTGATTAGAAACTTCGGTGATCCGCTCCTTTTGGGCTACCTACGGGTGACTATAGGCACCCCGGAGGAAAACAAAATATTTTTACGCGCGTTAAGGAAGGTTATTGATACCCTGGGGGAGAAAAAAAATGATTGAGAAAAATTTTTCGCGCATCTCCAACATTCACCGTGCCACGGCTGAAACTGATATTAAATTGAAACTTAGTCTGGACGGTAACGGCAACGCAGTAATTAATGCCGATGTACCATTTATGAATCATATGCTGACCCTGTTTACCAAGCATGGTGGATTCGACCTGGAGCTTTACGCCACCGGTGACATTGATGTAGACGCCCACCACACCGTGGAAGATGCGGGGATCTGTCTGGGGCAGGCTGTTCGGGAGGCACTGGGTGATAAAAACGGCATCGGACGGTATGGTCACGTTATACTACCCATGGACGAGTCCCTGGTGCTGGTGGCCGTAGACATAAGCGGACGCGGTTACCTGGCTTTTGAGGTGCCCATGCCGACAGCCAAAGTAGGCGCATTTGACACCGAATTAGTGGAAGAATTCATGCGCGCCTTGGCCGTAAACGCCGGACTCACCCTGCACGTGAAACTTTTGGCCGGGAGCAACACCCATCATATTATCGAGGCGGTTTTCAAGGGCCTGGGCCGCGCGCTGCGCTCGGCGGTAGAAATTATAGACCCTGCCCGGGGAGTGCCTTCCACAAAGGGAGTATTGTAAGTTTGTAAGTAGTCAGAATTCAGTAGTCAAAAATTCATAATGTCCCAAGAAGATACTTGCATACCGCTTGTTTTTTTCTTATTCTGAGTTCGGAGAATTAGGTGTGGTGTTATAGAGAAAGAGTGACCGGGGAAGAGGTAAATATTTGATTGCCATTATTGATTACGGTATGGGCAACCTGCGCAGCGTAGCCAAAGGTTTTGAAAAAATGGGCATTGATGCTCAGGTAACAGACAATCCCAAAGTTGTGGATGACTCGCCGGGCATAGTATTACCAGGGGTGGGCGCATTTTCTGATGCCATGAATAACTTAAGAAAACTAGGCCTGGATGAAGCAGTCCACCGGGCAGTAAAAAAAGGTAAGCCATTCCTGGGTATCTGCCTCGGATTGCAATTGTTATTTGAATCCAGTGAAGAGTGGGGTACCTCGGAGGGACTGGGCGTATTTCCCGGGCGGGTTCGCAAACTGCCTCCCGGCCTAAAGGTGCCGCACATGGGTTGGAACACGATTAAAGTGCAAAACCCCTGTCCACTGTTCCTCGAAATGCCGGAAAACGCCGCTTTCTATTTTGTCCATTCTTATTACGTGGAACCAGCTGAACCTGCACTTTCGGCCTGCACCACCGATTACGGCATTGAGTTTACCTCGGTGGCGGCCAGAGATAATGTGTTCGGCATTCAGTTCCACCCGGAAAAAAGCAGTGCCCTGGGCCTGCGTATCTTGCAGAAATTTGGGGGGTTGGTTGAAAAATGTTAATCATCCCGGCTATCGACCTGCGGGCTGGTAAATGCGTCCGCCTAGTGGAAGGGAAACTGGACCGCGAAACAATCTATTCTGACGACCCGGCAGCAGTGGCCCGCATTTGGGAAAACAGCGGCGCGTCGTGGGTGCACATCGTGGATCTGGACGGCGCTTTCGCCGGTTCACCCAGAAACCTTGATACCATCAGCAGCATTATCAGTTCAATTAACATACCGGTCCAGGTAGGCGGTGGCATCCGTGATCTGGAAACGGTGGACAAGCTGCTGCAGATGGGTGTGGCCAGGGTTATCCTGGGTACTGTGGCTATTCAGAAGCCTTTACTGGTTACTGAAGCGGTGCAGCGCTTCGGGGACCAAATTGTAGTGGGCATTGATGCCCGCGACGGTAAAGTGGCCATTGAAGGTTGGGGTCTTACAGCAGAAAAGGATGTCCTGGAACTGGCCTTGGAAGTAAGCCGGGTAGGGGTTTCCAGAGTTATTTTCACCGATATCTCCCGGGACGGCACCCTTAAAGGCCCCAACCTCGAGGCAATAAAAAAATTGGCTATGGCCTGCCAAATTAACATTATTGCCTCCGGTGGGGTCTCTACCATCAAAGACATTGAGGCGCTGAAGGCATTGGAACCCCAAGGTGTGGAAGGGGTTATTGTCGGTAAAGCTCTTTACGCCGGTACCGTTGATATTTTCGACGCCCTGGCGGTGGCGGAAGAAAAAAGGTCCATATCATGCTAATGAAAAGAATTATCCCCTGTCTGGACGTCACTGGCGGCCGGGTGGTCAAAGGCACCAACTTCGTCAACCTGCGTGATGCCGGTGACCCGGTTGAATTGGCTGCTTTTTATGACCGTGAGGGGGCTGACGAACTTATCTTTCTTGATATAACCGCTTCACACGAAGGACGCAAAACAGTGCTGGACATGGTTCGGCGCACTGCTGAAGAAGTATTTATTCCCTATACCGTCGGCGGAGGTATCGGAACGCTGGAAGATATCCGGGCTATGCTTACCGCCGGGGCGGACAAGGTTTCCATGAACACTGCCGCGGTAAAAAATCCGCTGCTGATCACTAAAGCCTCAGCTCGGTTCGGCAGCCAGTGCATTGTGGTGGCCATTGATGCCCGCAGCACCGAGCCCGGCAAATGGGAAGTATACATACACGGTGGACGAACGCCTACAGGCATCGATGCCGTCTGGTGGGCCTCGGAGGTGGAACGCCTGGGAGCAGGCGAAATTATGCTTACCAGTATGGACCGGGACGGCACCCTGGACGGGTACGATATTCCTCTCACCCGGGCAATATCCCGGGCCGTGCATATCCCTGTCATCGCCTCGGGCGGCGTGGGTAATTTAGACCACATAGCCCAAGGCCTTACCGCCGGAGAAGCTGACGCCGCCCTGGCGGCTTCCATATTCCACTTCGGCACTTATTCAATAGCTGAAACCAAACAATATTTAAGCCAGCATAACGTACCGGTAAGGATTTAACCGTAAACCTTGGTGCCAGGTGTTGCAAGTTGGATTTGTTGCAAGTTGGCCAACTTGCAACAAATCCAACTTGCAACACCTGGCACCGATTAATAAACTTGAGGTGTGTTAAATGCAGATTAAACCCGAAGAATTAAAATACGATGTCAACGGCCTGATACCGGCTATAGTACAGGACTTCGCCACCAAAGAAGTGTTGATGATGGCCTATATGAACAGGGAGTCGGTGGCCAAAACCCTGGCGACCGGGGAAACATGGTTCTGGAGCCGCAGCAGGCAAGAGTATTGGCATAAAGGTGAAACTTCCGGCAACGTGCAAAAGGTGCTGGAATTATACTTTGACTGTGACCGCGACACGCTTCTTTTACTAGTGGAGCAAAAAGGCGCGGCCTGCCACGAGGGGTATTTCACCTGCTTCCATTATGCGCTGGCGCCGGACGGAGCTGTAACCATCAAAGGTCAACAGTTGTTTGACCCGGAAAAAGTTTACGGCAAAAAGTAAACAAAAACCACCGCAAGGTGGTATTTTGTTGAAGAACGATGCAGTAATACCCTACTAGTAGACTTTAGGGATGTCATTGCTATGAATAAAAGAAGTGAAGAACCTTGTCATTAAGCCTGTCACTACTATGAATACAACAAACCTGTCATTCTGAGCGTAGCGAAGAATCTTAAGGCCCAGATCCTTCGCTACGCTCAGAATGACGTAAAGCTACGCAGAAAATAGTCCCCAATGTATAATGGAGGTTGGCATGGATTTAAGTTCTCTTAATCAAGCACAACTTGAGGCGGTCACCTATGAGGATGGCCCGATGCTAATCCTGGCCGGTGCCGGCAGTGGTAAAACCAGGGTATTGACCACCCGGATTGCCTACCTGTTAAAAGAAAAAGGTATTGACCCCTTTAATATACTGGCTATTACTTTTACCAACAAGGCGGCCCGGGAAATGCGGGAGAGAATTGCCGCTACGGTGCCCGATCATGCGCGGGATCTGTGGGTATTTACTTTTCACGCTACCTGCCTGCGCATACTAAGAAGACAGTCGGGTTTTGACGGCTACACGGCAAACTTCGTTATCTACGATTCAGCCGATCAAAAAACTGTAATTAAAGAATGCCTTAAAAAGCTGAACTTGGACGAGAAAAAATTTGCCCCGCCCGCCATCAGTGCTGCCATTTCACAGGCCAAGAACGTTCTTTACGGGCCTGCGGAACTGGAGAAAAAATCTTTCGACTATTATAATCGAAAGGTTTGCGAGGTCTACCGGCTGTACCAGGAAAAATTACACCAGAACAACGCCCTGGATTTTGACGATTTGCTGCTGCATACCGTTCGCCTGTTCCAGACAAACCCGGCAGTGCTAGCCTACTATCAGGACCGGTTCCGCTACATCATGGTCGACGAGTATCAGGACACCAACCATGCCCAGTACTTGCTGGTAAATCTGCTGGCCGGCAAACACCGCAACCTGTGCGTAGTGGGTGACCCCGACCAGGGTATCTACGGCTGGCGGGGAGCCGATATATCAAATATCATGAATTTTGAGCATGATTATCCTGAGGCGGCAGTAATCGTGCTGGAACAAAATTACCGTTCCACCCGTTCGATACTGGAATCCGCCAACGAGGTCATCAATCACAACCGGGAGCGCAAACCCAAGAACCTGTGGACCGCCGGTTCGGCAGGGGATCCGCTGGTAATATTCTCGGCCCGGGACGAGCACTCCGAGGCAAATTTTGTAGTGGAGCGGATTAGACGCTGGCATAGTGTCCGGGACAGATCATACAATGATTTTGCGGTATTATACCGCACCCACGCCCAATCCCGGGTACTAGAAGATAAATTTCTCATCGCCGGCATTCCGTACGTCATTGTAGGCGGCTTGCGTTTTTACGAACGCAAGGAAATCAAAGATTTGCTGGCCTTTTTACGGTTGTTGGTCAATCCCGGCGACCGAGTCAGCCTGCGACGGGTGATCAATGAACCGAAGCGGGGCATCGGTGAAGCGTCAATAGATAAGATTTTTTCTCGGGCCGATGAGCTGGGCATGACCCCCCTGGAACTGCTGGAAAGTCAGGCACCTGTTCCCGGGCTGGCCGGCAAGGCCGGCAAGGGTGCAATGGGTTTCGGCCGCACGCTGGGTGCACTGCGCAAGCTCGGGCCCCAATTAACCGTCACCGACCTGGTGGAAATGGTTTTACAAGATACCGGATATCGGCTGGCCCTGGAAAACGAGCGCACCATTGAGGCCTCCACCAGGCTGGAAAACTTGAAAGAATTTTACTCTGTATCCATAGAATATGACACAAACCACCCCGACGGCAGTCTGGACGATTTTCTGGCCGGGCTCTCACTGCTTACTGACATGGACGAATACAGTGAAGAAACGGACCGGGTGACGCTGATGACGCTGCACAGTGCCAAGGGCTTGGAATTCCCCGTGGTCTTCCTGACTGGTATGGAAGAGGGGGTTTTCCCCCATTCCCGTTCACTTGAGGATAGACACGAACTGGAAGAAGAAAGAAGACTCTGCTATGTGGGTATTACCAGGGCCCGGCAGTTGCTGTATCTTTCACACGGCTGGCAGCGCACAATATACGGCCACACCCGGATGAACGAACCATCACGTTTTTTGAGGGAACTGCCCCAGGAATTGGTTGCAGATTCCGACACATTGGATCAAATTTCTAGGTTACCGAGACGAGAAAATAAATCTGCTGTAAGAAATAATAGTTATAAACCCGACGAACGGCCAAACTTGGCCACCGGCATTGAACTACAGTCCGGTGACCAGGTGGAACACCGCAAATGGGGCCGTGGTACGGTGGTAAACGTTAAAGGCCAGGGCGAAAAAGCTGAAATTAGCATTGATTTTCCGGGACTGGGGGTCAAAACCTTGCTAGCCCGTTACGCACCGCTGGTAAAGTGTTGAAAATATGAGGCAAAAATCAAGGTAAGTAAAGGTCAATTAATATTGGCAAATAGCCATGATTGTCATTCTGAGCGTAGCGAAGAATCTAAGTATTTAAGCGACTTAATAAATGCTTTATTTTACCTCGTTTCATGCAGATGACATGGACTGACTTGTTCAGTGGCCTCGCAAAAATCTAAGTGTTTTTTGTCCTTTGCCCTTAAACTTTCGACCTTGACTTTTGTTTTAGACTGAACAGTTACGCGAAAGGGGTAACCTTGAATGAGCGCCGGAATGGAAAAAGTGCGTGCCAGGTCGGAAATCCTGCGCAGGGAGATCCAAAATCATGATTACCTGTACCATGTACTGGACGCCCCTGCAATAACCGACGCCGCATATGACCGTTTAATGCTGGAACTGCAGCAACTAGAAAAGGAATACCCGGAACTGGTTACTCCCGACTCACCCACCCAGCGGATCGGGGGCAAATTACGGGAAGGTTTTGTAACCGTCAGGCATACCGTGCCCATGCTCAGCCTGTCCAACGCCTTTAGTGAACAAGATTTACGTGAATTTGACCGCCGGGTGCAGAACGCCTTGGGATGGGAGAATAAGGATGGAGTGTCACCAAATTATGTGGTGGAACTTAAAATTGACGGCCTGGCTGTGTCGCTGCTTTACCGGGACGGCATCCTGGTACGCGGAGCCACCAGGGGTGACGGGGAATACGGCGAAGACATCACCCACAACCTGAAAACTGTGAAAAGCATTCCCCTGCGCCTGCTTGAACCGACGGTCAACCTGGAGGTGCGCGGTGAGGTTTATATGTCCAAGGAATCCTTCCTGGAACTCAACCGGGTACGAGAGGAACGGGGCGAGGCGCTGTTCGCCAACCCGCGCAACGCCGCCGCCGGCTCGTTACGCCAGCTGGATCCTTCAATCACTGCTAAACGGAACCTGTCAATATTTGTTTACAGCGCCGGCAACGTAAAACTGCCAGGTAAGCAGGCGCCCAATACCCACGTTAAAACGCTGGAGCTGTTGGACCAGTTGGGGCTTAGGGTAAATACCCACTACCAATTGTGCGAGGATATTGAAGAAGTAATCAGCTACTGCCGCCTTTGGACAGATAAAAAAGCCGAGCTGCCCTATACCATCGATGGGCTGGTGATCAAAGTTAACTCTCTGGAGCAGCAGATTGCCCTGGGGGCCACTATGAAGAGTCCCCGCTGGGCCACCGCCCTCAAGTTTCCCGCCGAGGAAGCCGAAACAATAATTCGGGACATTATTGTTAGCGTGGGCCGTACCGGTGCGGTCACACCAACAGCCGTATTGGAACCGGTTACCGTAGCTGGTTCCACCATTAGCAGAGCCACGCTGCACAACGAAGATATGATCCGGGAAAAAGATGTTCGTATCGGGGACAGGGTAATTATACATAAGGCCGGGGACGTGATCCCGGAAGTAGTTAGAGTGCTGGTGGATAAAAGGAACGGGAGCGAAAAAGAGTTTATCATGCCCCCCGCCTGTCCGGTTTGCGGCGCCGAAGTGGTTCGCCAAACCGGAGAGGCGGCCTACAGGTGCACCGGCGCTGCCTGCCCGGCGCAGCTTCTGGAGGGATTAATACATTTTGCTTCCCGGGGTGCCATGGACATCGTTGGCATGGGTCCTGCCGTTGTTACCCAGCTTGTCAGCGCTGGCCTGGTGCAAGATGTAGCGGACGTTTACCGGCTTACCAGCGAGCAGTTGGTGGAACTGGAACGATTTGCAGACAAGTCGGCCGAAAATCTAATTCAAGCTATCCAAGTCAGCAAGGAAAAACCTCTGCACCGACTATTATTCGCACTGGGTATCAGACACGTGGGTGAGCGGGCCTCCCGCATTTTGGCTGAACACTTTGGCGACATACGCCGCATTATGGATGCCGGGGTAGAAGAACTGACCGTAATCCCGGAAATTGGTCCCAAAATCGCCGAAAGCGTAGTTAATTTTATGCGCCAGGAACAAAACAGGGCCTTGATCGGGCGGTTAATTGCACTGGGTCTTAATGTCGCCACAGCCCATAAAGACGAATCGGCTAATATTGACGCCCCCCTGAACGGCCAAACCTTTGTGCTTACCGGCACATTGCCCACTCTAAAACGGGACGAGGCCAAAGAATTAATCGAAAGCCGGGGCGGCAAGGTAGTCTCGGCGGTGAGCAAAAGCACCGGCTACGTAGTGGCAGGCGAAAGCCCCGGCAGCAAATACGACAAAGCAGTCAAATTAGGTGTAACCATCATCGGAGAAAAAGAGTTGTTTGAGTTAACTGGGAAGTAAGCTTTGGTGCCAGGTGTTGCAAGTTGATTTTGTTGCAAATCTGTGATTTGCAACAAAATCAACTTGCAACACCTGGCACCAAGAAAAGGATGGTGTAATATGATCAGTATTAAGGAAGTGGAACACGTTGCCCTGCTGGGCCGGCTGAAACTTACCGAGGAAGAAAAAAAGCTTTACTCCAAGCAGTTAAGCGATATCCTGGAACACGCCCGTAAATTGCAGGATCTGGACACTGCCAACGTACCGCCAACCTCACACGTACTGCCACTGCAGAACGTGTTCCGCGAGGACCGGACCGGCGAACATATGACCACGGAAAAGGTGCTGGCCAATGCGCCTGATCGCCAAGATGACTACTTCAAGGTGCCCAGGATACTATAGATAAAGAAGACTTGGTTCAGTTCAGGTGGGGTTTTGACCCATAGTTGGGGACATTCCTCGACCCAAAAGTAAGACCCGTAAGCAGAGGTGTGTCCCCTTTCCTTTTATCGGGTCTTACAGGCTGTGCGAAGATAAATGGTTGGAGGGATAGTTTTGGAATTATATTACCTGACCGCACATCAATTACATGACATGCTGATTAAAAAAAA
>Ga0172382_10013164_pt1 | contig 10690 bp, 9 predicted proteins | sample Leawel138RmetaG_FD_122245 | JGI IMG/M metagenome (GOLD analysis project Ga0172382, IMG submission 122245) | Leachate microbial communities from a municipal landfill in Southern Ontario, Canada - Leachate well 138R metaG | ecosystem: Engineered > Solid waste > Landfill > Unclassified | place...
GCGGCGCTGTTGTCGATAAATACACTTTCCTTGGTTTCTGTATCATAAATAAGAAAATAGGGGGCGCGTCCAAAGGATGCACATACGTTTGACTCCATGTTTTTCTCATCTACCGGAATTGCTATTTTCATAATAATCCTCCGTCTTTTTAATTTCAAACTAGTTGTTCGTTGAATTAAGCAATGCACTTGCTCTTAGGTGCGAGCAATGGAATTTATTTTCATAAAAACTGTCTAATGTTTAAATTATACCCTTTTTGTGATATTTAACGTTCTCTCCGGCATTTGTGCCTGGTGAACCGTGAGCATTTTTATGGTATATAAAGCTCCCCGTCTCCTTTTTTTTGGATAAATAGCCGGCAACTTTAACCTTCATCATGTGTAAAGCGTTGGCCACGCCTGTGACGGCGACAGCCGCGACCACAGCTATTTCCCACTCCTTCACAAAGCTGGTATTCACCACCTTTAATAACCAGTACTTCTCCGTTAACCAATGATTCAGCCAGCTTTTTTCTGGCTTCAGTATAAATACCCTGGACGGTACTGCGAGCCACATTCATCTGCTTGGCGCACTCTTCTTGAGTGAAGTTCTCCAGGTCGATAATCCTTATGGTTTCATACTCGTCAACAGTCATGGTCACATTGTTTTTTGCGTCTACAGGTGAACCAAGTGGCCCGAATCTGTTGCTCTCAGGCAAACAGCATACTTTTCTCCACTTCACGGGCCTAGCCATAATTTATCACTTCCATCCTAATCAGAAATAACCAGAGCGTCCTCCGGTTACCCCTGATTCTCATTACAGGTCCTCTAGTTGCTTATCAATAGCTTCAAGTTGATATTTCAACGTGGCTTTCTGCTCATTGAGTAGCTCTTTTTGTGTTTTTGAGGAGGGCTGACTAAATGCAAAGCCTCTACCAAACCCACGGCCGAAACCGCGTCTACAAGCAAACCCACGACCCAGTCCCATTCCGCGACCAGCTCCAAGCCCAGCTGTATCAGGACTTATGCAAATCCCTAAGCCTCTTCCTGTCATTGCCCCAGCTCCCATTGGACCGGTTCCATCTCTCCTTGGCATGTTATTCACCTCCTTATCGTTTATGACATATGCCATCTATCTTCATTATAGCATGTTGATGGCATATGTCAATAACTCGTATTCCCTCATCTAAAATGTTACCCAACGTGGTATGGTTCACTCAAATAAGAATGTTACTGGGGGAGTACTATGCATGGTGAAAGGTTGCGAAAGGCACACGAAGTTATAGCCTCTAAACAGGGCAGAACCTAACCTACCATGGTAGGTTAGGTTCTGCATAAGACAATTAGCGTGGTGTTATTCGTTGGGAATTTCGCTGAGCTTTATTCCCATGGCTTCAGCAACACCCGCGCCATAGGCTTTATCGGCTTTCAAGCAGTTGCCAATATGCCGTATTTTAACTTCCATGGGAGCCTTGGCGATATCGCGGGCAGTATTTTCGAAGAGAACTTGCTGTTGTTCAGGCGTCATCAACCGGAAGAGCTTTCCTGGTTGTGTGTAATAGTCACTATCATCCTCCCTGAAGTTCCAGTGGTCGGCCGCACCTTCTAACTTAAGTGGTGGTTCACGAAAATCTGGTTGCTCTTGCCATTCGCCATAGCTATTAGGTTCATATGCAAGAGTGCTTCCTTGATTGTCGTCAGTCCTCATCTGGCCGTCCCTGTGGAAACTATTCACATTCTGAGCACTTTTTGGCGCATTTACTGGAATGAGATGATGGTTGACTCCCAGACGGTAACGTTGAGCATCACCGTAGGAGAAAAGCCTGCCCTGAAGCATCTTATCAGGCGAGAAGCCAATTCCTGGAACGACATTGGCCGGATTAAATGCGGCTTGTTCTACATCAGCGAAGTAGTTTTCCGGGTTCCGATTGAGTTCGACGACACCTACTTCAATCAGAGGATAATCTCCATGATACCAGACCTTGGTAAGGTCAAAGGGATTATAGGGCATTTTAGCGGCGTCTTTTTCCGGCATTATCTGGAAATACATGGTCCAGCGGGGGTAATCACCTTTCTCGATACTTTCGTAAAGGTCTTTCTGGTGGCTTTCGCGGTCTTTACCTACGATGGCTTCGGCTTCCTGGTCAGTCAGGTTTTTGATGCCTTGCTGTGTTTTCAGGTGGAACTTGACCCAAAACCTCTCATTCTTGTCATTAATAAGGCTGAAGGTATGGCTGCCAAACCCATGCATGTGACGATAGGAATATGGTATGCCGCGATCACTCATAACGATTGTTACCTGATGCAGGGCTTCAGGAAGAGATGACCAGAAGTCCCAGTTATTCTTTGCACTTCTCGTGTTAGTACGAGGATCTCTCTTGACTGCGTGATTTAGATCAGGGAATTTCAGCGGGTCGCGCAGAAAGAAGACGGGTGTATTATTGCCGACGAGGTCCCAGTTCCCTTCTTCGGTGTAAAACTTAAGAGCAAACCCACGTATATCACGCTCGGCATCGGCTGCGCCACGTTCACCGGCAACCGTGGAGAAACGGGCAAAGATATCAGTCTTTTTCCCGACAGCAGAAAATACTTTAGCCTTGGTATATTTTGTGACATCATGGGTAACGGTGAAAGTGCCAAAAGCCCCGGAGCCTTTGGCGTGCATGCGGCGTTCCGGAATAACTTCCCGGTTAAAATGACTCATTTTCTCCAAGAACCAGGCATCCTGCATAAGGACAGGCCCGCGAGGACCGGCAGTCATGGTATTTTGATTATCCACGACAGGTGCGCCGAAAGCAGTGGTCAACTTCTTTTTTTCCATTTACTTCTCCTGTTAATACATTTTTATTACCGCTAGCTAATACTACCTTATCTTGAACCAATAATTGCAAGGTTTTGAGAGGAAATTCTTTTGCAAATGAGAAGAATACTAAGTTAATTAGTAACAATTACTGATAATTATTATAAACGATGTAACATACCAGGTCAATAAAAGCTGAAACCCTTGGAAACTAAATCAGAACCATGACATTTTAGGTTGTGATACATGTTACTTTTTAAAGCTGATTTACTGTTAATAAATACTCTTTAATTTGTCTTACTGGTGCCATTGACATAGAATGATTTATATAGGTATTCAGGAATAAAAAACTTATGCGAATAGAAGGAACAGGCCCCATTGAACATTTTGGTTCAGTAAAAGTTCATGGGGTGCGCCGAATGTTAGAGCTTGATTCCGGTTTGGCAACCACTACTACTGCCAGAGGCAAACCGGAAACCAAAAAAATTTCTCTTGAAGATATTCGAAATACTGAACAGCGCATGGCAATCATTCTTCCCTGCATGAACGAAGATCTGAAGGTATTTGAAGGAGTGCTTGCAGGGGTGCCGCATGATTGCCTTATGATTGTTGTTTCCAACAGCTCGCGCGAAGATATAGACATGTTCAAGTACGAACAAGATATCTTGAGCCGTTTTTGTCATTATACTGAGCGCGAAGCAATTATAATCCATCAAAAAGATCCATTTATTGCTTGTGCTTTCCAGGAGGCTGACTATTGCGAAATCCTTGACAATGAGGGTTTAATCAGAAACGGTAAAAGCGAAGGCATGATACTCGGTATCGCAATGGCAATGCTTAGTGACAGGGAGTATGTTGGCTTTATTGATACCGATAATTACATACCCGGAGCTGTTTTGGAATATGTAAAACACTATGCATTTGGTTTTAATTTGCTCTCAAGTCCTTATTCAATGATACGGATTCAGTGGCGATACAAACCTAAAACCAGCGGCGAATTATATTTTAGACGTTGGGGCAGGGTGTCTGAGGTTACTAATCGCTATTTGAATCACTGCATATCAAGGAGAAGGGATTTTCAAACAGAAATTATTAAAACTGCCAACTCCGGCGAGCATGCCATGAGTTTGGAGCTTGCCAAGCGCTTGACTTATGCATCTGGCTATGGCGTAGAAACGCAAGAACTTATCTCAATCCTGGAGAAATACGGTGGTATTTTACCTATTGAAGACAGTGATGTTGCAGAAAAAGGGATAGAAATATTACAGACTGAAACAATCAATCCGCATATGCATCGGGAAAAAGGAGAAGACCATCTCTTGCGCGAAATGCTCTTGCCGAGCCTTTCAGTCATATATCACAGCCCCCTAAGCGAAGCAAAAACTAAAAACCTCATTGAAGAGGAGTTATTTGAGCAAGACTGTCTTAAAAAAGGAGAAGCTGTCCCCCAGGTACCCCTGATGCCACCGCCCAGTAAAATGGATCTGGACAGGTTCAGAGATGTTCTGGATAAACATTTGCCACGCTATTCAGTTCCTTCTGGGGTTATACCATCCAGTAATTTACGTAACTTTGCCTTGCCTTCGAAGCCAGAGAGTCCTGTAAAAATTGTTTTCACAGATTTGGATGGGACTCTTTTGCATCCAGAGACTTATTCCTATATTGCGGCGCTTGACTCACTTCGCTTATTGCAAGAAAAAAATATTCCTTTGGTATTCTGCTCTGCTAAAACTCGCAGCGAACAACTTGCACTCAGAGATGAACTGGATGTAAAAGACCCTTTCATCACAGAAAATGGCGGCGCAATATTTATACCACAAGGCTATTTTCGCTTTCCTTTTGCCTATGATCGGGAGTATGAAGATTATCATATAATTGAGCTGGGTTTAAGCACAAAAGAAGTTAAGCTCCGCCTTAAAGAAGTGGAAGAGAAAACAGGCGTCAAGATACCTGGTTTTACAGAAATGACAACAGAAGAGATTGCGCTGGCAACTGGCTTGAGTTTGAAAGCGGCAGAAAAAGCAAAACAGCGAGAGTATTCAGAAACCCTTGTTTTGGAAGGAGATGATTGCCAAAAGAATAGAATTTTACAAGCCGTTAAACAGGCCGGATTAGACTATATCTTTGGTGGCAAATTTTATGAAGTGTCGATCGGGAACGATAAAGGTAAGGCTGTAAAGATTCTTGTTGAGCTTTATAAATTAAATTTCGGTGAGGTGTTTACCATTGGGATCGGCGATAGTAAAAATGACTATCCTATGCTTCTTGCAGTTGACGACCCTTACCTTGTCCTTGGCATAGACGGCAATTGGACTGACATGCAGATAGAAAGCTTAACCAAAGTTGGCTATATTGGCCCTGAAGGGTGGAGCCATGTTGTGCGGCAATTACTGTAAATAATCCAGGTCATCAAAATAAAGCAGTTGATGTTTGGCAAGTTTAGCCCCTACCGCAGCTATGATTTTCAAAGTGAACAGCTTTAATTTTTTGCATAGTTCAAATTAATCTGATACCATGGTAGAAGGCAAGCGGTTTTCAGTTATCGTGTTTTAGTGACTGTTTTTTCTGATTAGAGCCCACAAAGCCCCGGTAACATTCATTACTTTTTTAGTATTTTTGCTTACAACCAATCTGTTTAATTTGCCTTGATTAAGCAGAGGTGTTGATTCATAGAGTGCACGAATTTTGCCTGACTGATTATTGTTAGCGGAATCCAGATAACAGGATAGTTCGGCTCCAAGCCGAGGATTCACATTGCAATCAATGCATTTGTCATCTCAGTTAAAGCAGTCTGCAATAATTTATCGCGTAAATATTCTTTAATATAAAAGGAGGTTTTATGGCCTCAATCTATTTTGTCGGTCCTTATAAACCAATTATTTGTGGTATAGCTGACTATACCGAATTCGTAACAAAAAAACTTAACATTTTTGAATGGGGAGTGCTGACCTTTGATCTTCATGAAAGCTCACTCAAGCTCATGGACAAGAACCCAGTAACAGATGGGCATATTTGGTATGGTATCCCAAATGGCCGCAGTATTACCTCTCAATTGCTTTTGGATGGGTTGAAAAGCTTTAATGTCGATTTAAATAACTCTGTACTTTGGTTCCAGCATGAATTTGGCATTTGGCCGGACACTCAACAGCTTGTCAATACACTGCGCAATTTGGATACTGCCAAAATAATTACTTTGCACACTGTTCATTTTCAAGATAAAGAGACGCCATTTGGTATGAAGAAAAGGCAATATGATTTATTAAAACTTGTATTGCCCCTTGTTGACGCAATTACGGTATTTAGCCGTGGTGCATATCAAGCAGTTGTAAGTGCTTTTCCTCAGTATGCTGGCAAAGTGCATATACTGAAACACGGAATTCATAACTATCCGGAAATTCTTGAGTTAACCCCACGTGAAGCTAAATTTAAGCTTCATGATTATTTATTAAACCAATCGGATATTTCCCCCAAAGCAAAGAAGCGGCTGAAGAAAAACCGTATTTTTCTTGATGAAGAATCAGTTGTTATTGGCCAGACCGGGTTCTTGGTTAAACACAAAGGTTCCAAATTACTTTTTTCATTTAAAAAAAAGTTACAGAAAATTATTAATAGCAAAAAATTGGCCAGTGTACGTATAGGAGGTATCAGGGAGAGTCGGCAAAAACCTTATGTCGAGCAACTCAAGCAGCTATACGACAATAATAATAGTTACATTATTGAAGCATGGTTGCCGCCCGATATTCTTCCAGTCGCCCAACGTGCCTTTGATATTAATTTCTATTGGCCAGATAACTGCACTCAAAGTGGCATATTGGCACATGCTCTTGGAGCAGGTGCGATTACGGCAGGGCGCCAATTAGAAGGCTTTGGTGAGATTTTGAGTGAGGCAGGGGGAATTGTCGAAAATAATTACTTCAAGCTTGTAAGTAAAAGTGCTCAAATTTTATCTAACCCCATCCTTTATGAGGCTATAGAAAGCAGTGCTCTTTCGTATTCGCATAAACATTCCTGGGAAAAGAAAGCTCTGGAGCATGTCGAACTTGCTCAGCAAGTTTTACAGAACCGCAAGTCTCGCTCGGAAAAGCCATTAAAAAAACTCTCCCGGGTGGAAGAGTTGTAGGTATTGCCAACTATGGTGGAGCCGGCGGGATTCGAACCCGCTACCTTCTGACTGCCAGTCAGACGTTCTCCCAAGTGAACTACGGCCCCATGGAAACAAAAACCGGATATAACTTTATCAAAAAAGGCAATATATCGCAAACCAGCCCATATTAGACCATGGCTTTGTTACTGCCAGCCTATCAGCTTTCCTCTTTTGAATTGAAGCTCCAGGTTGCACCTTCAGGCTTATCTTCTATGGTAACACCAAGCTCGCCAAGCCCGTTGCGTATTTCGTCTGCCAGGACAAACTGTTTTTCCTCGCGCAACCGTTTGCGGATTGAAATGAGGAGCTCAATAAACGGTTTTGCTTCATCCGGCTCGTCATTTTGCTGGTCAAGCGTCAACCCTAATATATTAGCCAGTTTAACAAGCAGACTTTGAGGTTTTTGGATATCTTTGCCGGTATCGCGGGCGGAATTAATCTGGCGTGCCAGGTCAAATAGAACTGCTACTGCTTTTGGTGTATCAAAATCGTCGTCCATAGCCTGGGCGAAGGAATTCTCGAAAGAATTTAGATCAAGCTCGCAAGGTGTAGAACCGGTGTTTTCCAGGCAAGCTGTTTTTGCCAGGCGTCCTGCCCCTTTTTGGGATGCTTCAAGTGCCTCGGAAGAAAACGTCAATGGGTTGCGGTAATATGAGCTGATAACAAAAAGACGTACACCATCAGCAGAAAAAGACTTGAGAATATCCTTGATGGTTACCAGGTTCCCCAGGGATTTGCTCATCTTTTCTTCACCGAGCTTGAGTAGCCCGTTGTGTAGCCAGTAGCGCACAAAAGGTTTTACGCCGGTTGCACATTCGGACTGGGCAATTTCATTTTCATGGTGGGGGAAAATAAGGTCCTGGCCACCGCCGTGAATATCAACACTCTCTCCAAGATATTTAAGTACCATGGCACTGCATTCAATGTGCCAGCCAGGCCTGCCCAGACCCCAGGGGCTCTCCCATGCAGGCTCGTTGGGTTTGGACGCCTTCCACATTACAAAATCCATGGGGTGTTCTTTTTCGTCGCCAATTTCTATGCGCGCTCCGGCCATCATATCATCAAGTTTACGCCCGGAAAGTTTTCCGTAATCTGGCATGGAAGTGACCCTGAAATAGACACTGCCGCTTTTGGCCACATATGCATGCTCTTTATCAAGAAGGGTTTGTATCACTTCAAGTATTTTGGGAATTTCCTGGGTAGCCTGGGGGAACTCATCAGCCGGGAGAACATTGAGGGCAGCCAGATCTTCTTGAAAGCTTGAGAAATACTTTTTGGCCAGCTCAGAAGTGGTAGTGTTTTGTGCAAAGGCACGGTCAATTATTTTATCATCAATATCAGTCACGTTTTGGATAAAGTGTACCTTGTACCCTTTGTATTCAAGGTAGCGCCGGATGACATCAAAGGTGATATAGCTCATGGCATGGCCGACGTGAGCCTCCATATATGGCGTCACCCCGCAGACATACATGCTGACCTCCCCCTCTTTCAGGGGGATGAAATCTTCTTTCTTACGGGTTAGTGTGGAATATATTTTCATGGTGTTATTTGCTTATTACAGTTGCCACTGCTATACCGGCAATCCCTTCTTCCCTGCCGATAAATCCCAGCAGGTTAGAGGTGCTTGCCTTTACGCTGACTCTTGATACGTCTATTCCAAGAACATCTGCCAGGTTTGCCCGCATCTCGTCAACATATTCGCGCAGGCGTGGTTGCTCTGCCAGCACGGTAGCATCGACGTTATTGATCTGGAACCCTTGCCCTTCCAGTTTGGTAACTACCTCTTCCAGAAGTTTGAGTGACGAAATGTTTTTATAAGCCGGGTCTCCAGGCGGGAAATGCATGCCGATGTCGCCCATTGCCGCCGCTCCGAGCAGGGCATCGATAACGGAATGGGTTAGAGCGTCTGCGTCGCTCCAGCCGATAAGGCCTTTGCCAAAGGGCACATGGACACCGCCAAGAACCAGCTTGCGGTCGGGTGCAAGCCTGTGGCAGTCGAAACCAATTCCTGTTCTCATTTTACGCCTCCTCGCTTTCTGATTAGAATCCGGACAAGCTCCAGGTCGCTTGGAGTGGTCACCTTAATATTATCATATGAACCATCAGTCAGGCTAACCTTGATGCCGGCTAACTCTGCAATTTGGGCATCATCGGTAACATTACGAGTTACGCTTGCGTAAGCTTCCTTGAGAAGATGAGTTTTAAAAGCCTGGGGAGTTTGCACTGCGCGCAGGTCGTTTCTGTCAAGAGTTTCCTTTACATAACCATTAAGCTCAGTTTTTATTGTATCAGCTGGAATAACGGCAGGAATACAAGCATCAGATGATGTGGCTCCTTTTGCAACGCGTTCTATAAGGCCAGGTTCGACGAGTGGCCGAGCACCGTCATGGATGAGTACGATGCCTCCAGTAACGTGTTTTAACCCTTCTATCACCGAATCCTGGCGTCTTTCTCCTCCAGTGACTATTTGTGTGACACGATAAAACTGTTCTTTTTCTGCCAGAGCTTTGCCGATTGCCAGGTTGGACTGGCTAAATACCAATATTATCGCGTCGATAACGGGGGTTTTTGCAAAGGCTTGTATTGTCCAAAAAATGAGAGGTTTTCCTTCCACATCTGCAAACAGTTTGTCGCTGCCGCCCATCCTGTGACTGGAGCCAGCTCCGAGGATAATGGCTGACACTTTGTTCTCACTCTTCAAGGCTAGGCCGCTCCCTTGCCAAGCCCCAGGCTTATCGCTTCTCTGAGTGTTGATACTGCAATCAGTTTAATATCCGAACTCTTGGCGTTTTTAGCACCTCTTTTTGGAACGAGGCAAGTTTTAAAGCCGAGTCTTGCGGCTTCTGCCAGCCGGCGGTCAAGCTGTGGTATAGCTCTTATTTCACCTGATAGGCCAACTTCTCCCACCGCCGTCAGATCTGGTAATACTGGCCGGTCCTGGTAGCTTGAAGCAATTGCCAAGGCGATTGCGAGGTCAGCCGCCGGTTCAGAAATACGCAGACCACCGGTAGCATTGGCAATAACGTCTTCTTTGCCCAGTTTAAAACCGGCTCGTCGGGCAAGCACGGCAGTAAGCATGAGCAGGCGCCCATAATCTATCCCGTTAGCAACTCTTCGGGGTTGCCCGAATACGGAAGGGTTGGTAAGCGCTTGAACTTCTACCAGGAGAGGCCGGCTTCCTTCGAGAGTTGGCACAACTGCTGATCCAACAGTATCTGCCAGGCGTTCCGAGAGGAAAATTGCCGAAGGGTTTGGTATTTCCATCAAACCTTCGGAAAGCATTTCAAATATTCCCACCTCGTTGGTTGAGCCGAAGCGGTTTTTGACCGAGCGGAGGATACGATATGCCTGAAAGGGCTCACCTTCCAGGTAGAGAACTGCATCTACCATGTGTTCCAGGACTCTGGGTCCGGCAATTGTGCCATCTTTGGTAACATGGCCGGTTATAAACACCGGGCAGTTGTTGGTTTTTGCCCAGACCATCAGGGTTTGGGTGGAAATCCGGAGCTGGTTCAGGGAACCGGGTAGTGTTTCAACCTCCGGTGTGTATACGGACTGTATAGAATCAACCACCAGGAGGGCAGGCTCAAGCATTTTTGCCTGGTGGAGGATTATGTCCAGATTGGTCTCTGAAGCTAAAAGAAGCTCTTTACCCTTGATTCCAAGGCGGCCGGCTCTGAGTTTTATCTGATGGGGGGTTTCTTCACCACTGATGTATAAAACCTTGCCCTGTATTTGGCTGACATTGGAAGCTGCTTGAAGCAGTA
>Ga0172382_10013165_pt1 | contig 10690 bp, 9 predicted proteins | sample Leawel138RmetaG_FD_122245 | JGI IMG/M metagenome (GOLD analysis project Ga0172382, IMG submission 122245) | Leachate microbial communities from a municipal landfill in Southern Ontario, Canada - Leachate well 138R metaG | ecosystem: Engineered > Solid waste > Landfill > Unclassified | place...
AACTCAACTTTATAAGGCGTGGCTTGCAGAGCCATAACGGTGTTCTCTAGAGGCTATCAAAGCGGTCAAGTCTAACCTGTTCTCGCACTCTGTGCTGCACGCCAATAACGGGGCTACAATCTACGCCTACCCAAGGCATTGACATAAAACAAGATAGATCCATGCTAAACGGTGGTCTTTGCACAAGTATATGTCGCATAATGTGCACTGCTATGCACTAGCAGGACTCAATAGTCATTTTTCGTGTACGGAGCTCGATAACTGTAATGATTAGTTTTAGCCGTTTTATGCTGTTCATCGGCTTTTGCATGTCCTCGATTATTGCCAACGCAGACGATAACTCGCTTATTATTCCAATGACCCAACAATGCACCTTAGAGCGCATCGCTGCTGAGCCGAAACAAGCCCTTGAAGAATGCTTAACCTTTGCTCAACTGGGTTACGTTGATGCGCAATTTGTGCTCGGCGAGTATTGGTATCAAGGCCAACAAGCCCCGCGTGATTACCAGCAAGCACTGAAATGGTTTGAGCAGGCCTCAGTTCAAGGCCATGCCCTCGCTCAATTACGCTTAGGTACTATGTTCTATCGCGGCGAAGGCGTGCCGGCCAACAGCATTCAAGCCTATATTGTGCTAAAAATGTCAGCTATCAATGGTTCAGATGAGGCGCTCGACAGTGCCGACCGAGTCGCCGCACAAATGCAAAGCAGTGAACTCCTCGTTGCCAACCAGGTACTGGCACAAATTTTCCGCAGTTACTTGCTGGAGTTAAGCAGCGAGAACTACACTCCATAAGTACTTTTGCACGACATCTGCCACATACTGCAATTGGGGGACAGACATGTCAGCGTTTTATAGTACTTTATTGGTCTGTATTGGCGGATTGTACTCTGCAAGCTGCTTGGCCAATGCTGAGCCAACCACAGCAATAGAATCGCCAGTTCTGGACGTACAAAATACTGTTCGAGAACCTGTGCTCGGACGTAACGTGCTCGCTGCTCAAGCGCTGCAACTCAGTGCAGACGCAGCACAACTGCTTGACCTGAGCACACCAGTCGAACACTTCTCCGCCTTATTTTTAGCCGCGAATGTCGCACAACCGCGGGGCATGGTTATTTTGCTAGCGGGTGCAGAGGAGAGCTTTGACTGGCCAGAGGTGATTGCTCCGCTGCGCAGAAAACTACCGGATGCTGGCTGGCACACGTTAAGTCTTAATCTGCCCGAACCACCACCCAGCGGGCTAACGCCAAACAAAATCATTGCTGAACCGGTTGCCGAACAAATTCCAGTACTACCGCCAACACCACTACCAGAGCCTGAAGAAACTGAGTCTATCGATGACGACGAACCTATAGAGCCAGAGCCTGAAGAAGAACTAGTACCAGAGCCAACTGATGAAGTAGCGGTCGAGACGGTCAACACCAAATCCGAGCCTGCCCCACTAGAACCTATCGTCATTCCAGAGTATCCACAGCGTATTAGCAATCTTCTTGACGCCGCCGTGGCCTATGCGCAAACAATCGGCGCCACAGAAATTATTCTTCTCGGTCATCACGAAGGTGCACACTGGATTCTTGACTATCAAAACCAGCATGCCGCAACGCTGCCTACTCGACTGGCGATGATTGCAGCGCGCAGCACCTATTTAATAGACCTACCCTACGAAACATTGATTGCGGCCAATACTCAGCCTCTTGCAGATTTTTATTACAAGAACAATGTTATCGAGCAAAAAGCAGCACAACAGCGTTTAGCCGCGAGTCGCCGTGCTAATCGTAAAACGTACCAACAAATTGGTTTAACCTCTGCATCAGGCGTTCAAGCGATTGAGCAAGAGCGTTTGTTTCGTCGTGTTAAAGGCTGGCTTAACAAAACGAATCCTGTTCAGTAATATTCAGTGTGGTATGTACAGGACATATAACGTCGGGCTAAAACGCTGTTAACCTTGCAAGTGTTTGCGAATCACTGCGTAAGCATTATGCAACGCCCGGGTTTTTTCTGTAGCGGCATGTACTTGCGCTGGCGGTGCACCCGCACCGATCAGCTTATCCGGATGAGACACACTAACCTGTCGTCGATAGGCTTGTTTAATTTGCGCCAAGGACGCCGTACGACTCACCCCTAATAACTGCAAAGCTGCATTCAACTCATTGGCGGCTGATTTAACCCCCCTATTGCTGCGTCTTGATTGCGCCTCAAGACGCGCAAAGGTTTCAGTTGAGCAGTTAAGCCAATCAGCACACTGCTGCAAAATGCGTCTTTGCCTTGCTGTTGCTAGCCCTTGTGCAAATGCCATACGCCAGCCAGCCAACAACAGACGCTCAGAGCTCTCAGCAGCAGAATAGTGCGTTTGTAAGCTGCTACGTAAATCCTCGAGGCGACAATCTTTGCCCTGTGAAAAAGCAGCTATAGCCGTTTTTTGAGCGGCCTCTTTGAGTTGCAAACGTTGCATTTCAAATCGCGCCGCTTGAATATGCTCGGGACTGACGCGTCCTGTGCTTTTTGCTATATGTCCTAATAACATAAACAAAACCGGCTGCGCATCCAGTGTGGTTTTGTTTCGCAATGACAGGCGCACCCGCAATTCAGCCCAGCTTTTTATAGCTAAATTACGATCAATAATACTGCCGATCAACAACCCTAATAACCCGCCAGGTATATGCGCAATGGCCAACCCCGTTAAGCCACAAGCAATCGTCGCCGGCCAAATCATAGGCTCGCCAGCAACGCTTCAGCAGCAGTCAGACGTTCTTGCGTACCAACATCAATCCAGTGCCCGGTAAAATGCTCACCTCTCACCTGTCCTTGCGCAATCGCTTGGCGCAACACCGGCGCTAATTTAAACGCACCGCCAAAACAATCAGCAAACAACTGCGGATGTAATACGGCAATACCACTGTAGGTTAGAGTGGCTGTGGCATCTGGCGCTAGTACGCAATTCTGCTGTAAAGAAAAATCACCTTCAGGGTGGTGCTCAGGGTTATCGATCAACACTAAGTGCGCCAAGCCGTCGAGCGGCTGCCGCAAAGCAGAGAAATCATAATCGGTCCAAATATCACCATTGACCACCACAAAAGGCTCATCACCTAAATATTTTAGCGCTTGCAAAATACCACCGCCTGTTTCGAGCGGCTGCGTCTCAGGAGAGTATTGAATATGCACGCCAAAACGCGCGCCATCACCCAAATGGGCCTCAATTTTCTCACCAAGCCACGCGTGGTTAATCACCACCTCGCGAAATCCCGCCCGCGCTAAAGCACGCAAGTGGTACTCAATCAATGGCACGCCGGCTACCTGAATCAGTGGCTTAGGCGTATGCAACGTCAAAGGACGCATGCGCTCGCCCTTACCGGCGGCTAAAATCATGGCTCGCATAGTATTTATCTCGCTACAGGGAAACTGGCTAAAAGTTGAGCTAAAGGAGCAAGCGTAGATTGGCGCTCAATCACTTGCTGTAAGTAATTAAAAAAACGGGGGACATCAGCAAGGTAACGGGGTTTGCCATCACGGTGACAAATTCTGGCAAAAATGCCAATGACTTTAAGGTGCCGCTGTGCACCCATTAAATCGCAATCATACTGAAATGCATCAAACGTCTCGGGTACAGCGATATGCTGTGCTTGCGCTTTTTGCCAATACTGCTGCAACCAACTTTGCACCCGCTCTTCTGGCCAACTGATAAAGGCATCTTTAAATAAGCTAGTAATGTCATAACTGACTGGCCCCTGCACAGCATCTTGGAAATCCAATACGCCTGGATTGGGCGTGCTCAGCATCAAATTACGCGGCATATAATCACGGTGCACCAATACCTGAGATTGCTTAAGCGCATTTTCGACCAAGATATCGCAGGCCTGCTGCCATAAGTACTCTTGCTGAGAAGTAAAGGTAATTCCCAGCTCATGTTGTACATACCAATCAGGGAACAGCTGCAGCTCTCGACGCAAGAGGGCCTCATCGTAAGCAGGCAACTGCGCATCCTGCACCGAAATTTTTTGCAGGGTGATTAAAGTATCAATGGCTAAAGAAAAAAACTCATTCGCATTCTCCTGATTAAGCACTTCAAGCCACGTCTGTTGACCCAGGTCAGAGAGGACCAAGAAGCCTTGTTCAAGGTCTTGTGCCCAGACTTTAGGTACATGCAGACCCCCTTGCGCTAACAGGCTCGCCATCTTCACAAAAGGATAACAATCCTCCTGCGGCGGCGGGGCATCCATCAAAACCAAATCAACAGCCTCTGAGTGCCAACGAAAATAACGTCGAAAGCTTGCATCACTACTGGCCGCTTGTAGACTATTTACGGTAATCTCTGTTAAACCTGCTTGTTGAGCAATACATGGCAATTGTTTAGCAAACCAGTGCGTTAACGCTTGTAAACGGCTATCGTCTACATTTATATGTTGATTCGGCATGGTAATTCTCCAACGGTGCTAGCCGTTCTGTAGGGCATGCTTTATTATCGCTGATCTTTTCCAGCCCTTCGAGAGGCATGCTAGGTCTTTAATCACCAAGCGCATGCGGGAAGCACGGACACACTATGGCAGTTAATTATATTTTTCGTAAAAAATTTCCCATACTTGCAACTGGGACATTCTGTATTCTACAGCCTTTGTTCAGTAGCAGTATCATCGCAGCACAGCAATATGATTGTAACGTGGGTGCTAGCGGTAGCTGGGTATGCACATCACAAAGCAATCAAGCAGAACTACCTCCACGTCCAGAACGTGCAGGACTGACCAGTACTGCCAAACAAGCCAGTAGCGAAACTAAACCCGTAGCAAAGCGCGTGAGCCCTATCAGTGCTCGGGTGTATCGCAGTGAAGAATTCAGTTATTTGGACTGGGTACCACGCGACCAACTGAGCACAGAACAACTGGCCGAGGTTGGACCCTATTGCAGCGGCGACTATATTGAGCCCATGCGCCCAGGCATGGACGATACAACAGCGTTTAAAGATGCGCCTTTGTATATCAATGCCGGCGCAACACGCTATGAGCAAATCACTGAAACCGCAACCCTCGCTGGTGATGTGATAATACGACAAGCCAGTCTGCAAGTTGAAGCCGATGAAGCAAACTTGTACCAACAAGACAATCTGGGCGAACTCAAAGGCAATGTGCGTTTGCGTGATCGCAATACCCTTATTGTCGGTGACCGAGCTGAGCTGCAACTGGATAACGGTGAGGCAAAAATTGAAAATGCCGAATATGTTATGCATACCGGCAAAACTCACGGTAATGCACAGTATATTAAACGCCACGAAGATGGCGTTATCCGTCTTAAAGACGGCACTTATACTCGCTGCGAGCCGGGAAGCAACACATGGAAATTAAAAGGTAATAACGTCACCCTAAATCCAGAAACTGGTTTTGGTAGTGCGACCAATGTCACCTTACGCATAAAAGACGTACCCGTTTTTTATACGCCTTATATTTATTTCCCGATTGATGATCGTCGTCAGTCTGGTTTTTTACCGCCCAGCATCAGCTACAGTAACCGTAAAGGCGTGGACTTAACCACACCCTATTACTTCAACTTAGCGCCGAATTTTGACGCAACGCTATACCCCAACTATATGAGTAAACGCGGTTTACTGACTGAAGGTGAGCTCCGCCATCTGGGTAAAAGTAGTCAAAGCCGATTCGGTGGTGCTTGGCTGAGCGACAGTGAAGACGAACGCAAGCAGCAGTCTGAATATAAGAAAGATCGCTGGATGTATACTTTGCAACATGAGCAAGGCTTTAACTCACGTCTGCTCGGCGAAGTTGACTACACTGATATCAGCGACCCTTACTACTTCCAAGATTTACGTAGCAATATCATTGCTGGATCCAATGAAACCCTGGATCAAAAAGCAGGCTTGACGTGGCGCGGTAATAACTACTCTGCCAAATTTGGCATGCACGCCTATGAAATGGCTAACATCACCGATATAACGCCCTATGATCGCTTACCACAGTTCAGTTTAGCGGGTGTACTGCCCTACCAGCCTGCTGGTTTGCAGATGACCTATAATACTGAGTGGACGCGTTTTGATCGTTCACTTAGAAAAGGATTGTTCAGCGATAAAGACGGCATCGTCACACCATGGAACGATACCTTGCTACAAGGTTTAGATCGGGCCAATGGCGATCGCTTGCATATTGAACCGGCGGTCAGTCTGCCTATGAACTGGGATTGGGGCTTTATTAAGCCTGCTGTTAAGTATGCATACACACGCTATGACATGACGTTAGACAGCCAAGGTAAATCAACTTTAGCCAATCCTCAAAAATACAATAGCAGCCCAGATCGTAGCGTTGCTATGTACAGTGTTGACAGTGGTCTGTACTTTGACCGTAACAGTCAATGGTTTGGTAAATCGTACCGTCAAACCTTAGAACCTCGTTTGTTCTATTTGTATGTGCCTAATGAAGACCAGTCTGATCTGCCTCTTTTTGATACCAGTGAGACTCAATTCAGTTATGCCAGCCTGTTCCGTGATAACCGCTTTAGTGGTCATGATCGCATCGGTGATAGCAATCAACTATCCTTAGGTTTAACCAACCGCTGGTTAGAAAGTAACGGTTTTGAGCGGCAGCGCTTAAGTGTCGGTCAAGCCTACTACTTTGCTGATCGTAAGGTGTTATTGTCAGGTAAGAACTACAAAGATTTCGCAGAGAACACCAGCACCCGCTCACCCTACGCAATGGAATACATGTACCAGTTCAATCGTGACTGGCGCGTTAATGCCGATCTGATGTGGGATCCTGATACACACCGCACTCGCTCCGGTAGCACCATGCTGCATTACCAACCGGAGGAGAACTTAAATAAAATTGTTAACTTCGGTTATCGCTACCGCAATGATGGTAATCACTACAACTTCACTACGGGACGTTGGGAGTCAGGCAGCAGTGACTACACTGATGCAAGCGGTCGTGTTTATAAAGACTTCTACAAAATTGAGCAAACAGATGCTTCAATTATGTGGCCAGTACTACCGCAATGGAACGCTATTGCGCGCTGGCAGTATGACTACAACCGCAACAGCACACTGGAAGCCTTTGGTGGCTTTGAGTACGACAGCTGCTGCTGGAAATTACGCTTAATCAACCGCTACTGGGTTGACTATGACGAGCGTTCCATGTCGCCACAAGACAACCGCCGAGGTGATCACGGAGTATTCCTACAGATCATCTTAAAAGGTTTAGGTGGTGTAACCGGTAACAAAGTAGAGACATTCCTAGATGAAGGCATCCAAGGCTACCGTGAACGTGAAAAAAATGCTTATTAAACCCCTATCTGCGTTATTACTGGCCAGCAGCTTGCTCGCCAGTCATGCATACGCAGCCGAGCAAAAACTCGACCGTGTGGCAGCTATCGTTGATAGCGATGTTGTCATGTACAGCCAATACCAAACACGTCTTAAAGATGTGCAGCAAACCATCAGTAAACGTGGTGTAGAGCTGCCAACAGAGGATGTGTTGCGCCAGCAAGTAATGGAACGTCTGATCATTGACGCGATTCAGTTACAAATTGCTGAGCGTTCAGGTATTCGTGTGAGCGATGAAGAGCTCAGCACATCTATGGCAACCATTGCTGAGCGTAATGGTTTAACCCAACGCGAGTTTGAACAAGCCTTAGTCAACGATGGTTTAACCTTGCAAGATGCGCAAGAACAAATCCGTCAAGAAATGCTGATCAGTCGAGTACGCCAATACCGTGTGGCTGAACGTATTCAAGTCACCGATCAAGAAGTACAAAACTTCTTAGATTCAGACTTAGGCAAAATACAGTTAGCAGAAGAGTTCCAACTGGCCAACATTCTGATTCCTGTGCCTGATGGCGCAACGCGTGATGAATTAGATAAAGCGGAAAAAACCGTGGCGACCGTGGTTGAGCAATTAAAAAAAGGCGGTGATTTTGCCAAACTAGCCATCACCTATTCAGCGAGTGAAAACGCTTTAGAAGGCGGTGAAATGGGCTGGCGTAAAGCTGCGCAATTACCTCCACCTTTTGACCGCATGCTAGCGACCATGGCTGTAGGCCAAGTCACTGAGCCATCTCGTACAGCTGGCGGCATTATTATGCTCAAGCTCCTGGATAAGCGCGGTGGTGATGTGGTGTACCGTGATGAAGTGCATGTACGCCATATTTTGCTGAAGCCAAGTGAGATTCGTAGTCCAGAAGCTACGCAACAATTGGCTGCACGCTTGTATGAGCGACTACGTAACGGCGAAGACTTTGCCGCGCTGGCTAAGAAATTCTCTGAAGACCCGGGCTCTGCACTTAATGGTGGTGATCTAAAGTGGATTGACCCTAATTCATTAGTACCCGAGTTCCGTGAAGAAATGGCGCGCACCTCAATTGGTGAGCTATCAAAACCTTTTGCCAGTCAATTTGGTTGGCACGTACTACAAGTACTGGATCGTCGCAGCACCGATAGCAGCGAGCAAATGCGTGAGCAACAAGCAATGAACCTGTTGCGCAACCGTAAGTACGATGAAGAACTGCAAACCTGGTTACGCCAAATTCGTGACGAAGCTTATGTGGAGATTAAAGACTTATGACTTTGCGCTTTGCTTTAACACCAGGAGAGCCGGCTGGTATTGGTCCTGACTTATGCTTGATGCTCGCACATGAAGTGCAACCTTATCCGGTGATCGCCATTAGCAATCGCCAACTGCTTAGCGAGCGTGCAGCGCAGCTGGGTTTACAAGTGCAATTGCTCGATGTACAGCCTGATGAGTGGCCGGATAAGCCAGCCCCAGCCGACAGCCTCTATGTGTGGGATACACCGCTCTACGAGCCTGTCGTCACCGGCCAATTGAATCAAGCGAACGCGCAGCACGTTTTGGAAACACTGACCCGGGCCGGCCAAGGTTGTTTAGATGGTGTCTTCAGTGCAATGATCACCGCACCGGTGCACAAAGGCATCATTAACGATGCCGGCGTACCGTTCTCTGGCCACACTGAGTTTTTACAAGAGCTGACCCAATCACCACAAGTCGTGATGATGCTGGCGACCCACGGTTTACGTGTTGCCTTAGTCACCACGCACTTACCACTGCGGGATGTCGCCGACGCGATTACCAGCGAGCGCGTAGAAACCATCACACGTATTTTACATGCTGATTTACAACAGAAATTTGCGATCAAAAAACCAAGAATTCTAGTCTGTGGACTCAATCCACATGCGGGTGAAGATGGTCACTTAGGTCGCGAAGAGTTGGATATTATTCAGCCAACGCTGGAGCGTTTACGCGCAGAAGGTATGGATCTAGTCGGCCCATTACCCGCAGACACCTTGTTTACGCCAAAAAACCTTAAGCAATGTGATGCCGTGTTGGCAATGTACCATGACCAAGGTTTACCAGTGCTTAAACACCGCGGCTTTGGCTCAGCAGTCAATATCACTCTAGGCATGCCGATTATTCGCACCTCGGTGGATCACGGCACAGCGCTGGATCTGGCTGGAACAGGTGAGATCGATACTGGCAGCTTACATATTGCTCTAGAAACAGCCTATCAAATGGCGGCGAGCAAACCTGCTTAAATAGAGGGTAACAACGCCATCCTAAGTCATACGATGGCGTTGTTAAATTGCTCAGTTAATCACGCTTACGCAAACGGTATTGCGCGGGCACTTGATCAATACCTCTGATAGTCACATCAAGGTTTTTCCATAGCCCATCTTTAATACCGTAGACACAGCCATAGATAGATAGCTTTTGGCCTCGGTGCCAAGCGTTTTGCACAATGGCGGTATGACTGACATTCGCCACTTGCTCAATCGCATTCAACTCACATAAACGATCGACACGCTCTTCTTCAGTCGGCAGTTTTGCCAGCTCTTCATGGTGTTCATAATGCAGATCACGAATACCGCGCAACCAAGCATCGGTTAAACCAACTTGTTTATCCTGCATCGCCGCACGCACACCACCACAACCATAGTGACCGGTGACTAAAATGTGTTTTACTTGCAAGACATCAACTGCGTATTGAATCACTGACAAGCAGTTTAGATCAGTATGTAAAACCACATTACCGACATTACGATGGACAAACAAATCACCCGGTAGCATGCCCACAATTTCATTGGCAGGAACGCGCGCATCTGAACAGCCAATCCACAAGTATTCTGGTGCTTGCTGCTTGGCCAGCTTTTCAAAAAAGGCAGGATCCTCTTTTTTGATCGACTCAGACCAACGGACATTATTATCAAATAGCTGTTGTAATTCAGGCATAAGTTCCTCTGATATCTCTTGTTACGTGTTAATAACCCAAGGTGGGACAAAACCCAAACATTCGCAGTCACACTTTTTATTATGGTCATTCATCTGCAAATAAAGTGCAGACCATCACCAAGGCGTCCTCATGACCACCGGGTGCAGGGTAGTAGTCACGACGACGGCCAATTTCGTTAAAGCCAAAACGCTCATAGAGGCGATAGGCGGATCGGTTCGACTCGCGCAACTCTAAAAAACATTCAACACAACCACGCTCGCTAGAACGCTGCATCAAATGCTCAAGTAACTGCAAACCCAACCCCTTACCCTGCTGTTCAACGGCAATGGCGATATTCAGCAGATGCGCTTCATCAAGCACTTGACTGATCACGCCATGGCCAACATGCTGGTGATCAACGATCATCATCCAGCACTCGTAACTGGTCAACGCATCATCATACAGTTTACGCGTCCATG